>Ga0256840_1002924_pt1 | contig 14413 bp, 13 predicted proteins | sample 355202metaG_FD_185969 | JGI IMG/M metagenome (GOLD analysis project Ga0256840, IMG submission 185969) | Hydrothermal vent microbial communities from Mid Atlantic Ridge, Atlantic Ocean - 355-202 | ecosystem: Environmental > Aquatic > Marine > Hydrothermal vents | place: Atlantic Ocean: Mid...
GCCGTTTGAAATATATACAGTATGAATTGTTTTAACTAAAAGTTTTAGTTTTAGTCTTAGTTTAAAATACTTCGTTATTCTAAGCCCACTTGTCAGCAGATAGATGAAGCGAAGCAATCTCTTTACTTTATTCAATACTTTTTCATTGATAAAAAGTATTCAAAAATCTAGGCTTACCATACTTTCTCTAAATTTTTTATTCGATTTCTAAATTTCAGAAACTCGCTTTGGTGGTTTTTACCTGTTTTTGTAATTCGTAATGCTCAAACAGTCTGAAATTGTTGCGAAATTTTCATTGCAAATTTTACGCTAAAGTCTCGATAGGCCGTTTTGATAGTTACCGCGTCGCTATCGCTCCTCGTAATGACAGATGGGTTCGTCTGTTCGAGTGGTTTTTGTGTAGTGCAATGAAACAAAAAGTGTATCGAGAACTAGTCTCTATAAAATTAGTTGAAATAATCATTTCCTTTTTTTACATTGTCCAATACTTTTTCATTGATAAAAAGTATTCAAAAATCTAGGCTTACGATACTTTCTCTAAATTTTTAATTCGATTTCTAAATTTCAGAAACTCGCTTTGGTAATTTTTACCTGTTTTTGTAATTCGTAATGCTCAAACAGTCTGAAATTGTTACGAAATTTTCATCGCAAATTTTACGCTAAAGTCTCGATAGGCCGTTTTGATAGTTACCGCGTTACTCTCGCTCCTCGTAATGACAGATGGGTTCATCTGTTCGAGTGCCGGAGTGAAACGAAGGTGTATCGAGAACTATTCACTTTACTAACACTTCTCACTTTTCATCCTGAGCGTAGCCGAAAGGCTCACTATTTGTTTTAATTACTTTTGCAGGATTTCCAACAACTGTAACACCATCAGGAATATCTTTTAATACTACTGCACCTGCGCCAACAGTTACCCACTTTCCAATTTTTACACCTTGTATCACTGTCGCCCCAATACCTATATGAGAACCTATGCCTATCTCAACATTGCCTGCTATTGAAGCATTTGGTGAAACATGAACAAAATCGGCTAGCACACAATCATGTTCAACAACAGCTCTTGAATTTATAATACAATGTTTGCCTATAACAGCCGCTGAATTAATAACTACTCCAGGCATAACAACCGTACCTTTGCCAATTCTTGAAAATTCTGAAACTACAGCTGTTTTATGAAAAACATTTATATAGTTTGCATTTATTTTATCTGCTATGTTTTTTCGAAACTTATTATTTCCAATACTAATAATTAATTCATTTAACGCATCAAACTTATAATTATCAAATTTTGAAACTGGGTATTTTAAAACTGTTTTAATAGCGGTATTATCATCAAAAATTCCTTCAATTATTTTGTTTGTTGAAGATTTAACAATATCAATAATAACTTTACAATGACCACTTGCTCCGTATAAATACATTATCTATTTTTTAATTATTTCCTTTAAATCTGTTCATTTGCATATTTTTTCCTGAATTTACTCCTTCCGATATTAGTACTTTTTGTATTGTTTTAAGTATAATTTTAACATCTAGTTTAAAACTAATATTGTTAACGTACCAAACATCATATTCTAATTTTTGTTGCCATTCTATGGCATTTCTTCCATTAACCTGTGCCCACCCGGTGATGCCTGGCTTAACATTATGACGTTGCTTTTGATTTTTATTATACAATGGCAAGTACTCTACCAATAGTGGTCTAGGCCCAATTAAACTCATATCTCCTTTGAACACATTTACTAGTTGTGGTAATTCGTCCAGTGATGTTTTACGTATAAAGTTTCCTATTTTAGTTAAACGCTGTGCATCGGGTAATAAATTTCCTTCTTTATCTACCTTATCATTCATCGTTTTAAACTTTATTATTTTAAATAATTTTTCGTTTAAACCTGGGCGAATTTGAAAAAAGAAGGGGTTCCCTTTATTGGCAATCCACAATAAAATTGCAAAAAATAAGGTTATTGGTAATGTTACTATTAACCCAATAAAGGAAAGTATAACATCTAAAAGTCTTTTAAATATAGTTTTATACAATATTAGGGAGTTAGTGATTTTTATATTTTTTACAAATATATGATAAATTGTGTGCTTTATGCATTCTCTTTAAATTAGGCTATGCTTCTATTAAGTTAAAGGTGTTGCTTGTTTTTATAATGTTGATTTTAAATTATGTTTTTTACACACCCCCAACCCCTTTTGAGAGGAGAGTTAAAACACATACCCAAATTAAATTCCCCTCTTGAGAGGGACTAGGGGTGTGTCTTTTACGCATGATTATTTTTCCAACGCTCTATACTCTTCTAAAATAGCTTCCCAAACTTTTTTTTGTTCGTATTTTTCTTCCACATAACCTCTACACACTAAAGACATCTCATCTATTTTATCTTTATTTACAAGTACCATTTCCATTGCTTTTAGCAATGCTTCAACAGATTTTGGCGGAATTAAAACTCCATTATACCCATCTTTAATTATTTCATTACAACCGTTTATATTGGTAACTATGCTTGGCAAACCCATGGCTCCTGCTTGCATTACTACATTGGGAAAACCCTCTCTATAACTTGGAAAAACAAGCGTGTTTGAAATGGCAAAATAAGGGCGTACATCTTGTTGATAGCCTACTGTAATAATAGCTGGATTGCACTCAATTTCTTGTAAAGTTTCCTTTTTTAGTGGATCTAAATCTGTTTCTAAAGAACCTACTAGAAGGAGTGAAAAGTGAGCCCTTCGACTCCGCTCAGGATAAAAAGTGAGAAGTGAAGTGTTTTGCAATTTCTTAAAAGCTGCAATTAATTCATTTAGGCCTTTATCACCTACCAAACGCCCCACAAATATAAAAACAAACTCTTTTTTATCAATGCCTAATTGCTGCCTTAACCTTTCGTTTTGGGTTTGACTAAACAATTTTGGATTAAAATAGGAGGTATTGATACCGTTAGAACTTCCGTTTCCAATAACTTTTACTTTTGATGATTTTACAAAATTGTACTTTAAAATTATTTCTTTTAAACCATACGAATTAGGATATACTTTTGTAGCACAGCTATAGGTTAATTTTTCAACAACATTTAACACTTTTCTTTTTAATCCCGTTGCTTCTAATAAAGGCATACCCGCAACTGTATGCAATCTATTAGGTACGCTTGCCAATTTTGCAGCTAGCATTCCTACAATTCCAGCCTTTGGCGTATGCGAGTGTACAATAAAAGGTTGCTCTTTTTTAAAGAACCTATATAATTGCCAAACCGCTTTCAAATCTTTAAAAGGTGTTATTTTACGAGACATTTCAATGGGTATTACTTTAATGCCTTCTTTTTTGGCAACATGCCCTAATATTTCACCATCAGAACTAACACCTATCACCTCATAATACTTCTTCATAAAAGCGAATTGCCCTTCTAGTAGCTTGTCTAAAGATATGGGTACTGTTGTTATTCTAATGAGTTTTTGTTTCATTTAAATTTAGAGTATTTTTTGTTTTGGTATTAATATACACTATATAAATCACGGCATACAATATCCAAAATTCTTTTTTTCTAAGATGATGGTTATAGCTCCAACTTATTAAATTAGCTACCATAAAAGGGAATAGGCATTTAAAAAAATTATTCAATGTTTTTTTATTATTTACAATTCCTTTTAAAAGTAATCCTGAAAAATATAATAAAAATACAAAATAACTGATGGTTCCTATAATTCCTGTTTCTCCTAGTACTTTTAAATAGGTGCCGTGGACTTCAAATTTACTGTAATTATTAACAAATGCCCCAAGTCCAGAACCCGTAATTGGATTCTCTGAAAATGCATTTATCGCTCCCTTAAAATTATCTATAACAAAATCTGATTCTGAAGTGCCTTGCACTCTGTTAGTAACTCTAGATTCTACTCTATATTTTATACGTTGCTTTAACCTTGGCATATATAATGTTATTACAACCCAAAATATCCCCAACAAACCTAATGAAGTAATGGCAAGCGTAACTCCTTTTTTGTTTGGATTCAATAATATAAATAAAACAATACCTATAACGAATGAAATAATGATTGAAATTCTACCTGTTGTACAAAGGAAAATCACCCCTAAAAGTATTGTTATTGACAAAAACTTTCGCGGCCATTTTTCAAGTATTTTATAATAGTTTGAATATCTTAATGGAATTAAAATAGTTAACATTGTAAAAATATAATTTGCTGCTTGACCAAAATATCTAAACCCTGATATCCCTACTTCTTTAGAAGCCATATTAAAAATTACGGGCAAATTTACATTTCTAGCTACTAAATCATATAAACCTATAAATGATGTTATAAAAGTTGTATAAATGATTAGAGGAAATAACATGGAAATCAACGAGTTTTTAAAAGCATATATTATGGATGCACTTAATAAAACTAAGTATAGTACTATTAATACTTCAACCAAAGTACTTTTTGCATTTAATGATAAAAAAATAGAACATGCCAATCCAAATACCAACCATAAAGGATACTTTAAACTTTTTATAACTACAGCTATTTGAGTTGTATCTTTTATTAATAATATACCTAAAAGAGATAATGAAATTAATCCAAAGATATCTGAAAATGTCATTCTAGCAATTATAAAATTTTTAGCATCAATATTTAATGTAAGTGTTACAAAAGAACTAATTACAGTAATACACAATACTATTTTGAGTAACTTATTTAACACGAATATTTTTTTTAAAATATAGAAATGAGAAGAGTGCATACAAGGCTTTCGTTGTTATTAAAAATGCTGCTCCACCAATAAAAGTGTACACTGGCATTACTAGAAGCCCCACTACCATACCAACTAATGTTGCTATTATAGTTATTTTACTAAATAAATTATCTTTTTTTAATACTAGCAAACCATTAACCCCATAAGCAGAAATTAGTGCCATTAAAAAAGGTGTTGGACTCAACAATTTAATAATAAAGCTAATTTGTTGTTCTACTATTACGTTTTTAATATTTAACCACGATTTAATAATTATATCTGCACTAAAAAACATAACTAATGATAATAACACACCTATAACCAACAATACATGAAACGATTGACGCATTATTTGAATTTTCCGATTCACCATGGCATAAAAAACTTTTGTAAATACTGCATTAACAGTAGCAAAAGCATTTGAAACTTTAACACCTAGTTGTATAATACTCACATTTACTGGAATACTAAATAGCCCTACCATAAAAATGGCTGTATTAGAAAGCATTGATGGGATAAATAAGTTTACAAAAGAACTCCAATTTACGTATAAATAGTTTTTTACTTTTATAAAAGATAGTAATTGAAGTTTTATTTTATACTCTAGAATTATATACGAAAAACTTATTATACCAACAATAAACAACCCTATACCTTCAAGCAATATTATATACTCAAAATCTTTGGGCTGCTTAATAAATAGTAATACCAATACTACATATAGTAAAGTACCTCCCAAATGTATAGCAGGTATGTATTTCATTTTCTCTAGCCCCATAAAAAACCAACGTAACGAAAATAGGTCTCCAACAATTATAAAAGAAGCAAAAATATACACTAATTTATAGGACTCAAAACTAGGAACTACTATTGTAAGCAGTAACAAAAGTACTAATACAAAGCCTGTTAAATATAGTTTTACTGAAAACACCTCATTAAATAACTTGTTTATTTTTTTAGTGTTTTTACCATACCTAGCTAACTGCCGTACTGCCGTTAAGTTAAAACCATAATTGGTAATATTTACCAATAATAATACTAATGAAAGTGCAAAAGCATATTTTCCATAATTAACAATACCCACTTTTAAAATTAAATATGGTATCAACAAAATAGCCAATATTAAATCAATTGCTTTTACTAAAAACAATGACAATGCATTTTCTATAAAATGATATGTGTTTTTGGATTTCAAGTTAAATCTTATTTATTAACGACTTATAAACCTCTATATGTTTATCTACCATTTTATTTATATCATACTGTTTTGCTCTTTCTATACATGCATTAGCTACTTTAGTATAATAGCTTTCATTATTTGCTAATTTTGAAATATACGTTGACAATAGTTTTGAATCTCCTTGAGGAAATAATAACCCTGCTCCTTTTACAACTTTTGTTAACCCAGGTACTTCTGAAGCTATAAATGGTTTACCCGATGCCATCCCCTCAATGCTAGACAAGGATAACCCCTCATATTTTGTTGACAGCACAACAATATCAGCTGTTTTTAATAATCTTGGAACATCAACTCTAACTCCCAAAAATAAGACCCTTTCTTTTAAATTTAATTTAGCAACTAAATTTTCACAATTATTTCTATCTTCACCATCACCTACTAATACTAATTTTATATTGGTAGGTAATAGTAATAATGATTTAATAAGTGTTAGTTGATCTTTAGGATATCTAAAACTTGAAACCTGTATTAAGATTAAATCATTTTTTGAAAAAAAATCATTCTTTGAATATGGTAAGGCTTTAAAAAAAGATTGAATGTTTACTCCATTTTTTATTAATTGAAATTTTGAAGTTTTAAAATCTACATGTTTTTTTAAATTTAAATCTACTTCTTCAGCAATTGTAATTAATTTATCATATGGTTTGTAAATAATTTTATCTATAAATTTAAAAAGTATTGAATTTCTACGTTTATTATTTGTACTATGCTCTGTATATATTAGTTTAATTTTTGAAAAAGAGATTAATTTAGCCAAAGCTACCCAATATAGCGAAGGAAACAAATGTACATGAACTACATCGTATTTTTTTAAGTAAGGAATTATCTTAAAAATAAGTAAAGGATTATACACTGAAGATTTACCCAAACTATAAATAGTACAACATTGTTTTCTTTTTAGTTCTTTTAAAAAGGGATATTCTTTACCGTCTAACACTAATAAATCAACCTTTATTTCTCTCTTATTGTAAAGCGGAATGGTTTCCAATAATAGCTTTTCTGCACCGCCTGTATTTAAACTATTAATAATTTGTAGTATTTTCATTTCTTTAATTTTAATAAAATATACAAATGAAAAATACCTCCAAATGGCAAACACAAAAAAGTAAGTAACCTTTGTGGGTTGTTTTTAAAAAATTGGTAATCTCCAATAAATAATGTTGATGAAATTAAATGCAATACTTTCAATAACTTAATTTTTTTATTAGAGATGTGTTTTAACTCTATAATTCTAGAGTACCTAAAACCTTGTGGGTTGTTTTTATATTGTTTAAATATGTTTAATGATGAACCATCTGGTAAATATTCCACTACACAAAGTGGCTTATTTAAACAAGCCAATTCATAGTCCTGATCAATCATTAAATATAAAACCCCTAGAGGCACAAAACGTTCTCTCTTAAAAATTGGATATTTTGGATATTTTTTTACTACATCGGTTCTTAGTACTAATTTTTTATCTCCTGTAATTTTATATTTATTATATAAATCATAAAGTGTACTGGAGGCTATAGTTTCAGGTAAAGGCTTCCCTACAATAGTACCATCTTTAAAAATATCAATACCCACAATACCTGCTATATTTTTATTACCTGAAACCTTATTCCACTTATTTTCAATTAATTCTATCGCATTATCGGGCATATAATCATCAGAGTCAACACATACATTCAATTCTGTTTTTATATTCTCATAAGCAGTATTGTGTGCTCCATGCATCCCTTGGTTTTCTTGAAACACATATTGGATGCTTATTTTATTTTCATCTATCCATAAGTCTACCAATTCTTTTGTATTGTCTGTTGAACCATCATCAACAATTAACCAAGTAAAATTAGTTGAAGTTTGGCGAAGTAAACTTTCATATACTTGATACAAGCAATAGGCTCTATTAAAGGTAGGTGTAAATACTGTTATCTTTTTCATATTAAACTTTTATTTTATAAAAAACATAAAATACGTGAAACCAAAATAAATTAATACGGTATATGCTAATACTCTTTGTTGTTTTTTAAAAAACTGTTTTTTAAAAAATGGATAAAAAATAATCACTGCCATTAAAAACCAAGAGAGGTAGGCAAATCTATTTGAAAAACTTGCACGAATCACCAAAATCCAAAAGGCATTTGCTGTTACATAAATATTAAACAATTGAATATATACTTTATCCTTAAACTCTTTCTTAATAATAAAATAATAGCCCGCATAAACTGCAGCAGCACTATAGATTAAAAAATCCCAACGAAATCCTGTGGATGAAAATTGATCATCAAACTCACGCATAGTTAAATACCCTGCGCGTTGCCCTCCAAAACCAAGCGACATAAAGAAGGTTTCCATAAGCCCCCCAAAAATAAGAGATATTGGTATAGCTATTAACCAACCCATTAAATAATGTTTTGGGTTTTTATAAAATAGTGTTAACATAAAAGCAATCATCGGAATTATTATACTTCCATGTATAAAATAAGAAAACATTATAAGTCCAAATTGCCAATAACGATGTTTATAATAGGATAATCCCAACACAAAAATAGATGTAGCAATACCATTTCGAATACCATTGGTACCGTACGACCAAAAGGAGAAAGAGGCTACCAACATTAAAAAAAGAAAATACCTATCTACACCTAACCAGTTTTTAGCTGCCTTGTATAGTGGCACTACATATAACGTTGCACAGAGTATAAAAAATAATTGAGCAGTCATAATACTACTACTCAATTTCATAAATATATTCCAAAGCAGATCTCGTGATCTTGTAATTTCACCTCCAGAAGCATAAAATAGGAAATTATGGTAATACACACCCATATCTCCAAAATAATATCCACTTAAAGGTCTTAGCCCCATATAAAGTACCACAAAAAGTAATAAAATTAATGAAGCATTTTCTTTTTTTTGAGTATTTAAAATAGCGTATCCTTTTGTTTGCAAGTTTAAAAAAGCTATTAATATTATAAACAAAATTATATTGTAAAAAACAGGAGTGTAATATGGTAATGGTATGATGGAATTAAAAATCATCAATCAATACTTTTAAAAAGTTGAACCCATTGCTGCATTATTTTCTTTTCATCAAATCGTTTTACATTTGTTAGTGCATTTATTTCCATTTTTTTTCTTAATTCTTTATTTTCAATTAATTTAGACAATTCAGCAGCAAATAGCTCAATATTATTGTGAGCTACTAAAATACCATCTTCACCATTTGTAATAATGTTTTTAGGTCCAAACGGACAATTATAAGAAATAATTGGCAAACCACAGGCTAAAGATTCTAATAAAACCATTGGAAAACACTCCGTTGACGATGTTAAAGCATATATTGAAGCTTCTTGCATTTTGGTTGTTAACTGATTAGTTGCTCCTTTTAAATAAATGTTAGCACTATTTTTTTCTTTTATTAAATTATCTAGTTCCTTTGAAAGTTTAGCATCTCCCTCTCCATAAATATGAACCTCCCATTGGGGAAATTTATGAGCAATTAAACTCCACGCCTTAATTAAATGGTCAAATTGTTTTACAGGTGCAATTCTACCTGCGGCAATAATTACATTTTTTCTATGAACCTGTGTAATGTATTTATTTTCATTTTTTGATATAAAATTTGGTATCACCACTACATTCTTAGATTTATAATATTGTTTTTCATCTTTATTTAACACCACAATATGTGAATATTTACACTCTACTAAATTGTTAATTCTATATAAAAATTTATTTAATAAACTACTTTTAGGCAGCTGATTTATATAATAATATCTTGAAGAATGAAACTCTTTAATAGTTTTAATTCCTTTACTTATAAATGGTATGAAATAAAAATCGAATGCTGTGTTACAAACTACCAATACATCAGGCTTAATTTCTTTTAACTTATTTTTTAGTTTGATAAAATGTGATGGTGCTTTACTAAAGTTTAAAGGATGATAATAACTCAATTTTCTATTGTAATTGATATCAAGATTATGGTATGTAACATTTCCATGAATAGGGTAACAAGAAGCCCTACCCTTTTGTTCAAAAGTAACTATATGTATTTCATTATTTGTGTTTTTACTAAAAAAATTAATTTTCTTTGTAAGAACACGCTCTAAACCTCCATGTAAATAAATCTGGTCAGTATAATAAATTATCTTCATTAATTTTTAAAATAATTTTTTAATTCTCTTAGCTTAAACAAGCTAACAAATATTTCTATTTTTTTAACTCCAAATATCTTTATTAATTTCCTTTTAAAATTAGGTAGTAATGTGTTCTTTATCGGTACCCAAGACATTGCAAAATGATGTATAGCATATGTATTTGGTGTTATTTCAACTACTCCTGTCCCATGGTTTTTAGCACAGAAAAAGTCTTTAGGAAACATTATTAATTTATCATCTAAATAATCTTTCTTCAAAAGCTCTAAGTTAGGTTCAGCTAATTCTGTTATTTCTCTTTTTTTTGTTACTTGAGAAACCATAATACGTGGCAGTGTTAACGTATCTAAAGAACCATCTCCTTTAATAAAACTCTTACCTTCATAGTATTTTAAACATTCCCCAACCCATTCACATTTTTTTTCAGCTCCAAACACACCTGCTTCTATAATACTACCACCTTCAGAACCTACAAAATAAGGTAAATCCAAAAGATTATTAAAACTCTTCAAAACTTCAACATCTGTGTCTAAATAAATACCTCCATAATTATAAACTGCATATAATCTAATATAATCTGCTGCAAAAGCATATTTTTTAGCTTCAAATGCTTGCTTTACCCAAACATTATCTTCCAATTTAAAACGGTTCGTATCCCATAATACAAATTCATAGTCTGGCAACTTATCTTTCCATGTAGCTACACATTTTTTTATTAAACCTGGGTATTCATCATTACTTAACCAACAATAGTGAATTATTTTGGGTATCATTCTAATTTTTGTTTTATAAATGTTACTATTCTTTCATTTGCCTTACCATCTCCATAAGGATTGTGAGCCTTTGCCATGTGTTGATAAATTGTACGATTGTTTAATAATTCTTTCCCATTTTCAACAATTGAATCAAAGTTAGCTCCAACCAATCTAACGGTACCTGCTGTAACAGCCTCAGGACGTTCCGTAGTATTTCTCATCACTAATACGGGTTTTCCTAAAGAGGGTGCTTCTTCTTGTACTCCTCCAGAATCTGTAATAATTAAATACGATTGCATCATTAACCATACAAATGATGGATAATCTAAAGGTGCTATTAAATGTATATTTGAACAGTCTGACAATAATTCTGTCACAGGTTTTTGAACATTAGGATTCAAATGTACAGGGTATACAATTTCAACTGTTGTGTCATTCGCTATTTCTTTCAATGCTTTGCAAATATTTAAAAAGCCTTCTCCAAAGTTTTCGCGTCTGTGCCCTGTAACTAAGACAATTTTTTTAGTAAAATCTATTGTTGCTGTTAAATTATCAATTACTTCATTCTTAAAGTTGTTTTTTAATTTACCTACCGTCCAGTATAATGAATCTATCACTGTATTTCCAGTAACTTTAATATTACTTTCTAATACATTTTCAGCAATCAAATTCTCTTTTGAAATAGTAGTAGGAGCAAAATGATAATCGGTAATTCGTCCTGTTATTTGCCTATTTAATTCCTCAGGAAAAGGAGACGTTTTATCAAAAGTTCTTAAACCAGCCTCTACATGTCCAACTTTAACCTTCCTATTAAAAGCAGCCCAAGCACACACACTTGAAGTTGTGGTATCTCCATGTACTAATACCAAATCTGGATTAAAATCAACCAATACAGCATCAATCTTCATAAAAATCCGACTACTCAATTCATTTAGGGATTGATTGGCTTTCATGATGTTTAAATCATAATCTGGAGTAATTTCAAAAAAATCCAATACTTGATCTAGCATTTCTCTGTGTTGTGCAGTTACACAAACTTTTATTACATCTGTACTATCTTCCTTCAATTTATGAATTAAGGAGCACATTTTAATAGCCTCTGGTCTTGTTCCAAAACATACTAAAATTTTCTTTTTCATCACTTCAAATTAAAACTATTTGTTAACATTAAGAATCTCCTTAACCGATTTTCGATTAGAAATTGCAACTTCAAACGATTTTTTATACTTCCCAATACCTATCATCATTATCAACCTCTCTGAGCTTGGAATTTTTCCAATAATTTTGATATTTTTTTCATCTACATAAGGCAAACAGGTATTTAAACAACATGAGGCTATACTTTGAGAGTGTAATGCCAGCACCAAACTCATAGCAAACATACCTCCATCAACAAATACTTGATTGCTTTCTAATTTAGTGAAATACTTTGTGCTTGTAGTTACAATCAACAATTTATTAATACTCTCTGTAAAACCAGTATTCCCATTTTGAATTTTAAGTAGTTTATTTATCATAACTCTATTCTCAAAATAGTGTACTCTCCAACTTTGTCTATTACAAACTGATGGTGTATATTTTGCAATTTCAATGGCTCTATAAACTTCTTCTTCAAGTATATTTTCAGATGAAAAATCACGAACACTTGAGCGAGTTTGCATAAAAGATTTAAAATTTATCTTAACTGCCTTTTTTATTTCTGTTACAGTTACTTTTTTAACCCCTCCATGGTTATTAAATTTCTTACCATCAATAAAATTAACAAGTAGCTTATAAAACTCTTTATTCAATTTATTCAGGTCTTTATTTCTTTCCAAATATTGACTTAAAGCTTCTTGTATATTTTTAAAAATTCTATCTTCACCATACTCATTTTTATATTCAGTTGCCTTTTCTATTAACACTTTTATTTTAGGAATTCCAAAATTTTGTCTAGGCTTTGGTAATGCCATTCCTTTTTCAATAATATGATATTGCTTTGTTAAAAAAGCTTCAAAACTATTTTTATCTTTAATTTTAGATGTTGTAAAATAATTTGACAGAAATATGTTTAGATCATAAATTTTATTCAATAGTTCACCTATATTAGTTTGCCAAAAAAACAAGGCGTATAATTTTGCTTTTATTTTTTTTATCATAATTATTTCAGCTTAAAGCATTATTTAAAAAAGAATTGGACTCTTTAATTTTACTTTTAAGAATTTCATTTACTTTTTTATAATCTATTTGCACCTTATCAAAAGTTTTGTATTCATCTTTACCTAAATGTAAATTAGATAACCCTACCATATTCATAATATCTCTCATCCGTGTATTAATATTCTCATTTCTATCTACCACAAAAAATAATTTATTAAAAATTAAAGAAAATGCCACTGCATGAAAAGAATTGCTAACCACAAAGGATGCACCATAAATTAACGATAAAAAAGTTTTAGGTCCTTTCTGATAATAATTTTTATGAGCATACTTAATATTTTGATTTACCGTATAAATTTTTAAATGGTATCTTTTTGATGTTTCCTTAACTATGTTTTTAATTTGTTCATTCGCATCACAATCATATACAAAAATATAGTTTTCTTTTATTGGAGTTACAAAATTATCAATCCAATGTTGAGCGTTTAATAAAAATACAGGATCTAACACCTCTTCTATATTTTTTAGGCCTAACTTATTTAAAATTTTTACTCCTGAGTTTTCTCTTACAGAAACATAATTTATTCGACTTACTTTTTCCTTTACAAAATTTTTTAAACCATCCTCAATTTCATCTATAGCAAAACTAGCTGCATAGGATATTTTTAATTTATCTTCTGGTACAAAATCTAAATAAAATGCTGGGTCTTTCCCATTTTGAAAGAACGAATTCCAAATTTGATCGCTTCCACAAATATAAGCATCGGCATCTGGTAAATTTTTCTTTAAATCTTCATTCGTTAAATACTTAACTTGTGTTGAAGAAATATACTTCTGTTCAAAAATATCAAACGCTTTTTTCCTTTTTAATAAGGGTAACCTTTGAGGTAGTTTGGCAATAACATATAAAAATTTAACAAGCCAATTTGTATTGTATTTTGGATTAGAGATTGCGGCTAAATTAAAATGATTACTTAAATAAGAAGGGGTGTAATTTATAGTTTCTGCCGTATGACCGTTATTATTTAGATACTTTAATAAGGCATATTCTTGAAGACTTGCTCCGTAATTATATACTTTATGACAAGTTATGGTTTTAATTTTCATTAGACTCTTTTATTTTTTCAAATAATTTTCTCCACTGTTCTCCCACATTAATTGGCAAATATTTCTCTGCATTATTTCTGGCATTTTCACCCATATTAATTCTTAATCTATTATCCTCTATTAAACATAATGTTTTTTCTGTTAATGAATCGAAATCACCTTGTTTAACAACAAATCCATCCTTATTATTTGTAATAATATCACTAGGCCCTGTAGGACAATCATATGCTACACAAGGCAATCCAAATGATTGAGCTTCAATCAAAACCATAGGAAGTCCTTCTGCTACAGATGT
>Ga0256840_1002925_pt1 | contig 14413 bp, 8 predicted proteins | sample 355202metaG_FD_185969 | JGI IMG/M metagenome (GOLD analysis project Ga0256840, IMG submission 185969) | Hydrothermal vent microbial communities from Mid Atlantic Ridge, Atlantic Ocean - 355-202 | ecosystem: Environmental > Aquatic > Marine > Hydrothermal vents | place: Atlantic Ocean: Mid...
AACTTGCCTAGTATTTCCGTGTTTTCTTCAACGACAAAAGAAGGGTTAATCTCGGCTCTTTTATCAGGTAGCCATTCCGGCCAACGCAATGATGGTCAACATTGCTTGGCCTTTTCCTATAGAGAAGGTCAGTACGAAGACCAACGAAAACAGGCGCTGTCTTTGTTAGAGGAAAAAGGGGACTCGCATTTTATAGAGAAGGGATGCGCCTATTTCCCCCAACCTTTAAGCGGCGAAATGGCTTTTGTGTACAGCGGTTCAGCCTCGCCTTCGGGACATTTCTTCAAGGACATGTTGGATACCTATCGTTCCTTGAGCGACGATATTCTCAACAAAGTTGGCCCGCAGAACGCATCCAAGCATCTGCAATGGGTGTATGAAAACGACGCGCCGAGTCCCGAGTCTCAAATTTGGGCTGTTTCCCTTGCATCCCAAATTCATACAAGGCTTTCGACCGCCGTCTTTGGACTTCGCCCCGATGCTGCTATCGGATTTTCACTCGGCGAATCAAGCATGCTCTTTTCTCTTGGCGCATGGTCTGATTTAACAGAGATGGTCGATGCTCTCCCTCTTTCTGAAATTTTTAGCGAAGAGTTGTGCGGAAGCTATCGCGCAGTTCAGAAAAGCTGGGGGCTAGATAGTGTCGAGTGGTCCAACTGGACTCTTCTCGGCGACGTCGAGGACGTAAAAACGGCTCTTAAAGGAATTAAAAACGTTCATCTCTCGATCATTAACTCTCCTGAGGAATGTGTGATCAGTGGCGATGCGGAAGCTTGTAAAAAGATTGTCCTAAAACTCAAATCCAGCGGGCATCTGTCTAGTAAACAAGCTTACGATGTGGCCATCCATGTCCCCGAAGTCGCAGCTATCGCTGACGCCTACAAATCCCTTCACCAACGGACCTTTTCGAAAGTGGACGGCATACGTTTTTACAGCAATGCTAAGAATGGCCCCTATGAGGCCTCATCCGAAACATGCGCCGCCATGATTTTGGAACAAGCCACGACAACCTTGGATTTTCCGAGGACTATTCTCCAAGCCTATAAAGACGGTGTACGGATCTTTATCGAACACGGTCCCCACAACTTGTGTACGAAGTGGATACATCGCATTCTTGAGGGCAAAGAATATCTTGCCTTATCGCTTGACCGAATTGGTAAAACGGCCAACGAGATTTGGTTCGATGTTGCTGCTGCATTGATGGCCAGCGGACGCACTGTGAATGTGGAAAATATCGAGCGTTTATTTTCCAAGAAACAAAAAAAGACGAAGACGATTTCAATTCCAGCCTGGGATAATGTGAAAATGAAGAAGAAAAATAAAACCCAAAATTGGGCGCGTCCTGACGCGTTGCCACGTCCACCGAACGCTCAATTCTATCCAGCCTCTTTTGCGACATCCCCAGCAAACCCTGCCCACCTTGGAACCCAGATTCCACAGCTGGAACATCTTCATATTCAGACGCCTGCCGATGCGCACCGATTTTTTCTAGAACAACAAAAAGAGGTCTACACTACTTTTCTGACGTGTTTTCAAGAAAGTCAGACCTTGCTTCAGCAGATTGCCTTGGGCGGGGCGCCACCAGCGCCTCATTTTCCACAGGTAATTTTCGAGCAAGAGGCGTTGGTACCAACATCCCAGGAGATTTCGGAAAGAGAAATTGAAAATATCCCTCCCGCCTCCTCGACCGCGCTGAGTCGTGAGCAACTTGAATTTCTATCCAATGCAAGCATCGCCGATATTTGGGGTGAGGCCTTTCGTGAGCTGGACGACTACGATATTCTCGTGCGCATGCCACATGGGAAATTGCTGCTAGCCGACCGCGTCATTGAAATCGACGCCGAGCCCACATCCATGAAACCTGGACGCATTCGTACCCAGACCGATGTTCGAGAAGGCGCTTGGTATTTACATTGTGGACGCATGCCAGCTGGCATCATGATTGAATCCGGCCAAGCTGATTTATTACTCGTGAGCTACTTAGGCGTTGATCTTCTCAACAAAGGTGAACGCGCCTATCGGCTTTTAGGTTGTAAACTTACTTACGGTGCGAGTCTTCCGGAGGTCGGCGAGACCTTGGATTATAATATCTCGATCGACGGTTTTGCAAAGCACGGCGATGTGCGCTTATTCTTCTTCCATTACGATTGTAAAGTAGGCGACCAAACGCGACTTCAAGTAAGAGAGGGCCAGGCAGGTTTCTTTACCGAGGCCGAGCTTGCAGAATCAGGCGGCGTACTATGGACACCTGAAGACTCCGAGTTCGATGCAAATCTTGCCTTCATAAAAGGTGAGCAGGAAAGTAAACACACCTCCTTTTCTGAAAACGCTTTTTCGGCATTTTCGGAGGGCGATTTATACGGATGTTTCGGGGAAGAGTTCGCATATGGCGCAACACACAGCCGAACGCCCGGAATTTGGAAGGGGACAGAATATCGCTTTTTAGACGAGATCAAGAGTTTGGATTTTGCAGGCGGACCTCTTAAGCGTGGTTACCTCAAAGCAACAACGCGCATCTCGCCCGACGATTGGTATTTCGACGGTCATTTTCATAACGATCCCTGTATGCCGGGAACCCTGATGTTTGAGGGATGTTTACAAGCTCTTACTTTCTTTTTTGCGGCGCGTGGCGATACCCTTAAACGTGATGGTTGGCGATGTGAACCTGTTCCAGGAATGGAATTTGAAATGATTTGTCGTGGACAAGCAACACCTAAAAATAGTCTTTTGGAATACGAGATATTCATTGAAAGCGCCTACCTTTCTCCCGAGGGTCACCCCACATTAATCGCCGATTTACTGGTGACAGTCGACGGTCTGAAAGCCTTTCATACCCGTCGTATGGCCATGCGTCTGGTTCCCGATTGGCCGATGACCTCATTAGATCCGCCACAAAAAACAACCCAAGATGATATCCCTTTTGACTATCCTGAAATGCTGGCCACGGCTATAGGACGACCCTCACTGGCTTTTGGTAAACTTTACAAGGATTTTGATTTCGTAAAAAAAGCACCGCGTTTGCCGGGTAAACCCTACCACTTCATGACCCGTGTTATGGAGGAGAGTGGAAGGAACGCGATGAAAGTCGGCGCACGTGTTGTCGTAGAATACGACGTGCCAAGCGATGCGTGGTACTTTGAGCAAAACCAGGAAATGCCGTTTGCAATCTTACTCGAAACCGGTTTACAACCTTGCGGATGGTTGGCCTCTTGGGTGGGTTGCGCTCTAAACACAAAGGCTGAAGTCTTCTTTCGAAACCTGGATGGCGAGGGAAGGCTTTTTGATCACGTTCGTCCAAACGACACAAGGGTGAAGACCGAAGTTATACTCACCAAACTTGTTCGAAGTGGTGAAACCACTTTGGTAGGTTTCGATGTGAAGATGTCCGTTGATGGTAAACCTCTATACGAATTAAGCACCATGTTTGGTTTCTTTCCGGCTGAAGCTTTGGCGAGTCAGGCGGGGTTAACGGCCGATGCACTCCCCACAGATCTGATTTGGGAAAAGGTTGTGCCGATTGAAATCGATAAGCTGCTCATGGTGGATGAGATTTCAGATCTAGGCGATCGGATATATGGACGGCGGACATTCCACGCAAGTGACTGGTTCTTCAAATCTCATTTTTTCCAAGACCCGGTACAACCGGGCTCTCTGGGTTTAGAGGCGATGATTCAATGCATCAAGGCTCGCGCTGCCGGCAAAGCTAAAGGAAAGATGGTGTTTTCAAACCTGCTCCATCATCCCCATTCATGGTCCTATCGTGGGCAAGTACGACCCCATAATCTGGAAACCATTGTAGACGTAAAAGTTAGTAAAGAAGACGACAATATGCTTGTTGGTGAAGGCGTCCTTTGGACCGATGGGTCCTCCATTTATCGTTTTTCTGGCTTTGGAATCACTTATGAATGAAGAAGAAACCCTCAAAGAAATTCAGCGATTGGAAGTCAAGGCCCCCGAACAGGTGGCCACCTACGACTGGCTCGATCGGATGATGGAACTGGTAGGCCATTTGAATTCGGACCCCAATATTGAATTACTTAACGTTGAAATTCACCCCTCTCTTCCGCTGGTTGTTGAACAAACAATGAGCGATAGTGCCGGATTTGACATACCTCTTGAGATGCTTTCTTTTTACCGCGTCACAGACGGCTTTGATCTCTCTTGGCGTCTCAAAGAATCGCCCTTTGATTTCGAGGTCGGAGGTGACATTAAGCTCTTCGGTTTTGGTCAGGTTTTTAGCAATTGGATTGATAGTCTTTGGGGCGTGACCAAGGATGGAGCCAGTACGCAAGAACTCGATTTCAGCTGGGACATCCGCGGTTTCGACGGCGCACAGGAAGAAGGCGCCTATTCAACCGTGCTTCATGTTCCAGAAGATGTTGAGCAGATTGACCTCTATTTTCACGATCCCAAAGGGAAGTCCCATCTCTTAGCGATGAGCTTTTCAGATTATCTAGAAGCTCTAATTTTATCGGGCGGCCTTCACGGCTGGCAATACTTACTTCTAGAAGAATTGGCGCCTGCGCAAAGTGAAGAAGAAAAATTGGCCCAACAATGTGCCCAGGCTTTAAAGCATGTTTTTCCACTGCGCGATTTGTCCGCTTTGGAAGTTGAAGATGTTCTTTTACGTGTACCCTTGAGCAGCCAAATATTGAAGGGAGAAGAAGAATGAGCGATGTATTTAAAGTAGGCGTGGTTACTATTAGCGACCGCGCGTCGACGGGCGTCTACGAGGACCGTAGTGGTCCGGCGATTTTGAGCTGGTTAGAAAAAGCGGTAAAAACGGAGCTCTCCTTTGAAAGCCGCCTTATCGCCGACGAGCAAAATATCATTGAGGCAACCCTTGTCGAGCTTTCAGAAGTCGGTGCTTCTTGCGCCTGTGATTTGGTCCTAACAACCGGCGGAACGGGTCCCTCTCCGCGCGATGTCACACCGGAGGCCACCTTGGCGGTCGCCGATAAAGTGTTACCAGGTTTCGGCGAACGTATGCGCGCCATCAGTTTGGCCTACGTTCCGACCGCGATTTTATCTCGCCAGGAAGGCGTCATTCGCGCAAAGACATTGATCGTCAACCTCCCTGGTTCGCCGCGCTCAATCTCCGAAATTCTGGATGTGCTTTTTGAGGCCATTCCTTATTGCATCCAACTCATCGAGGGTCCCTACGTCGAGACCCACGAATCGGTCGTCAAAGCCTTCCGCCCTAAACACGCTATCAGGGTAGACGATTAATGTAAGTGAAGTTACCTTATTTCCCATAGGGTGCGTCCCCACCTCGTGTGATCCATATCAGCGGGATTTTGATAGAACTTGCTTTCGTTGACGACCCTCTACAGCAGATCTGCACAAATGCCCCTAGCACCAAGAGTACTTCCTCGGAAGTGCTAACGCACATCCTCAGGGCGCCCTCTCCCGGAGGTAGAGGGGACTTCTCTTCATTCCAAAGAAGAACCCTCTTTCATTCAACCCGCCGAAAATGATCACATTAGTCCCCACCCATCTTAAAAATAACAAGTATCACTTTGACTCAAAGGAGTTCCCCAGAGTGGGGTGGCCCAGAAGATCATTGTAACTTTCTATTCCCAATAAGGCATGAACGATTCGGCTATCTCGAATATATATTTTGGGGGACGTACTGTATAGAGTCTAAAAATCGATGCGCGTTCCTATACCGGAAACGAAGTAGCTTTGTTTGTATTCGCCATTACCCACAATCGAGGTGATTTTCGCGTCGGCATCGGTTGGATTAATCTGACGCCATTGGGAGGTTGTCACATTCCGATCGGGCATAAAGAAATAGGACAATCCCGCGTCGATCGAAAAACTATCATTAAGTTTATAGGTCGCTCCGAGCGCGAATTGATGCTTATCGTTATCGATCAAAAATACCGTATAATATTCGTCCGGAATCGCGGAAGTTTCAAACCCGTAACCCCCCCTAAGTTGTAAACTTTGAGACAATTTATAATCCCCGCCCAAACGGACGGAAAAAGTATCTTGATAAGCGGTCTTAACAGAAAGCGGACCGATCGGAAGATCGCCAATGCCGTATAGATTTTCAACACTAATACCGTTGGGCGTCACTTTGATTTCATCAAGTATTGACCATCCTTCCCAAACGCCACTTAATTCCAAATTTAGATTTTCAAAATCTAAGGCGATACCTGCGCGTATCACAGGCGGAAACCACATCTCGCCGGTGAGACTATCGCCGTTAATTTTCGCTCCAGAAAATTCAGGATGAGAGGGAAGACGAACGCGTAATTTTGTGTCGTTATCTTTAAACTGTACAGGCGCTTGAAAGCTAATCGCTCCAGAAAGGTTTTTCGAAAAGCGCGTCCAAATTCCGAAGTTAGCCGAAGGTGCGAAGAAATCCTGCAAGACAACTTCCGATAAAATATCGAGATCTTTGTCTTCGGCTTCTCCAAATAAACCTGTGTAGGCCGACGACACCGTAACGAGTTCAAAACTCGCTGGAACATTTTGGACGCCAAATCCAATTCGAAAACTATCGCCAGCCTGATAGGCAACGGCGAGGTGAAGAAAGAGGAGCAACGACTTATCGTTGTCCACCAGTACGTAGCGTTGGGCGCCGTCTTCTGGAAAAGTATGGCCGCTCAAATAGGGCGCATAAATTCCAAATGCCCACGTCATATTTTCAAATAACTCGCCACCAATAAGAATCTGGGGATCGACTTTTGGCGGCGCTTCATTACGAACGGTCTCGTAGGTTTGCACATCGCCATTGGGTAAATCGCGAGGTGCTCGGGTGTGCTCCAAACTTAGGTTGATGAGACCCACATCGATCACAAGTTGCAAGCCTTTCATCGTTGCAAGATTGGCCGGATTGTACCAAAGCGAATTCAAGTCACCTTCGCCAGAAGCGACAAAAGCCCCGGCTCTTCCCATAGGTTTAACACCTCGGCCAGGAAGATAAAATCCTGCCGCGAAAGCATCCAAAGACGAGCCGCAAATGAGGAGGAGTAAAAGGAGTTTAATTTTTTTCATGGTTCTTTACTAACGCGACCGTTGATCGACAACTTCATACAATCTTTCCATACCGTGAAGATCGTCGGAGAGATAGAGGGACATTTGTTGAATAAAATGCCCATAATCGTCGCCGCTCGTAAAGGTATCGGCCAGGGGATCTGGACTAAAATAACGCGCAACAATATCGATGAGAATCGAGAAGGGAGAATCTGCGTTGATGCGATCCAAGCCGCGTGAGATCAGAAAAATGCCCGAGTTATCAGGATCGGCCTCCAAGGTTTTGCTGAGCAACTGGGCACCTAAACTTACTAAAGGAACATCGCGATAGGGCTCCACCAGCCAGGGATGATCGGGATCCACAATTTTAGAAAGGAATTTGGCGATGGGTTCCCAGTGAGAAGTATCGACCGACTTCACAAGAATCGAATAGATGGCGATAATGGCTTGGGCTTGACCCTCGCTTGATCCCAGTTGGTAGGTCATCAGATCGTCGATGGTTTTCTTATCCGCATCGTTGGCCAAAATATTAGCCGCAAGGTCAGCCATAGATGCCATCATTCGAGATTTCCATAGGTCCTCCATTCCTGTCAGTAAGGTGTTTTGGATCCAGGGACTGAGTTGTCCTTGCGCTTGTTTCTTGCGTGCCTCTTGGGCCAAAAAGCGCGTGGTATCGATGGTGAGTGCTGCAGATCCTGGTTGAGCAAATTGCGCCTGACCGGTATTGGGATCAAACTTTGCGTCCAACATCACATTTAACATCGCACGTACAGAATCTTTAAATTTTTCTTTCTTAACAGGGTCGGCGCTCAAACGAGTATTGGCCGCATCAATGGAAGCCAAGACGTGTTCAAATCGCGTCGCATTGTTGATCGTTCGGCCATCGGCGACGAGTACATAATCCTCGCCTCGCCGATTTTTAAATCCATCTTTTGCGAAGGCTTTCTGAAGAATTTGCCGCAAACTTTCCTCGATCGGAAGACCCGTGGCTTCCTCTACCCCCTTGACCGCGACGGCAAATTCGAAGAGGGCGTCAAAGATTTCACTATTACTAAAAATGTCGGCAAGGGTTTCCTCATAGGATCGAAGATTGGCACCTTTGGTTGGTGAAATGGATCCATTCTTGGTTTTATAAAGATCGGTCCTGCTTGAATAATGATCGTGAACCACACTTAGAATACCTCCGATCAAATGTTCCTTATTGTGGTTACTGAGGGCCTTGGCTAAGGGATGAAGGGTGTCTACAACGCCCGCCGCTTCGGCTTGGAAAAGGGTGTAAACATAATGTTCGGACAGACGGTAGTTATCGTTACAAACCGGGTCTGACATATCCATAATAACATGGGTACCATCGGTCGTTGTCGTTTCAAACTTAATATCTTCTTGGTTGAGGAAACGCGTGAGCTCATCTGGCGTTGCCATTCGGCTAAGTTCGGCACCAAAAAGAGGAGAGAGAATAGAGAGAAGAGAGGCAACATTCTGCGCTTCCACACCGAGGAGATTAAGAAGATCGCCGAGGTCGCTCTGGAATACTTCGGCTGGAACATTGTCAGCTAAATCAAGATTTCCACCGACGCTTTGTACGAAGGTCGCGCCTTGATCTTCGAAACGAATAAGAGGCGGAAGGGCTGGAAGAGGTGAGCCATCGATTTCAGCTTTGATGATCGCCATCGAAAAAGGAGCGCCATTTGTATCGCGGATAAGGTGAACAAATTTCTGAAAGGCAGTGATTGTTTTCTCAGATTCTTCAGCTTTTAGGTTCGAGGGTTCGTCAAAAATTTCTGCCATTGGACAGGCACGAATACACGCATATCGGTCAAGGGAGCCGAGAGCGTCACGCTGTTTACATTGCTGGAAACAAGAATCGTAGGGACCGTCCATTGCAGGTACAGAGTCCGAATCGCTAAAGGCAATCATGGTCGCGAAAGCCTCGCCGGTTTTACGATTGATAGGATCTCGAAAAGCGTCCAGTACGTCAGCCCAGATTTCTGGTGTTTCAGTGAGCTCGGCTAGATGGGGAATGAGGTCGTAGATTAAGGTCTCATTGTCATTCATACCCGCATCAGGATAACGATCGACAATGGTACCCAGACGGCTAATTGCGGCAAAGAGTTTTGCCATCTGTGGGGTCCGCCGATCGGTCAACTCGGAGGTCCCTTCCAGAAAATCGGGAAGGGCTGGACTATCGATAATATTCATCCCAGCGAAGGTCATGTCGGCCATGGGGTTGTTGGTATCGTACCCCTCGTATCCGCCAATCTCATCGGTGTAGACCCGTTTGCTTCCAAGAATCAATTGAAATGCTTGAAGCAGATTCACGATTGCATCGTTGTTGGATAAAATTCGCATCTGACGAATAAGGAATCCAAGGCCGGTAGATTGTAAATCGATATACTGATAGGCGAAGGTGTTGGCGCCACCGGTTTGGGCACGCCCTAGATTATCGCGCGTCGTGGGCTCGTTAATATCCACGTCCGAGGCGAAAGGACGCAGCAAACCGCTACCTCCATTTCGGTAAATAAAGTTACCATTTGCGTCGAGGTCAGCTAGTCCGTCGCCATCGTTGTCCACGAAAGGAACTTGAACTTCGCCCTGAACAGTTGCAGCGAGCGGGTACCCTCTGTCATCAAAACGAACAGCCCAAAGAGGGGATCCGCTAGATTGGTATCTGGGATCCTCATTCAAGAACATATCGCGAATCGTTGCCGGAATAGAAATGTCAGAATCGTTAGGCCCTTCAAGGACGTTCGCCAGGACGCGTAAAATATCAGAAATAGCCGAAGGCTCCTCAAAGGTGAGTAAGCCTTGGTCATCAAAACCATCATTTTCACTAATGATTCGACCAATCAATTCTACCAAGCGAGGCAGGTCTGCGAAACGAGATGCATAGCCGAGCACATTCGGTTTTTGGGCTGGCGAAAAATACGTGTCCACATCTGGACCCGTCGGTACCGCTAAAGATTGAAGGAGCGCTGGATCCCTTGCGGCATCATCCAGGATAAGTATAAGTTTTCGTGTGAGCGCCGGAACGATTCCGTCATCAACCAATTTTAAAATATTGCGTAAAAACTGATCCACGGCTTCCAATTGATCTTCTGGAATCAGCACGTTAATCGCGTTAATAAAAGAGGCTTGGTTTTCCTGGAGCATCTGAACTTTGGCGTCCGAATTTTCTTCGCTCCTCGCTGCATCCTTGATCCAAACTTTGTGAAGCTCATCTCCCAAGGTGCTTAGCTCAGGTTTTTTCTGTTCAAAATCGTATTCTTTTTGACAAGAAGAGAAGACGATTAGAAATAGAAGGAGGCCCAAAAATCTACGACGAGGCCGCAAAGATAAAGTCATGTGTTTTCCAATGTTAACGATCTCCCGAAAAGATACCAAAAATAGGAATGCCACGCTAATGGTCTAAGCAAATCTTTGTAACAAATCAGTGATCAGAAGAGCGTCCTATCCTACCTAGGATCGAACGATTGAGGGCCTTCTAACCTTTTGATGGATCCATATCTGGGATTAGTAGGTTTTCAGGGTTGCCAAAAGGCCTTCTAAACGCGAGGCGTTGATGCGCACGCCAATGGATTTCCCGGACGCAACGCTCACCAGTCCGGGAGGTGCTCCTTTGGGTTTTCGGATATGTTTGGCGCTGGTGTAGGTGACCTCGGCACCAGAATCGTTTTTTCCTTTGGAAAAATGTAGAGCTAATAAAGCGGCGTCGATCAGGTCCTCACTTTTGAGCTTTTCGATCGTCGTTTTCATCAACACATGGGAGCCTTGCCAGTCGCGCGCATGCAACCAAACATCATTGCCTTTGGCCAACTTCAAAGAGAGAATATCGTTATCCTTAGCGTTTCGACCCACCCATATTTCTACGCCGCTCGTTGAGCTATAACATCGGTAGGGTAGGCGTTTCTCTTTGCCTTTCTGAGAGGGGCCCTGTTGCTTGGGTTTGGTGATTTTTCGTTTTTTGGCTTCCGCTGATAGAATTCCTAAATCATCAATAGTAGTTGTTTTTACTAAACGTAACTCCAACGCAACAACATATTCGAGCTCTTTTTCTATTTTTTCAAGGCGTTCCAGAATACGATCTGCAGCGCCGGTCAAGCGTTTATATTGGTGAAAATACCGATTGATATTTTCTTCTAAAGATTTTTTCTTATCAATCTTGATCTTAATCGTTGGTAGTTTCTCGTCGTAATAGTCCACAACATCAACAAATTCGGTGCCTCTAGGGACCTGACCAATCTTGGATTGCAAAAGCGTTGCGTACCTCTGTAGGGGTTGCGCCTCTTCGCTTCTTAACAGCTCGCCTTCCAATTTAGCGATGATTTTTAGGAGGTGTTTTTTCTTTCGTTTAATCCCTTTGGACACCACGCTTCGGATCGCCTGAGCCTGATTGGCGATGGTAAAGGCTTCGTAGAAATCTCTTAGTGCATCGATAGAATCGAAACGGGGTTTTGAGGATGCTGTTCTCAGAAAGGTTTGCTCGGGCACCACACGCGGAAGATAGGCAACGCCTGGGCGGATTCGTTTTCCAAATTTAGTAGCAGATATTACTTTGCCGTCTTTATCCAAAAGAAGAAGCGAGGCATGAATATTGGACAACTCAGCGATTAGTTTTACCTCGCCGAAATCGAAAACAATAACCCTATCGCTCTCATGCAAGCGAATATTGTAAAGCGGACCTAGGGCGTATTTCCTGGCCGCCATTGTAAAGGCGGAAGGCGTTTTGGGTTGTTGGGGTTTCTTATCCACAAGGTAAAGACGTGTTAAACGGTCCTCGGCAGATATGAGAAGGTAATAGCTCTGGCGATTCGCTCGGATTTGCAGAACAATCGTATTTCTGTCCTGCTCAAAGACCTTTTGCACACTGACGAAAGGGCCCTCTTCTTCCTCAGAAAAGATCGTTTGGGTGAGGTTGCTCACAACCTGTTGAATTTCAAGATAACTTAAAGACATAAAAAGTTGATATTTTCGGCGTTAAATGGATAGTGGGGACAGCAACTGGGCGAACCCACGGAAGGGATCTACAATGAAATCGCAAATTCTACTACTCTTTATCCTTTTTTCTCTCGTTTCATCGTGCGGTGCGGCACAGAAAAAGAAAGAAAATGATTATAAAAAACAGACCCAATGGCATTACCAAATGGGGGCCTCTTATTTCGAAAGCCACGAAATCCCGCTGGCGATAAAGGAGCTGTTGACGACGGTTGAACGCGATCCAAAACATGAAAAAGCCTTTCATCTGCTTGGCTTTATTTACATGGGGCGCCGTAATTATGCGAAGTCGGAAACCTATTTTTCCAAAGCTTTGGAGATTAATTCCAAGTTTCATATCGCGAGAAATAATCTGGGCACACTCTATCTGGCGATGGAGCGCTGGCGAGATGCGAAAGTCGAGTTTGAACAGCTGCTAGAAGAGGCATTGTACCCGACCCATGAATTGGCCCACAATAATTTAGGCTGGGCCCAATACAATTTGCGAAAGTATAGAGAAGCGGCCGAGCACTTCAAAATGGCGATCTTTCTAAAACCTGGAATGTGTTTGGCGCACAATAATTTGGGCTTGGCCAATCAGAAACTAGGTTACCGAACGGAGGCCTTACGAGAATGGGAAGAGGCCATACGATTGTGTCCAACCAACTATGCGGAGCCTCATTTCCACGCAGGAAAAGCGAAACAAGAAACCGGCACACCGGGCGCAATCCAACATTTCGAAAAATGTTCCGAGCTTGAGCCAATGTCAAACTTGGGACGGCGATGTCGCGAATATTTGGGTGCTTTGTGAGCAGTGCTTTGATCAATTTATTGGCGCTAAACTTTCGTTCCGAAACTAACCCTGAGGTCTAAACAGCTCGCTCTTTTCTGATATATTTGTCTCGACCTAACGGAGGCACGATGAAGCATAACGAACCTATTAAAAAACATATGTCGGAAAAAGTAATCTCAATCACTGAAAGAACCAAACTTTCAGAAGCGAGAAAGATTTTCCTTGAAAAGAACATCCAGCACTTGCCAGTTGTTGAAGGCGAGGCCCAACTTGTGGGAATTCTTAGCTACAACGATCTACTCAGAGTCGATTCGGGCACGCTCTATCATCAGGATCCCAAGCAAGCTGACGTCCTCATTGATAACATGAGTAGCGTATCGGAGGCGATGACCAAGGAGCCTACAACCTTGAGCCCAACGCAGACGGTAAGGGATGCAACCCTTGCGCTGTCGACCGGAGGATTTCATAGCCTTCCGGTTGTCGATGGCAAAACCATTGTTGGGATGGTAACATCGACCGATCTTCTAAAATACTTTTCAGACCAATATTAAGCGCGAATTTTTGACCGATTTGTCTGCAATTCGCGCTCAAATTTCGGCGAAATATTTTCGTGCCGAATGTAAAAATTGCGCGAAAATAATCGGTCAACAAAAACCTATTCGACCTCGTCACATTGCCTCAGCTTAAACACTGAGGCTTCTTTTGGACTGGATCTTTTGATGACCTCATCAAATAAGCTTCAATAAGCTGAGCGTTCCCAAAATACGTGCTAAGTGGGGGAAGACAAAAAAAATGTCTCACCTTTTTTCAATAACTCAATTATGTTTGATACGCTCCATCTTTTTCCATCCGGCTTAAGCCTTAACGGGATCACTTTCCTTATTTTTTGTGTGGTTTTCTCCTTTTTTATTGAGGAGAGAAATCTTGGAAAAAAGTAGCCTTTTTGCCTTCGCGTTATCAAGGGTCGATATGGTGGTCAACGGATAGTTCTGGGGCACAGTGGTGCTCGGGTCTCAGATGGGTTTTGCGTCACCCTTGGAAGATACTCAGAGCTGCTAAATGAGAGAGCAATAGATCTGAAACACGTAGATTGAGGTCACCTTCGCAGGTGGTTTCAGAACTCGGCCTCAATTTGAAATTGCCTGAAGTCCAGCTCAAAATCTTGTTCATCACTTCCAAGCTTGTGCGTTCTTTTTGTCCATCAAGGAACTCTGCGCAACGTATCTTTCCTTCCAAAAAATGAATCGAGGAACGGTGCTCTTCGGTTCCAATATTTAAAGTTCCCAAGGTTTTGATGTTCTCAATAAACCCTAGTAGAGTCCCGATATCGGTGTTTTGAAGTGAGCCGCTTATGGCGTTTTTCACGCGTGTCTGGGAGCTGGATGCTAAATTTGGATCGAGAATAAATATCTTACTTCCGATTCTAATTTTATCTCCAATCGCGAGTTCTGCTTCGCCGACGCGCTGATTATTCACGAAAATACCGTTCATCGATTCGAGATCGTAAATATGAATATGGTTAAGATGAATCTCAATTCGAGCATGTTCTCTGGAAACGATATCCTCATCCAAAACGAGGTCGTGTGGTTTAGATTTTCAAAAGGGGATCTCTACGCATTCACAAAGAAAGTTCATGAACGCGTTTCCTGTCTTAAAATCTTTGGT
>Ga0256840_1002926_pt1 | contig 14412 bp, 14 predicted proteins | sample 355202metaG_FD_185969 | JGI IMG/M metagenome (GOLD analysis project Ga0256840, IMG submission 185969) | Hydrothermal vent microbial communities from Mid Atlantic Ridge, Atlantic Ocean - 355-202 | ecosystem: Environmental > Aquatic > Marine > Hydrothermal vents | place: Atlantic Ocean: Mid...
ATCCAAGATCAAAAGCACTACGTCTGCTGTTTCTAAACCAGTAAAGGCAGATCGTAATAAAAATTTATTTAATTTGCTTCGTTGTTCGCAAATGCCTGGCGTATCTAAAAAGACTATTTGAAAATTATCTCTAGTTAAAATGCCGGTAATTTGCGTTCTGGTGGTCTGAGGCTTTGGACTAACAATAGATATTTTTTCACCTATCACTGTATTTAAAAACGTAGATTTACCTGCATTGGGCGGACCAATTAAAGCAACCAGACCGGCCTTAAAATCAGTATCTTCTAAATGTGCTTCCATGAATGTCTCTCTCCTAAAAATATGATTTAATTTTGATAATTTTAAATCGGCTTAGCTCTCCCCAAATACCCTCAAAGATAAATAAAGGATTTAAATAAGCATGTTGCCAATCAAGACGAATAATTATCTTTTTAGTTAAAATCCGAATGGACTGAACCCATTGTTTTAAATCGTATGTTTTCAGTTTACCTTTAGTTGTCTTAGAACGCAACCAATTTGCACTTAGTTCAAACTTGTGGCTTTGTTTTTGTAAAAAGTCATCGTCGTAATTGAACAACAAAACGAACTCTTCCTGCTTGGGATGCCTAATTTTTTCGTTCAATGCAATAGGTTTTATTTGTTTTACTTTCAATCCAACAGGCAAAGATGCGTTTATTTGCTTTAAGCTAGGCCAATTGGTTTCTTGGCTCAAAAATACATGCAAATATTCAGCCAAACTTTCCATACCTACAGGCAAAGCTTGTCCAAATGAGATAAGGGGCATGGGGTGAAATCCTTGGGAAAAGCTAAGAGGCAGCTCCAAGCGTCTAAATAAGCGTTCAAAAATTTTTTGTAATTCCAATTGACTCAAATAAGCGGACTGATTTAATTTGGCAAAACAAAGCCTAAATTGAAGTTTTTTCTCTTTTGGACCAGGCGAAAGTTCTGGCAAAGAGTAAGGTTTCACCTGATCCAAACGTGGATAAATGGTTTTAAAGTCACACACTCCACAGCCAGTACACTTTTCCCCACGACAATCAGGAGTAACCTGGGATTGTAAACTCTTTTCCCACTCTTGCTTGAGATATTCTTTTTTTAGGCCACAACTTAAGTGATCCCAAGGTAACGTAGAGTTAAGATCTTTTTCTCCTAAATAAAAATCTAATTTTAAGTTGTGGTTGCTTAAAGCTTGTATCCAGTGTTCAAAGTGAAAAAATTCATCCCAATTGGATAAAATTTCTCCTTGCTGGTAAACATCTACCAAAACCGGAGCCAGTTCACGTCCGCCCCTAGAAAATATCCCCTCCACAATGCTCATTTTGGGATTATGCCATTTAAGAGTCAATCTGGACTTGGTCTGTTTAAATAACTTGCGTAAGTAGGCAATTCTTTCTTCTAGTTCAGGCAGACTAATTTGCCTAGCCCACTGAAAAGGGGTGTGGGGTTTGGGTACAAATAAAGAAACTGAGGCCGTGAGTTTAGTATTTTTACGCGAAGAAGTTGCCAAAATTTTTAAACACAAATCATAAATACCTTCCAGGTCTTCCTGGGTTTCTGTAGGCAGACCTAGCATGAAGTAAAGTTTGAGCTGATTCCAACCCAGTGCAAACAGTTTGCGCGTGTAATCCAAAATAGCTTGTTCAGTTATGTTTTTGTTGATCACGTCGCGCAGACGCTGGGTTCCGGCCTCTGGAGCTAGAGTTAGCCCAGTCTTTCTAATTTTAGCCATCAATTGAATCAAGTCCTCATCCACAGAACCAACCCGGAGAGAAGGCAACGAAATGGCTATCCTTTTGGCAGATAAGGCCTCTACTGTCTTGCAAAATAAGGGAGCCAAATTGGTCAAATCGCCTGTGCTCAGAGAAAGAAAAGAGACTTCCTCGTAACCAGTATTTTTTAAGGCCAAATCTAATTCTGTTAGGATCTGCTCTAATCTTTTCTCCCGCACAGGCCTATAAACAAAACCAGCATGACAAAAACGGCACCCGCGCGTACACCCTCTAGCTACTTCTATGCTCAGACGATCGTGGACAGGTTTACCAAAGGGCAAAATAGGTTGAGGCACTTGGGACTGATTCAATTCGGCTAAAATGTATCTCCTTACCTTGGTATAATCGTGATAACTAGGAACTATATTGTATTCAAAGCCATCAAAGCGTACTTCAAAAAACTCAGGAACGTAAATCCCAGGCTCACCCTTTAGGCTGAACAAAAATTCCTGTTTACTTAGGTTGTTTTCCTTGGCCCGCAGATATTTTTTTAAAAAACTCACCAAAAGGCCTTCGCCATCTCCAAGAAACATCAGATCAAAAAAAGGAGCCACAGGTTCAGCATTAAAGGTTACGCCGCCACCTGCGACCACCAAAGGATAATCTTCCCCTCTTTCTCTGGCCCAAAAAGGAATGTTGGCCAAATCCAACATGTATAAAACAGTGGTATAGGCAAGCTCATTGGTCAAACTAAATCCCAAAACGTCTAATTCGGCCAAAGGGGTATCAGATTCTAACGTAGCCAAAGGGACTTTATTTTTTTTGAGAACCCTAGCCACCTCTAAGTGCGGGGCAAAGACCCGCTCGGCCCAAAATTCTGCAATTTGGTTTATCTCTTGGTATAAAATTTTGTGGCCATAATAAGACATCCCCACTTCATACAGATCAGGAAAGGCCAAACCTATTCTCAATTTGACTGTCTGTGGATCTTTATAAATGGCGTTGGTTTCTGTCCCAAGATACTGACTAGGGCGGACAAAATAAGGTAGGTATTTTTTCACAATAACTTATTGCAGTTTCAGTCTCTTCCCAAACTCTAGACTGCAACTGCACTCATTTTAAAAACATTTTTAACAATCCAGCAAGGGCAATTACTTGCCCAGTCCAAAACAAAAACATCCACTTCACTAGAGTAGATTTGGTCTCGCTGATCTCTTTTTGCACTCTTGCTTCCATTTCCTTGATCTCTTTACTCAACCTAAGCTCTAGTTCTTTGGTTTCTCTACGACTACTTTCCATTTCCTTCAGAAGTTTAATTTCTATTTCTTTGGTCTCTTGGCGCGTTTTTTCAATTTCCTTCAGAAGTTTAATTTCTATCTCTTTGGTCTCTTTGCGTGTCTTTTCAATCTCCTGCAGAAGTTTTAACTCCATTTCTTTGGTTTCTTTACGCAACTCCTCAATGCTTTGAGCCAACTTCGCGTCCATCTCTCGCGCTTCTTTTCGAGCATCTTCAATACTTTGAGCCAACTTCACATTCAACTCTCGCTCTTCTTGACGCGACTCCTTAAACAACTGCTGCAGTCTAAGCTCTAATTCTTTGATTTCTTTTTCCAAGCGCAATTCAGTTGCTTTTAATTCTTCTACACTCACGGCTCTTTGATTTTCTATGTATTCTATAAAGTCGGCTAGCACTGCAGCCTTGGCTTCACCTAAATCAAGGAACTCTTGATATACTTTGAGTGCGTATCCCATGTTGATCTCTTTTCTTCACCAAAATTATTTTATTTTTTAAACAAACTAGATAAATCAGTAATTTTGCTATCTCCAGCCAAGTTAGAAAGATTTTTTAAATCTCCAGGCGTAGATAAGGTTAAATTGCTAGCAGCTTCTAGGTATTTGGTTTTTAACTCTTCAGGCACGTTTTTGTATTCATAAAGAATGTGTTTAGCGTCTATCTCTCCACTCAACTCACTGTCAAAAGGATAGCCAAAAGGGAGCAACATCATCTGAACACCATTTTGGGTTGGAATGATCTGCAAAGTAGCTGGGTCCTCCAAAACCTGCTTTTGTTCATTCCACTTGGCCAAGACCATATCTCCTGTGATCAATTTAACCAGTTTTACATTATAAGCCATAATCATCTCCTTATTAAATTTTCTCAACTTATTAAGAATAGTCTTGAAGTTAATAACGGTTTAGGATAGTGTCAAGCTAGTTTGTCTTGGTTTACTAAGAATTAATTGAAAAAGGAGAGAACAATGAACCTCGTGGATATAATTTTTCTCATTATTATTGCTTTTTTCTTTATTCGAGGAATTTACCGCGGACTGCTCCAAGAAGTTTCTGCCTTGGCGGCCATTATCTTGGGTTTTTTTCTAGCCAATCGCTTTTGGAAAGACGTCTTGCCTACGGTTAAAAATATTTTTCCTTTGAGCAATGCATGGTGTAACGTTATTAGCTATCTTTTGGTTCTCTTGGGGGTGATGTTTGTTTTATTTTTAATCACAACCATTATCAAACACTTTTTACAGGCAATCTCTTTAGGATGGGTAGATAATGTAGCTGGAGGCGCCTTGGGTCTGCTTAAGGCTATAATTCTTTGCTCGATCATTCTTATGAGCTTGACCTTATTTTTACCTAATAATTCGCCAACCTTAAACGATTCTTTGCTTGCTCCTTACGTCCATAGAGCAAGCCTGGTCATAGGCAGACTCTTGCCTGCTGAACTTAAACACGCTTTTGAGCGCAAAAAAAGATATTGGGAAAGACGCTGGCAAAAAAATTTTTTAAGGGGAGAAGAGTAGCATGTCAAAAGGACTTGCTAAAATTATAGACGTAATCACTACCTTGCTAGGTCCAAATGGTTGCCCCTGGGACAAACAACAAACTCCGCAAACCCTTTGCGATTACTTGATAGAAGAATGTTTTGAGCTGGTAGAAGCCATTCAAGCCAATGAAATAGAAGACGTCAAAGAAGAACTGGGCGATGTATTTTTTTTACTTTTGCTCATCATCCATCTTTATCAGGACAAGATCAACTTAGACGAAGTACTTATCCAAACTGCAGCCAAGATGATTGGCAGACACCCCCACGTTTTTGGCGATAAAAAAACTGAAGACATCAATGAAATCCTGGCCAACTGGGAAAAAATAAAAAAACAAGAATTACAAAAGAAAAGCAAACCCAGATCCATCTTTGACTCTATTCCCAAAAATCTACCCCCTCTTCTTAAGGCCTACAGGATTAATTCCAAGGCTGCCCGCAGCAACTTTACCTGGCCGGATAACGCATCTCAAGAACAAAAACTTGAAGAAGAATGGAAAGAGTGGCTAGAAGCCAAGGCCCAAAACGATCCCAAGCAAATGGAAGAAGAGTTTGGAGACTATCTTTTTTGCCTTACTGAGTACGCAAGACGTCACGGGATAAAACCCAATACCGCCCTCCATCAGGCCAATCAAAAATTCCTCGCTCGTTTTAAAATCATGGAAGAACTTGCTCAAAACAAAAACCTGGATCTCGACAATCTAAATCTCAACCAACTAAATCAGCTTTGGGAAGAGGCCAAACAAATAGCTAAGTCAAACCAGAAAAAAGGCGATTAATCTTTGGAGAATCAGGAGAAAGTATATCAATTAAACGGACACAATTCAGATCTAACAACACATCAACCTGAAATCTAAAGTTTAACTTTTTACTTACAGTTAAGTCCTAATAAAAATCAATTTCCATCAAAACTTCCCGAATGGTGTTGCAAAACATAATCTTTGAGCAACTCAAAGACCTCTTCCTGTTCCAAGTCGCTGGTATCTATAACAATGGCATCAACAGCAGGGCGTAAAGGGGCAAGTTTTCGGGTCAGGTCCTGCTCGTCTCTTTTTTTGATTTGCTCTAAAATAAGATTTAAATCTGCGTCTGTTTTGCCTTGCGCCAAAAGTTGTTTGTACCTACGCTCGGCCCGTACTTCAGGACTGGCCTGCAAAAAAAATTTAGGTTTGGCCCAGGGAAAAACTACTGTGCCCATGTCCCGTCCTTCTGCGACCAGAGAAAAGCGTTGGGCCAAATCCTGTTGGGCCTTTTTCAAAAAATTACGAACCACACCTTTGGCTGCAAAAATAGAGGCTAACTGTGCTACCTCTTCGGTCCTGATCTCGTTTCCCAAAAGTTTTCCATTTAAATAAAGATTAAAATTATCTCTATCTGTTTTTAACTCAAAACAATAATCGCTTATCTCTTTGGCTAAATCTCTTTCTGAATAATTGATCTTTTCCTGGCCTAAAAAGTAAGCAACCCCTCTAAACATCGCCCCAGTATCCAGATAGCACACCCCTAAAAACCTGGCCAAACGTTTGGCTAGGGTAGTCTTACCTACCCCGGCCGGACCATCCAAGGTAATTAACCACTTTTGACTCATCTTAAAATGTCGCCCAGCCTTTCCAAAAACAACCTGTTTTCTTCCATTGTGCCAATACTAATTCGAAAGTACTCGGGCAAACCATAAGAGTCTAAGGTTCGAATAATAATCCCTTTTTGCAGTAAATTCTCAAAAATTAGTTTTGGAGATAAAGGAGGTTTGACCAACAAAAAGTTGGCCTGAGAAGGAAAAACCTGGCAGCCCAACTTTGGTAGTTCTTGACTTAAAAAATTACGACCTTCTAAGACCACTTTCCTGGTTTTTTCTCGAAAAAAAACGTCCCTAAGGGCTGCAATACCTGCCTTTTCAGCCAAAATATTCACACTAAAGGGCAAACGAATCCTCCAAAAATAGTCCGCCAAGTCCTCATTAACTACCGCGTAACCCAGTCTAATCCCTGCTAAACCAAACAACTTGGAAAAAGTGCGCAAAAAAATTACTTGGGGAAAATTTTCAAATTCATGGACAAAAGAATAATCTTCTTCAGGATCAGCAAAATCAATGTACGCCTCGTCCAAAAGCACAAAAACTCCTTTGGGCAAATCTTGAATAAAAGACTTAAGCTCTTGTTTGGGCAAGGCAAAACCAGAAGGATTATCTGGATTGGTCAAAAAGATAAGTCTGGTTTGTGCAGTGACTTTACCAGCCAGCTTTTGTAGGTCCATGTTAAAGTCAGGCCCCAAATCAACCTGAACCAGCGTAATTTGATGCAAGCGGGACTGAGTTTTGTAAATGCTAAAACACGGCCGAAAACCCAACACCACATCTTTTGCAGGATCTACCAATAACTGTAAGACAAGATCAATTATTTCATCTGAACCATTACCAATAACAATATTAGATTTGGGAACATTTAAAAATCTGGCCAATTCTTGCCGTAAAGGCTCATTACCTGCATAAGGGTAGCGAAACACGTAATCCCTATACTTATCTAGGACATCTTTAACTAGCGGAGAAACGCCTAATGGATTTTCATTGCTAGCCAGCTTGATCACCCGTCCCAAATTATAGCGATCTTTTACTTCCTCAATAGTTAAGCCTGGCGAATAAGCTTTAAAGGAAAAAAGATGGGGGCGTAAATATTCTTTCATCTCTAACTCCAAGACAAGATAGGAGGCATCTGCAAAAATCTTTTTTGCAAATATTCACAAATCTTAAAAATATTCAACAATTACACACAGTTGCAAACAGACTGTTTTATTAAAAGCTACACTTTATAACTTTTTGCAATTGACTAAGACAAGCAATTAAAAATAACCCTTTAGAGGCCAAACCACCTAGACTTCCTTTAAATTGTTTTCCAAGCCAACAAAAAAATCAGTCTTAAAACCGTGAATTTTAAGTGTCATTAAAAAATAAACTTTAATCAAGCAAAAGCTAAATTTTCTTCGTTTTTAAACTAAACTCAAAAAACAAACATTTTACAAAAGACGTAAGAGACGTGAATTAAATATCAGGACTTTCCAAGTTAGGCAAACAAGATTTACTTCTTGCAGGCAGGGTAATCAAACAAATAAAATATGGATAAAAAATAAAGGTTCTATCCAAGGGTAGGAAGACTTTTTAAAGATGCGCCTATACCGTATCTACGTATCTAGCAACCACTGGCTACTTATTCGCTCAGTACCTTTGGTCGTATAAAGATTAATAATTCCTGTTTTTGAGTATAGCTAGAATCATTTTTAAACAACCAACCTAAAATAGGAATTTTGTGCAATCCAGGCACTCTATCCTGAGCATGAGTAATAGTAACTTTTCTAACACCTCCAATAACTATTGTCTCCCCATCATTCACAATAAGCTTAGTTTTAGCAGTTTTGGTTTCTATATCTCCACCTCCGCCAGGCACAGGAGTGTCATCTGAAATATCTAAATCTAATACAATTTTATTGTCGGGTGTAACATGAGGGACAACCTTTAATCTCAAAATAGCATCCTTGTATTCAATCGTAGTTCCTCCACTAGATGATTCTGTTGGGACAGCTATTTTTGTACCCTGAGTAATTTCTGCAGGTTGATTGTTTAAGGTTACAATCCTTGGTGAAGAGATGGTTTTAGCCAAATTCTGACTCTCAGCCAATTTTATTTCAGCGTCCAAGGTAAAAAGATCCTTCCCTATAATCTTAGCTATTTCTCCCGAAATAGAAAGAGTAGGAGAAGGCGCATTTCCAGGATAATTCATCCCAGATATGCCATACCGTTTATAATGAGTTCCATCCATATAATATTCACCAGGATTACTTGCACCCCACTTAATACCTATGGCCTTTTTAAATTCGTCAGTAGCATATAGTATTCTGGCCTCAATCAAAACCTGTTTTTCTGGACGGTCTAGCTTTGCGACCACAGCTTTAATCTTCGCTATATTTTCAGGGATATCTTCTACAATCAACTGGTTGGTTCTTTGATCAGCTGTAATCTTTCCCCTCTTGGATAAAAAACCCTTTAATTTAGGCTCTAATTCATTAGCAGTAGTATAGTTAACCTGAATGTACTCCCGCACCACTGGTTCAAGTTGCTTTAGGCTTTCCTTAGCCTTTAGCATCTCTTCCCTGGCCTTACGTATAGCCTCTTTTTCCTGCTCTAAAGTTTTCTGAGTAGCTATGCGCATTATATTGCCTTGAACGATCATTCCCAACTTCTTTTGAGCCAAAACCAAATCCAGAGCCTGATCCCAGGGAATGTTGTATAATTTCAAAGAAATTTTTCCCTTAACGTCATCGTCAATAATCAAATTATAATTGGTCACAGAAGTAATTAAACGCAAGACGTGTTCTACGTCTGCATCCTGCAAGTCTATAGAGATTTTTTTACCAGTGTATTTCTTTTTCATCCCAGGCAATAGCATATCACTGGCTGAGAACTCAACTCCATCAACACTTTTGTCCTCCTGTTGAATTTTTTGCCTGTCAGAAGACTGCTTAGCAACCATAGATGTTAAAAAAACCAAAGCGAATTTGCCACCTATTTTTTTTACGTTAAAAGGGACCATTACTGGAGTTTTAAGGATTATTCTTAGATTATTATCTCTATTTTGAAAAAATATGCTCTTTATAGGCAGTTTAAATTTATCCAGCCGAAATATTTTTTCGTATGCAGAAGACACCCTTACGCCTGGCATAGCCAAGATCATTTCAGTGCTTTTACTTTGCAAAGGAACAACGTCCAAAACTTTGCTTAAATCCGTTTGAAGAATTAGATTGCCTTGATCGTCCTTCAAGAAATTAATTTTATGGACCTGAATTTTTAGTTTAGAGTGAAGAGAAGATTCTCTTTTGGTTTCTACCGGCACAAAAACAATAGTAAGCAAATCCTTGGCCTTATCCCTGGACAACAAAAACTGAGCCTCTTGCTTTAAATCAATCTTTAATAGCTCTGCGTACTTTCCATTGGCAGGGATGTAATAAATATCCTCGATCAAACCAGTTCCCAAAGGCAGCTTGGCTTTATGCACCTTGGAATCAAAATAAAGCTCAAAGTGCTTGCCATCCATCCTACTCCTAATGGTTTGATTCCCAGGACAAGGCAAGCTGACTATAGTTTGGCCAGCCTGAACGTAAATTTTGGCTTCTAAACTCTCTGTTTTGGCCTTTGCCCCAGTCTTAACCGCCGGCATTAACTGATCTGCCTTTTTTACACTAGCCTTCTCTTGGCCCGCACATCCAAGAAAAAGCAAAATCAAGCCTAAAAACAAAAGATTTTTTTTCATTACTCTTCTCCCTTCTTGGGGTGAAGTTTTAAAACGATTTGTCTTTTACTAATTTTGCCAAATATATCTTCCATTTCTTCCTCTATGAGCACACTATCTGGAGTAATTTTTATTACCTTGCCATCGTTTCTACCTATAATCATACCCAACTTTAAGATAAACCCTTTTCCATCAGGCAGCTCTACCATGGCCCTTGCTCTTTCTGGATCTTTAGGGTCCCACAAAATTCCAACCAAGCGCAGTTGAGTAACTTCTAAGTTGGCCAAAGGAGAATTGCTCTTGGGTTTCTTTTTGCGAACAGACAAAGCTTGAAGATTAATAAAGGGGACAAATGGATCTACTTTGCCTACTGGATCATACCTATAAGAAGATGGCTTTAACCAACGGGGCAACTCTTTTAACAAACTAAAACCTCCATCTTTTGGGACAGTTAGCTGAACCGCCATATTTTTATTCATTTCCCCTTGCGCTCTAAAATCTTGAGCGAAAAAACAAGCCCCTAAAAAAAATGTAATCAATATTGCCTTCTGGATTTTTATAGCCATTTTTTTACTTCTTCCAAAAACAAAAATTACCACCTATCACCTTCTTCTCTTCTTTTTGTTTTTTTGCCTTGCTTTAATCTCAGCATCAGTCAAAGACCTATATACTTGCAACTTGCAATCCACGGCCAAATTGCTTACCCCTTCTTGTTCACCTTGAGGTCTAAAGTTTAAACTAGAAATGGTGAGCAATCTATTTAAATGACTGAGCTCATCCAGGTAGCTTACAATATTGTTAAAACTTCCTTTAAGCTTAATATCTACATTGCGGGCAGCATAAAAGTCATACTGGACCTCATTAAGAGGTTTAAAATAAACAAATTCTATACCTTTTTCTATACCTTTGGCCTCAAAAGAAGCCAACAATCTATCTAAAGCCTTGGTGTTCTCTGGCAGTAACTGTTTGGCCAAAACAAACTGTTTTTGATAAAAATCAAAGCGTTCTTCAATTTTTTTGAGCTTTTTTTTCAGCTGTTTTAAATGAGCCAGCTTCTTATCTAACTGTGCAATTTGTTCATTGATCTTGTTTTGTTGTTCAATCTTAGAATCTAGTTCCCAGCAATACCACCCCCCGCTGACCAGACCTAAAACCACAACATAGACCAAAAGTCTCTGCCACCAAACTAAACTAAAAAAATTTTTCAATAAACCTTTCATTTTTTAATCTTGCTCAATTGATTATCTACTGACGACTTGTTGCCCATAACAACAAAACATTCAAAGCTTACCAACACATATTTATCAACCTTATTTCTGCTCGTAAAAATAATTGCTGCTTTTTTAACGTACGGAGAGCGTCTAAGTTTTTCTATATATCTAGCCAATATTTGATTGTCCAAGGCAATACCCTTAAAATTAATGCGTTCCCCATTTAACTGAAGACTATTAAACCAAAGCTTGCGTTTGGGCAAATGACTAACTAAAACATCTAAGTAAATAATCGGCAAGTTTTGTTTTTGCCTGATTTTTTTGATCACCTCTATTCGCCGCTTAAAAGCAGAAACCTCTTTATCTAATTTTTTGATTTGCCGCTGATAAGAGTTCATCTTTTTCATTTCTCTTTTTTTTACCTTTAAAACAGCTTCCAAGGCCTTTATCCGCATATCCAAGACAAAACTATAACCAACGCTGGCTCCGATCACCAGCAATAAGGCCACCAAAAAAAGCCAAAAATCAGCCTTAAGCAGACTGGGCTGTTTAGCTTTTTTCGCTAATAAATTAACCTTTAACACCCTACAAAACCCCTCGCAAAGCCAAACCTGTAGCTATGGCCATTTGAGACTTAATCAATTCCAGATACTTAAAGTCAAACTGTCTGACGTCTTTTTCTATTTTCCGCCATGGATCCAGTCTTTCTACTTCTAACTTAAACTCGTTACTTATTTTTTGGGCAATAATTGAGGTCAAATTAGCGCCAATACCAGAAAGAAATAAAACGTCCAAGTCATCCCATTGTTCATAATTGGTTCGACCAAAATAAAAAACCTTTTTCAGCTCTGAAATCCAAAAATTCACCTCCCTATCTACTACTTCTAAAATTTTATCTCTATTTTGCCCCTTATAATTATCGCCTTGGAGCAAAATTTTTTCTGCACCAAGATAGTTTTCCCCACAAGCACTTGACACCTTTTCTACCAGCACGGTCCAACCTAAAGGCATTTCTCTAAAAAAAAGCAGTTCACCCTGTCCATACAATTCTAAAATACTCTTACTTTCCCCAATATCCCACAAACAAGAAACACCTTTTTTACGTTCGGGATAATTAAACTCAAAAACATTGGCCAGAGCAAACATATCTACATCAATAGCATTTATTTTTAACTTAACCCCATTTAGCGCTTTAACTAAAGGTTCAACCACACTATTCTTACAAACCACCAAAAAAACAACATACACTCCCTTGTCTTGATCTTGCTCCACCACTGCATAGTCCAAAACCACGTCTTTAAGTTCAAATGGGATGTGCTTTTTGGCCTCTTTTAAAACTACCTCTTCCAATTCTTCCTCATCTGCGGCCTTTAACTCTAACCTTTTGACCAAAACCCCCTGGCCAGAAACACCACAAACCACCTTAGCAGAAGTCAATGCTAGATTTTTCAAAACATCTTTTAAACGCGCCCCAAACTTTTCAGAATAAGATATCTTTTCTTTTTCTACAAAAGAAACCACCCTCTCTAAAAATATCCTCCTAGAAGACTTCCTCAAACCAACGAGCCTAACCCAACGACAATCAACATCCAGGCCAAGAGAAATTTTTTTTAACACCTTCCTAACCCTAGAACTAATCTTTTTTTTGCTCGGGCCTAATGGTAAGCACAGGCACATTGGAAGATTTAACCACCTTTTCCGCCACAGAGCCAAACAAAATTTTGTCTATGCCTGTCCGCCCATGAGTCCCCATAACTATCATATCCACACATTCACTATCGGCCAAATCCAAAATCTCTTCTGCAGGATAACCCGTCTTAACCACCCCTCTGACCTGAATACCTTCAAAATTTTCTTGCACAAAAACGTCCATTTTCTTTTCAGCTCCACTTACAATTTCACCCACAAACGTTTCTATTGAGGCCGGAGGGACATGAAAACCAACGTACTGGGTCAAAGAAGGAGCTACGTACAAAACAATTACTTCGGAACCGAATTTCTCTCCAAATGTATTGGCATAACTAGCAACGATCTTGCTCATATCTGAAAAATCAACTGCACATAAAATTTTTTTTAATTCTTTCATTCGAACTCCCTCCTGTTTTAATAGGAAAGATAATATAAAAAAAAAAACTTGGCAAGCTTTTTTATATTTATTTATAATCTTGTTGTAAAAATTTTATATAAAAAATAAATTGGCCTATTCTCTAGCCTAAACACTTACTTGTCTTACAAAGATATTCCCTGCAGGGAATAAACTTTTCTATCCCTGGCCAAAGCCAACTACTCTCTTTGCCAACTCCCAAAGTCAAATCAATGTCGATTTCTTCTGCAACAACATCTTCTCCTAAAGCTAACCAAAATATATCTTGATTCTGCTCACAACTATCTGTACTAAAAATCACATGTGGATGGGCAAGCTTAATTTGTTTCAAATCTAAACTTACTCCCTTAGAGGAAATAATTGCTTTTTGTCTAGTAGGAACCATCCAGGTTAATATACGCCAAGCATCAATATTAAACCTCTTTCGCCTAAAAAATCCAAACCAAAAAATGGCCCCTAAATCTACTTCTTGGTTTAGAAAAGACTGAACGTCTTTTAAAGGAGCACAGGCTATGTTTAGAACTCCAGCCAAATCTAGACCTGTTAAGACAAAATACCTTTTCTTAAAAAGCAAACGCGACAAAAAGATTACCCCAACATCTACTTGGCTAACTAACAAAGGCAAAATAACTGCTAAAATTTGATTGGTAGCCCAAAAATCAACATCTATTATACAAACAGCTTTTGTTTTATTTTTTTGTTTCAAGCCAAGTTCAAAAGTATCAAAGACATTAGTACATGTTTTTAATATGGGCCGAAAAAAACCATAGATACTAGTTAAATCTGCTATTTGCTGTTTAAACCAAGCCTTTTGCAAATCATTAGTCATAGCATATGCTTTATCTAGAAGCCCATCTTTAACTCCATATAAACCAAAAAAATCATTCCACATAAATCATCCCAACCAAAAAAGAATAGAAAAGAAAAATTCTCTTCTCAACTGCCACAAAACATCTTCCCAACTGCTAATTAGCTTTAAATCAAAGCCGTTACAACCAATCAAACCAATCCCTCCACGAGCCCTGTTCTTTTTCTCTCTCTTTTTCACCATATTTTTTTAAATAATAAAAATAAGCTGCTTTTGCCTTTTTTTCTACATATTCCGTTATCTTTGGCAAATCTGCAAAGCGTTTTTGCACGTATTCATATCTTTTCCAAGCCGCTAAATACTCGCCCCTTTTAAAATAAAAATCAGCCACAAAAATTTCATGCTCTGCCATCAACCTTCTACACTTTACAATGTATTGCTTGCTAAGAAAAGCATATTTAGACTCGGGATATTCAGCCA
>Ga0256840_1002927_pt1 | contig 14410 bp, 14 predicted proteins | sample 355202metaG_FD_185969 | JGI IMG/M metagenome (GOLD analysis project Ga0256840, IMG submission 185969) | Hydrothermal vent microbial communities from Mid Atlantic Ridge, Atlantic Ocean - 355-202 | ecosystem: Environmental > Aquatic > Marine > Hydrothermal vents | place: Atlantic Ocean: Mid...
AGGGCACTACTTATCCAGTCTGCCTGATCCACTATCCTGAAGAGAACCTGGGAGGAGATATTATAGGGAAGGTTGCCAACCACAGTCACCGGTTCGCCCAACCTTTCAGAGAGTTGGTAAAAATCAAGTTCCAGCATATCCTGCTGGATCAATTCCACATTGTCAGGGAGACGCTCCTCTTTCTTCAACCATTCTATCAATTCCTGGTCCAGTTCCACGGTGAGTACCCGTTTAATTCTGCTGGCCAACTCCCGGGTCAGATTGCCAGTGCCACTTCCCAGTTCCACGACACCCTTTTTTGCCCCTGTCCCTGTAACGAACTGGGCAATGGTGGCCAGAGTCGGTTTGTGAACAAGAAAATTTTGACCAAAACTCCTCTTTGCCCTTGGATAAAAATTCAACTGTTTTTTTCCTCTTCTTCCAGACCTCTTAACCTTTTGGTTTGTCTCTTTTTCAAAAAAAGCTCATATTTGCGTTTCTGTCTTCTGTAATAGATATACTGTGCCAAGAAATAGCTGACTACGCCAAAAGGTGCCGCCAAGATCACCCCCCCCAGCAAAAGGTTCAAGGTTATTCTGCCGCTCTCCAGTAAAAAATGTCTTCCTCCTTCCAGGAACCCAAGCTGATGAAAATTGTTGAGAAGCTGCATAACATCATCCCAGGTGGCAGCATTAGGCATGAAAAATGAACCGATCTGCCAGGCAAAATAGTACTGAAACGGCAGGGTGACAGGGTTGCTTATGAGATAGCTGGATATCAGTCCCGCCAGGATGTTCCCCTTAAATACAATGGAAAAAAAGATCACAAGTACCGTGTGAAACGGGACAGTGGGAGTAAGGCCCACAAAGACCCCTATGGCTACACCACGCGCCAATATATAGGGATCACCCTGTAACCGGATAAGCCTTAACCAGTAGAATCGAGCAGTTCTTTGCGGATCGAGCCCGCCCTTGACCCTTCTGAACAGTTTCATGGTTCTGATATTACCTCAATATGGCGCCAATGTGAACGATAGGCCCAGAGACCAGGTCGTCAAAAACATGACACCTCAAAACGGTTTCAGGTTTTTCAATCACATCCTTCGTCCTATAACGGAAGTTTTTACCTTGTTATTTCCGCAAGTTAAACACCAAATAAGTTATGGCATAAGTGTTGCGATCATCAAGCATGACAAATTTATGACTTGACCACTACGATTTCGGGAGTTGTTAGAGATGGCAAAAAAAGATGATAAGAAACAGCAGGAGAATCCGGTAGCTGACACCGGAAAAGGTAAATCAAAACTCCTCTTCATAATTATTGGCCTCCTGGTGATGATAATTATCGGGATGGCAGCAGCCTTTTTCCTTCTTATGCCTGCCCCAAGCGATGAACAGATTGCAAAAGAGATAGAGAAGGACCAGGCACCACAGGAGGTAACCTACAGCAGCGACACAGAAGTCGGCGTGATGGTGGAGCTTCAACCCTTTGTAGTAAACCTTGCTGATCCTAAGGCCAAGCATTTCCTCAAGGCCAGCATCACCATAGAGCTTCAGGATGACAAGGCAAAGGAGGAAGCAGAAAAATTGATGCCCAGGATAAGAAACGACATACTGATGCTGCTATCCAGCCAGACACTTGAAGATGTGATATCCATTGAGGGCAAAGTGCGGCTTAAGGATGAGATAACCGCCCGTCTAAACAGGATTATTGGTCAGGGAAAACTGAAAAACGTCTATTTCTCACAATTCGTAGTGCAGTAACCGGTAAAGAGAAGCCTTGGAGGAGAGAGTATGGCCCAGGTATTGAGCCAGGATGAGATCGATGCACTGCTTGGCGGTCTGGATGATGTAGCGGAATCACCAGAGCAGAAAGATTCTGCCACGCAAGAGATTGCTGAAGCCCAGGATGTGATTCCCTACGACTTTGCCAATGCGGCAAAGATGTCAAAAATAAAATTTCCTGGATTCGCAGTAATAAACGATCAGTTCAACAGAGGGCTCAGGGCAACCCTATCCTCCATCCTCAGGGTAATGGTGGAAAGCACTGTAGTACCCATAGAGATCGTCACCTTTTCCGACTTTCTGAAGAGGATTCCCGTTCCAGCAAGCCTTCACGTATTGAAAATGGAGCCTCTGAAACACAACATCCTCATGGTCATAGACCCCCAGCTTGTATTCAGTATAGTTGAAATATTCCTCGGATCTACCAGGCTTGGTCAGAGCCGCGTAGAAGGCAGGGAGTTTACCTCTATAGAGCAGCGCCTGATACGAAGAATTGTCAACTCTTTCCTGAAAGATTGGGAACATGCATGGCAGAATGTTTACCCGGTAAAGTTTCTCTATATCAGAAGTGAGATCAATCCACAGTTTGCAAAGATAATCTCTGATGAAGATTCAGTAATCATCGCCAAATTTCAACTGGATATTGAGGAACTTACAGGTTTCATCTTTATATGCATACCCATGTCAGCAATTCAGCCTATAAAACAGAAACTCCAGACCTCCTATCAGCCTGAAGAGAACGAGGACCCGGAGTGGCGGGATGCCCTGCTGAGAAATGTCAGGGATATAGCAGTGGAGATCATAGTTTCACTTGGTACAACAGCACTCACCGGTTCAGAGATCCTGGACCTCGAAGCTGGAGACATCATCCAGTTAGATACCAGGATAGATGATCGTCTCACTGCATCCGTTATGAAACGGCCAAAATTCAGGGGGATTCCCGGCATTCACCGTGGCCAGAAGGCCTTCAGAATAGATCAGATCCTTGGTCATGAAGAATAATAACTATCTGTCTTTATCAGGTCTAAGAAACATACCAATAACTGGAGAAAAAGATGCTTTCACAGGATGAACTGGACAAGCTCCTTGAGCAGGAAAACCATGAGGGCAACGAAGACGGCACTGTCCAGGCAGAAACCGGATCACCAGAAGATGATGGCGGCCCGGTCAGCCAGGAGGAACTGGACAAGCTTCTCGAAGGAGATGATTCTGCAGATAGCAACGATGTTGACTGGGGAGATGCCTTTCAGGAAGCTGCCGAAGGTGGAGATCCCGCTGCAGCCAAGGCACTGAATGAGGGCTCCGTAGAGGAGGAGCTCAAGGCCCAAACCCATAACACCACCCCAACTGCAGACTTCGATGAGTTCAAGAGGGAGAAACCTGTTCCAGGCACCAATCCAAACCTGGATTTTCTCCTGGATGTACCCCTGGAGATCTCTGTAGAACTTGGCAGAAGTTCCCTGCGGATCAAGGAGTTGCTGCAGTTAGGACAGGGTTCCGTGGTTGAGCTGAACAAGATGGCTGGTGAACCTGCCGACATCTACGTCAATGGCAAGCTCCTGGCAAAAGGAGAGGTTGTCGTCATAAACGAGAAATTCGGAATAAAACTTTCTGAAATAATCAGCCCGGAAGACCGGGTGAAAAACCTGGGATAGAAGAGATCAAGGCCTATGGAACAGATGGATTCACTGACACTATTCCTGAAGATGGCTGGGGCCCTGGCCGTTATCCTTGGCGGAATCTTCTGTCTGGCATGGAGTGTGAAACTAATACTGCCTGGCATGCAGATAAAGAAAACAGGCGGCAGGATCAAACTTATAGAGACCCTCCATCTCGCCCCGAAAAAACAGCTCCACCTCGTAACCGTTCAAGGCAAAACCATGCTTCTCGGTTCATCTGAACAGGGAATTACCCTGCTTTCTGAGATCGAGACAGGTATCAGACCATCCGGTTCAGTGTGTGATCCAACCGAATCCTGTGACCCGGATCCGGGAACATCCAATTTCATATCTATTTTCAACAGGAAACTCGCCCGGGAAAGGACCAGATCCACTGATACTCAATTCACAATGGGAGATCAATGAAATGCCAGCTCCTTCCCATCACTGTCTCGATTTTTCAGGAAGGAAAACGGACCAGAGCCTATACCTGAAGCCAGAATCATGCAGGATAGATCTGGTCCTTCTGCTGGCCCCTCTACTACTGGTGCTGCTATGCAAAGACGCAGCAGCGATACAGATTCCCTCAATAAATATAGGGCTTGAGCAAACGGATGATCCTGCAAAACTGACTGCAGCCTTGGAGATACTAATCCTCCTGACAGTACTCTCCCTTGCGCCCTCTATTCTGCTGATGACCACCTGCTTCACCCGTCTCATAGTAGTATTCGGCTTTCTGCGACAGGCCATGGGAACACAGCAGATGCCGCCCAACCAAGTGCTTATCGGCCTTTCCCTCTTTCTTACCCTGTTCATCATGCAACCCTACTGGAGTGAAGCCAACAGGATGGGCATTCAGCCATATCTCAACGAGGAGATATCCTATCAGCAGGCCTGGAAAAATGTAGAGAGACCATTGAGACGGTTCATGCTCCAAAATACCCGGGAGGCTGACATAAAACTCTTCATGGATGTGGCCAGGCTGGGACCACCCAAATCGAAACAAGAGATCCCGACCAGGGTGCTTATCCCTGCCTTCATGATAAGTGAGCTCAAGACAGCCTTTGAGATCGGGTTTATACTCTACATACCCTTTCTGATCATCGACATGGTCATATCCAGTGTATTGCTCTCCATGGGCATGATGATGCTGCCGCCAGTGCTCATCTCCCTGCCTTTCAAACTTCTTCTCTTTGTGTTGGTGGATGGCTGGCACCTGATTGCAGGCTCACTGATAAAAAGTTTTACAGTTGGAGGATAATGAAATGACACAGGATATGGTGATAGGTCTGGCCAGGAGCGCTGTTGAACTAACACTGATGCTCTCACTGCCAATGCTGGGAGTAGGGATGATAGTTGGACTCGCAGTCAGCATCTTCCAGGCAGTTACCCAGATACAGGAGATGACCCTGACCTTTGTGCCCAAGATCATAGCAGTACTTTTGGCCCTGCTCTTCACCTTTCCCTGGCTCATGAACAAGATGGTGGATTTCACCAGGGATCTCATCATCAATATTCCAAACTTAACAGGATGATTCCCTCTGACATTTTTCTCTGGATGACCAGAAACATCGAGTGTTTCGTGCTGGTGCTCATCCGCATCTCTACCCTGCTCTTCATGTTCCCGATCTTCAGTTCCAGGACAATTCCTCTCCAGATAAAGGTGGCAATCTCCATCATTCTATCCATGCTTTTCACCCCTGTTGCAATACCCCTGACCCAGGATTTTCCTGTTACTATTCCCAGGTTCCTTTACATAATTGCTGCAGAACTGTTCCTGGCCATGGTTCTTTCCCTTATGATCCGTTTCATCTTTGCAGGGATCCAGGTGGCAGGCCAGATGGTAGGAATTCAAATGGGACTGGGAGTTGCCAACATCATGGACCCACAGTCAGGAACCCAATCAATTATTGTAGCCCAGTTCGCCTATACCATCTCACTCCTCCTTTTTCTGGTGGCAGATGGCCATCATGCCCTGATAAGAGTAGTAGCAGAAAGTTTCACCATAATCCCTCCTGGCCTTATTCTCTCCCTCCATCTTGACGCCAGCCTGGTTGAGGCCATGGTGTCAGCAGGCAGCCAGATGTTTGCTCTTTCCGTCAAATTAATGGCACCTGTCATGGGAATACTGCTGATCACCCAGGTTGCCCTTGGGATACTGGCCAAACTGGTTCCGCAGATAAATATGTTGATGATCAGTCTCAATCTGAATGTTGGGCTTGGATTGCTTTTTTTCGGTTTTACCATGCACTGTTTCTGGCCTGTGCTTGGGCGGTATCTCAGGGAGTCCATTGCAGTGATGCCAGAAATTGCAAGGATCATTGCTGGCGGATGATATTGAGATAACTATCTGCTGGCACAGACAGTGCATCATCACGGTATAAGGCGAAAGCTAAGCGGTACTTCACAGGTGATGACAGATGCCTCCGGAATCCTTTCAGGAACGTACTGAAAAGGCCACCCCGAAAAGACGGGAAGAAGCCAGAAAAAAGGGTCAGGTTGCCAAGAGCCGTGAACTTTCATCAGTGTTTGTGCTCCTGGCCGGTCTGCTAACTATCTACTGGGGAGCAGGTTATCTATTTACCAGGCTGACACAGCCTATCACCTACTATTTAGAAAACCTCCATACCATCAGTCTGGAACATGACAATCTGTTACCTCTGATGATCCTTGGCGTAAAGCAGTATATTATCGCTCTCCTGCCCCTGTTTATCGCTGTGATGGCTACTGCTATACTGGTAAACATAACCCAGATAGGTCCGCTGCTGACTCTTGAACCCTTGAAGCCGCAATTCTCCAAAATCAGTCCGTTCCAGGGGATAAAGAGGCTCTTTTCTGCCCAATCTCTCATGGAGTTCGTAAAATCCCTGCTGAAACTCACAATAATTATATGGATAGTCTATTCAATAGTTTCCAGTGAGCTGTCAAACATCCTGCCACTGCTGGATCAGTCTCCTATCCAGATATTCTCCTACTATCTCTCTGTAAGCTTTTCACTGTTCTGGAAGAGCTGCCTGGTCATGATGTTCATTGCCCTGCTGGATTTTTTCTTTCAGAGATGGGACCAGGAGCAGAAACTCAAGATGACCAAGCAGGAGGTCAAAGAGGAGTACAAACAGACCGAAGGTGATCCCAAGGTCAAATCCAAGATCAGAGCAATCCAGAGAGAGATGGCACAAAAACGGATGATGGCAGCAGTTCCTGAGGCGGATGTGGTGATCACCAACCCAACCCATCTATCCATTGCCTTGAAATATGAAGCGGGCACCATGGATGCCCCGAAGGTGATAGCCAAGGGATCCGGGCCCATTGCTGAAAAGATCAAAGAGATAGCAAGAAAAAACCGGGTTCCGGTGATTGAAAACAAACCCCTCGCCCGCACCCTTTTCCAGATGGTTGAGATAGGTGATTCCATTCCGGAACAGCTCTACCAGGCAGTTGCTGAGATATTTGCCCATATCTACAGGCTCAAAGGGAGAAAAGGCACCGATTCTGCATCCTGATAGAGAGCCGGATCCCTTCAGGGATTCAAGATAAGAAGAAAGCACGAGAGGAGTCGAGAAGTCGATGGCTGCAATAGATGCGCTCAGATCCACCTGGTCCGGGGTTGAAATAGACAAAAACAATCTGGCTGTAGCAGCCGGTGTGGTAGGGATACTCCTCTTGATGATCGTACCCCTGCCCTCTCCTGCCCTGGATCTGTTCCTCGCAGTCAATATCTCCATATCCCTGCTGGTATTTCTGTTGGCACTCTATGTGGTAAAGCCACTGGATTTTCCCGTATTTCCCTCTCTCCTTCTCCTTACAACACTCTTCAGGCTATCCCTCAACATAGCATCCACCAGGCTCATACTGCTTCACGGCCACGAGGGCACAGATGCAGCAGGCAAGATCATCATGGGTTTTGGCCAGTTTGCAGTAGGGGGAAACTATGTAGTTGGCGGCATTGTGTTTGCCATCCTAGTGATAATCAACTTCGTGGTAATAACCAAGGGATCTGGAAGGATAGCCGAAGTGGCTGCCAGGTTCACACTTGATGCAATGCCAGGGAAGCAGATGGCCATAGATGCAGATCTCAATGCAGGCCTGATAGATGAGACCGAGGCAAAAAAGAGGCGGCAGGAAATAGCCAAGGAATCAGAGTTTTATGGCGCCATGGACGGTGCTGCAAAATTTGTTCGCGGAGAGGCTGTTGCCGGCCTCATAATCATGGCCATCAATGTGATAGCCGGATTCATAATAGGCGTGCTTCAACAGGGCATGCCTGCCTCCCAGGCGGCACAGAGTTATACACTGCTCACCATTGGAGATGGTCTGGTATCCCAGATCCCTGCCCTGATCATATCCACTGCAGCAGGCATTCTGGTAAGCCGTGCAGCCTCTTCGTCCAGCATGGGAACTGAATTTGTCAAACAGTTCGGCACCCATCCCCAGGCCCTGGCAATGACGGCAGGAATAATCTTTCTCTTTGGCCTGATTCCCGGGCTACCGGTTATTCCCTTCAGCCTCCTTGCCATAGGAGTCGGGGCCCTAGCTTATATCTCCTTCAGAGAACAGGCTGCTCTCAGGACAGAACCGGAAGATGAATCCGCGCCAGTCTCAGGAGAAGAGCAATCCCAGCATAGCGAACCGGAGGAGATGGAAAAGCTGCTGCAGATGGATATCCTGGAGTTAGAAGTAGGCTACGGACTGATTCCCCTGGTGGATGAAGAGCAGGGGGGTGATCTTCTTGAAAGGATCAAATCCATCCGGAGGCAGTTTGCCCAGGAGATGGGTGTGATTGTGCCGCCCCTGCATGTCCGGGACAATCTGCAGCTTCGTCCTGGAGAATACCAGGTACTTATAAAGGGTGTAGATGTTGCCAGGGGAGAACTGATGACCGGACACCTGCTGGCAATGAACCCCGGTGATGTAAGAAAGGAGATTCCCGGCATCCCAACAACAGAGCCTGCCTTCGGACTTCCGGCCATCTGGATAAAGGAGGAGCAGAGAGAGGAGGCCCAGCTTGCGGGATACACTGTAGTGGATCTATCTACGGTTATTGCCACACACCTCGCGGAGATAATCAAGAAACACGCTGATGAACTCCTGGGCAGGCAGGAGGTTCAGCGACTCCTGGACGCACTGGCAGCATCACATCCGAAACCTGTTGAGGAGGTCAACCAGGCAGTTCCCTTGGGAGTCATACAGAAGGTCCTGCAAAACATGGTACGGGAAAACGTATCCATAAGGGATCTGCTAACCATTACCGAAACCCTTGCAGATTATGCCGAAGTGACCAAGGATCCGGACATTCTAACAGAGTATGTGAGGCAGAGACTCAAAAGGGCAATTGTAAAGCCACTGCTACAGGACGGAGAGATTCTCAATGTGATAACTCTGGAACCACAGATGGAGGAACGACTGAGAAACAGCCTTCAACAGACAGAGCACGGTTCCTTTCTCGCACTGGATCCCGCTGCTGCCAACCAGATCATCCAGGCGGTAAAGGAAGGGGTTGACAAGGCCACTGCAAAGGGTGTGACACCAGTGATACTGACCAGCCCGACTTTGCGCAGACATCTCAAGCGCCTTCTAGACAGATTCATACCTGGAACAGTGGTGCTTTCACATACTGAGATTCCTCCCGATGTGAGACTGGAATCAATATCTACCATAGGATGATCATGACCGGATTAAACAGATTTTTTTTGAGTGGATCAGCAGAGACAACTCGCAGAGCCAGATGGTGGTGATATGAAACTCAAGAGATTTATAGCACAGGATATGACATCTGCACTGGAAAGGGTGAAAAAGGAATTGGGCCCTGATGCAGTTATAATCAGCACGGAAAAGAGGCGGATCAAACAGCATGGCAGACCAGGGTTCAAGTCTATCATAGAGGTTGTGGCGGCTGTGGATCCAGCAGAGACAGAGATTGCGCCTGATACCAATCAGGCTGCATGGTTGAAAAACAGGAAACAGGAGAACTCTGCAGACAAGGCACCGGATGGGATGCTGGCAGAACTGAAACGTGAAATTGCAGAGCTGAAGGAGATTTTGGAATATAAAGGTATGATCGAAATGACCACCCTGCCCAAGGGAATAGGAGACTCTCTCCTCTACGGTTCTCCGGCCATAGCTGTTGACAATTTTTTGACATCACTAAATCTTGACACAGCCACCAAACAATTCCTTTATCCCAGGATTTTCAGAACACTCGAATCCACACCTGTCACAGAAAGTGCTCTGAATGAATGGCTGTATAACTTTCTGAAAAGCAACATGAAGAGAGGCGGACAGGCAGAACACTGGGCCAAGCCCTGTTGGTGGGCATTCATCGGCCCCACAGGCGTTGGAAAGACCACAACACTGGCTAAGATAGCAGCAAGACTCAAATTCATTCACAGGAGGCATGGAGTCCTGGTGAGTGTTGATTCCTACCGTCTCGGAGCAGCGGAACAGCTCAGGAAATATGCCGCTCTCATGGATCTTCCCTTTGAAACAGCCTCCACAAACACAGAACTTCTCAAGATATTCGGGGATTATGCAGATTATGATTTCATACTGGTAGATACCACAGGACGCAATCCATTTTCAGACAGACATCAAAGAGAACTTCAGCGGCTATTTGATACCATTCCTGAACTTATGGCACAGGTAATGCTTTGTTCCAGTTACGACATCAGGCAGATTGTGAAGACCATAGAGTTCTATAAGAGGTTCCCAGTGGCAGGATATACCCTGACAAAGACAGACGAAATAGAAAGTGCTGCAGCGCCACTAATAGCCCTTGCAGCGAGACAGTTGCCTATTTCCTATATCACAAATGGACAGAGGGTCCCTGAAGACATCAAATCTGCAACTATTGAGTTGTGTATAGACATGATCTCAGGGAGAGCAGCAGCACCAATCTTATCAGGCCGGACACAACAGAATGTTACACATGCAACTTGCTGATATGGAACAGATTATGAACCAAGCTGCCACACTGAAACAATGGAAGCAGTTCAGTAGCCCCAAGGAGGGGCACAACACCTACAGGAATCGCAAAAACAGTGTTAACCAGGGGCACCCAAGGGTTATCTGCTTCAGCAGCGGAAAAGGCGGCGTTGGAAAGACCAGTATCGTAACCAATCTTGCCATTGCCCTGTCACAAAAGGGCAAGAAAGTCCTGATTCTTGATGCTGACCTTGGCCTTGCCAATGTTGACGTTATGCTTGGCCTGGTTCCCAAATACTCCATACATCACCTGTTTACAGGGAACAAGGAACTACATGATATCCTGATAGATGGTCCAGGCGGGATCAAACTTCTACCTGCAAGCTCAGGGATTCAGGAGATGGTGAACCTGGATGAGAGCGAAAAACTCTTTCTGCTCAATGAGTTCGATTCCCTTCAAATGCCACTGGACATCATGCTCATTGACAATGCTGCTGGCATTTCTGACACTGTCATGTATTTTAACATGGCTGCACAGGAAAGAGTTGTAGTTCTGACACCGGAGCCGACTTCCATAACCGATGCCTATGCCCTGATCAAGGTGCTGGTAAGAACCCACAAGGTCAACCGTTTTCACATTATCATCAACTGGGTAAACAGCAAGCAGGAGGCACATAGGGTATTCAGCCAGCTTGCCACTGTTGCAGACAAATTTCTCGGGATTCTATCCCTGAATTTCCTTGGATTCATCCCCAAGGATGCTGCAGTACCCAAATCAGTACGTAAACAAAGGGCCGCAGTCGAACTCTTTCCTGAATCCAGGGCAAGTAGAAAGATGATGGAACTGGCAGAGAATATTCTCAACACGGAAGAGTCCTTGACACAGGACGGAAACATCAAGTTTTTCTGGAAAAATCTCTTAGGAATATGATTATGGCAAACACAGCAGCAGCCCCAAAAATCAAGGATTATACAGAAGAATTTTTTGGTGCAGGACAGCCTCTATCCAAAAAGGCCAGGGAAGAGCTGATAATGAAATACTCACCGCTGGTGCAGTATGTAGCCAACAGGCTTGCAGGACGCCTGCCTCCCAATATCACTGCTGAAGATCTTATTGGACCAGGCATCATCGGGCTCATAGATGCGGTGGAAAAATTTGACCCAGCAAAGAAGATTCGCTTCAAGACCTATGCCGAGTTCAGGATAAGGGGAGCCATGCTGGATGAACTTCGCAGTTTAGACTGGGTACCGAGATCTGTTAGAAAGAAGGCCACCGAGCTTGAAAAGACAATAGAAAAACTGGAGGCAGAATTTGGCAGACCACCGGAAGATGAGGAGATAGCATCAGCCATGAATCTTTCTATGACTGAATACTACAAACTGTTAGACAAGACACGGGGGGTTACGTTTCTCGATATTGAGGCCATAAGAAGAAGGATGCCTGATTCCAGTGACGACGATCTTTTTGATCTCATCGCTGATGACGGAGAAAGTGATCCATTTGACAAGCTGAATCTCAAGGAGGTCAAAGACATACTGGTAGAGTGCATCAAGACACTGCCTGAAAAGGAAAAACTTGTGGTCTCTCTCTACTATTTCGAAGAACTCACAATGAAAGAGATTGGAGAGATAATGGGGTACACAGAAAGCAGGATATCCCAGATGCATACCAAGGCAGTGATGCGGATGAGGGCCCACATGTCTGAACATTTCCGGGGAGATGAGCTGGATACCATAAAAAGGATATTTTAGTCTGAACTCTCCACTCACAATGCCCTATATTAGAACTATAACTTGAGTGTAATCAAATGATTATCCAAATTTACCCATTAAACAGATTGATATATCCCAAGGAGTGACATTTCCAGTTCACAACCATAGGGCATTCAAAGGCATGAGGGGGATCGGATCATGCTGAAATTTTCTGATTCTCACATAGTTGAACTACCAGTACAGGCCATGGTCCCCTCTGTCTCTCATATCCGGTCAACTTGCCACTGCATATAGTCTGAGCTTGATGATTAAACAGTAACGTCTGGAATATCTCAACCCAAACGTCTGTTGCATAAAGTTTTTACAGCCAGTATCCGATTTATAGAGAAAGAAAAATTTTCAGGAGGAAAAGATTATATGGCCATCGATTATAATATGACTGTACTTGTAGTTGATGATTTTGCTACAATGAGAAGGATTGTAAAAAACATTCTCAGCCAGTTGGGATTCAAGAATTTCATAGAGGCAGACGACGGCTCGGTTGCTTGGGAGATTCTCCAGAAGGAAAAGGTTGATTTCATAGTTTCCGACTGGAACATGCCAAAGATGCCAGGGATCGAATTGCTGAAAAAGGTTCGTGCCGATGAGAAACTTAAAGATATCCCGTTTCTCATGGTCACGGCCGAAGCCCAGAAGGAAAACATCATAGAGGCAGTAAAGGCCAAGGTGAGCAATTATATCGTAAAACCGTTCACTCCAGAGACCCTTGGAGAAAAGATTGAAAAGATCTTTGATTAGACATCTCTCTGGGATATTGTTATGAATCACTTTCCTGTGCCAGAAGGCCAGGAAGATACCGCTATTCAGCTCCTGATGGTTTGAATGAATATGGATAGAAACAACTACAACAACAGTTTCAAGAACAACAGTTTCAAGAAGGATAAGCAGGTCAATGTCAGACCAGAAGCAGCCTGATCAACAGCAGAAAAAATCCGACGATATCTTTGATGATCTGTTGGATAAAGAGCTTTCACGCCCCCAGTCAGAAGATCACTCCAATGAAGATGATGCGCTGACTACAGGCGAACCGCTCAGCGAAGGTGCAGATGTAGAGACCTTGGCCAGCACTCAGGAGAAACCAGCAGAGATCAGGACACCGGAACCAGACGATGAGCTTCCGGAGGCCTCTGTTACCGTTGAAAACATACCTGAAGAGACCGAGACTGACCATCAGGCTTCTCAGGCCTTCTCTCAAACTTCTGACCAAGAGACCGCTAACATAGCCAATGACCCGAACGGCTCTGCTGAAGGCAGCTCCGATTCATCACCTTCATCATCCCACGGAATCATTCCGGAGGACGAGATAGGCATCAGCCTGAGCGACGAGGAGCTCTGGGACGGTACCGGTGTAGAAGAGATCCCCCTTTTCGAGGACCAGATCCTGAAAGAGGAATTGGAGGCAGAGGAGAATCAGGCAGCCCCTGAAACCCCGGGACAGGAGAGCGCTGGCGGGGGCGCGGCTGAAGAGAATCGAATCCTGGATGAAACTTCTAATGATGGTGCTGCTGAACAATCTTCCGCAGACAACATGGACTCTGCAGCGGATATCGAGGGAAAAGAGGCCTCTTTCGAAAAGGGAGAAGAGCCACCCCTTCGCAAAGAGGAGAAGGTATCAAAAATAGAGAGTGATTTGACAGATGCTGCCGCAACGGCAGATGGTGATTCCAACATCCCGGAGCATAGAGACCTGGGAGAAAACGACAACCCTCCCTTTAATCCTGGCGCATCTGCTGCAGAAGATGGTATCTCTATTGCCGCTCCTGCTCCCTCGGAAGCCGAACTACCTGTAGTTGCCTTCGGTTTCGGTATTGTTCCATGGATAGTCACTTCTCTTTCAACTGTGTTGACCATCGCAGCCATAATCACCTTTGGATTCATGCTCAACAATACTCTTCAGGCCTCTGAAAGGATTGGCCAGGAGAAAAATGTGGCATCTGATACTTCTCCACCCAGCTCCACAACACCTGCCAGCAATACAATCAAGACAGAACAGGATAGTCCCAGGATAAATAAAGAGGCTACGGGCACCGTGGATTCGCTGATGCTCCACCCATTCCTCATTCCCGGCCGTCTTGGGCAGGAGGTGGTTTTCTACAAGCTGAAGATAGAGCTTGTTGTACCAGATGCTACCACTAAACATGCCCTGGTAAAAAAGGAGGCATGGATAAGGGATATCATCTATCAACAATTAAAAGGCATGAGAATAGAGCGCAGCGAGAAAGGGGACATTCTAAAAAGATATAAATCCCCCCTTTTGAAGAAGCTGAATCAGGTCCTCAATCCGTATAATATTAC
>Ga0256840_1002928_pt1 | contig 14408 bp, 10 predicted proteins | sample 355202metaG_FD_185969 | JGI IMG/M metagenome (GOLD analysis project Ga0256840, IMG submission 185969) | Hydrothermal vent microbial communities from Mid Atlantic Ridge, Atlantic Ocean - 355-202 | ecosystem: Environmental > Aquatic > Marine > Hydrothermal vents | place: Atlantic Ocean: Mid...
TGGTAATGTTACTGTCGCTGTAAGTGTTACAAGTAGTGCTACCATTCCGTAAAAGAAATATAGTGACTTGATACCACCTATCTTATCCGCTATATTCCCACCAACTGGGCGAAGAACAGCACCTGCAAAGATACATAAAGCACCAAAGTAACCAGCGATTACTTTTACATTTGTCTCATCAAATACTTCTATACCAAACGCCGACATATCAGCTTGGTAAGTATTCATAAGATAAACCTTCATATATCCAGCAAACCCAACAAATCCACCGAAACTAATTGCATAAAAGAGTGAGAACCACCATGTGTCTTTATCACCAAGCAATTTTACATAGTCTTTAAGCTTTTTAGGACGAGCAGTATATACATCTGCTGGAGCATCTTTTGCTAAAAATAGATATGCTATAAAAACAAGAGTCGCCATAGCTGCACCTACACCAAAAACTGAATGCCATCCCCATAACTCTGCTATCTTTGGAGCAAAAAGGAAGTCAATAACTACACCGATATTACCAGCCCCTGCTATACCTAAAACAACACCTTGAAGTTTTGGTGGATACCACTGACCCGCTTGTGGAAGTGCTACAGCAAACGATGCACCGGCAAACCCAAGTCCTAACGCCACTATAAGCAGTACTTCATAAGTAATAGAGTTATTCATACCCATGTAAAATGCGGTCACAAGCGAGAGTATAACAACCATTTGAGAGATAAGTGCTGTCATTTTAGCCCCTATCTTATCAACTCCAAACCCAAGTAAAATTCTTAAAATTGCGCCTGAGAGTATAGGAAGGGAAAGCAAAGTTGCTTTCTCACCTGCACTCATAATGTGTCCACCTAAAGCTAGTGCTTCAGCTATCTCTGTTGAAAGGGGACCGAGCATAGTCCACACCATAAAACTCATATCGAAATATAAAAAAGCCATAAACAGTGTTGGTGTATGTCCTTTTCCTTTTAGTTCTTTAAACCCTGCCATTGTATTTCCTTGTTTTTGATAGCAGTATTATAATACAAGAGATAAGTAATACTGATGAATGTATGATTAAATTTTAATCATACATCTAAATTCAATATGATTAAAATTTAATCAATGAGAGTAAAATGAAGCCCAATAAGTTTCTCTAAAACCTCTAAAACTTCCGCTTCATCACTTAAAGATTCTACTATAGTATGCATAGCCGCTTGGTAAGGGTCAAAACCTTGGACGATGAGCTTTGCTGCATATACAAGAAGTCTAGTCGATACAGCTTCTTGTATCTCACTATCATCTAGTTGGCGAATCTCTGAGGCTATAGTGACAAGTTTTTGTGCAGTTTCCTCATCCACACCACTTTCCTTTATAAGTATCTCTTTTTCTACATCTGGTATTGGGTAATTAAAAGAGAGCGCGATAAAACGCTGCTTTGTACTAGGCTTCATTCCCTTAAGTACATTTTGATACCCAGGGTTATATGATACAACAAGCATAAAGTCAGGATGTGCTTCTATAACTTCCCCTATACGGTCAATTGGTAAAACACGACGATAATCTGCAAGAGAGTGAAGTACAACGGTAGTGTCTTTACGAGCTTCAATAATCTCATCAAGATAACAAATCCCGCCTTCACGAACAGCTTTAGTCAGTGGACCATCTTGCCAATATGTTCCATTGTCATCTATAAGGTGACGACCTATAAGGTCAGCTGCACTAAGGTCATCATGACAAACAACAGTATACACTTTTCGTCCAAGCTTCTCTCCCATGGCCTCAATGAAGCATGTTTTTCCACACCCAGTAGGACCTTTGATAAGAATTGGCAGGTTCATAGATGCAGCTGCTTCAAATAGCTCGACTTCATTTGCTTGTGCTTTATAGTAAGTTTGACTCATAATTGTTTCCTTATTTTGTTAAGTTTATATAGATTTGTGGTAGAAGTGCAGGTAGCTTTTTACTATCTCTGATGAGGGCATAACCATTTTTACCAAAAAGATAGGGCAGGTACTCTTTTGCTTCTATATCTATGGTGATACAAAAAGGGGTGAGTCCCATCTTTTTTGCTTCAAGTATCGCTTTTTTTGTATCTTCTATGCCGTAGCGCCCATCGTATCTATCTACATCATTTGGTTTGCCATCACTTATGATGAGTAGTAGTCTATTTTGTGTTTGCTGTTTTTTAAGTATTAACGATGCTTCTCGTATTGCCGCTCCGAGTCTTGTGTAGTAGCCAGGTTTGATGGCACTTATACGACCTCGTGTAAATGCGGAGTACTTCTCTTTAAAGTTTTTGATGATTTCTATGCGAACATTTTTATTTTTTAAAGAAGAAAAAGTGTAGATACTAAAGCTATCTTGGAGCTTTTCTAAGGACTCACTAAAAACCATAAGGGTATCTTTTATGATGTCGATGACTCGCATCTCTTGCGTTATACCGGCTTCAGTGGAGAGAGAAACATCGGCGAGTATAAGTGTAGAGATATCTCTAAGTTTTTTCTCATAAGACATATAGAACTTCTGATGATGCCCCGATCTGTTTTGATGGCTTTTGTACTCTATCCAAGTGTCGATGTTTAGTTCATCCCCATCGGAGAGTTTAGAGTTTTTTACCCGCTCTAACTCCATCATATCTAACTGTGATTCTACACTTTTTACCATTTTTTTGAGTCTTTTAGGGAGTTCTTCTGCTTCTATATTTGTAGTGAGGTAGGGCTTTATGTGAACATAGTTTTTAAGGTATTTTTCTTTAGAGTAGTCCCACTCATCTAAAAAATGCCCACCCCCTAAAGGATACTCCTCTTTAGAGTGCATGGAGAGGTCAAGGTCGAGTTTGAGTCGGGCAGAGAGGTTGGCTTTCTTAGCACCCAGTGTTATTTCATCTAAGTCTTCCGCATTATAAAGTGCATCTTCATCAAAACTATCATCTTCACTTCTGTCTACATTTACTTGCTCCATGATGCTCATCATAGCGTCAGGTAAAAAAGCCAAGAGTCCATCTGTCTCTTTTTTATCATCTATCTGATTTGCTTTTTTCTTCATCTTAAGTGTGTCGACTTTTTCAGGTTTGCTTTCATCTCTAGTAGGCGTATGCTCATCATTAAAATCACTATACTTATTAGTGGTGTTTAAGGCTGGGTATATCCAGAAGATAGAAGGAAACTGCTCCTCTTTAGTCTGTGTTTGAGTGTAAAAGGATTGAAATCCTGGGTATTTATTTATAAGTGCATCGATGGCGTTTGTATTAACATCTTCAAGTGTACCTTGATGACTTTGTACCTTTGTAAAGAGTGCTGTTAGCCAATAATAAAGCATCTCGTTTTGCTTTTTGTCTTGAAAATAAGCGATAGAAGAGGGAAGATAAAGAGCATCACTGTCTTGCCAAGGCAGGTAAAAGTGTATGCCACTGCCCGATACTTTCTGTAAAAAAGTTCTTTTCATCTGAATAACTCGTTTATCAGTCATATGTAAGTCTTTTGCTTTGTCACCACCAAGGAGGTGGTAAAAAAGTTTAAGAGATTTACTTATGTCGTCAAATGACACAGCTGCATCTTTAAAAGTTGTATCTGTGTTTTTATCTAAAAAGCGGTTCCAGTACTTGCCTATACTCTCTTCATATTCAAGAGCAGCAAGTATGGAAGCCATTGTTTAAGCCTCTTCTTTTACAAAGAAACTATAAAAGTATGTAAGCAGACCTAATACTGACATCACACCAAAAGCTAAACGCACCATGTAAACAGGTACTATCTCAGTTTGTGTTGCCATGAATGAAAGTGCATCCACATCAGGTAAACGCTGTAAAAAGACCTGCATTGTTCCAGCTATAACAAGAGCTGAAGTCACACCAAGCATACCGATAACCATCATCCAAAAAGCTTTTCTCTCAACTGCTTGTGCTTTGGCACAGTTTCCATGAGGACGACCTCTTAAAATTGGCATAGCATACGAGATGATAGTAAATAGTATCATGATATACGCTCCAAAGAACGAGAGGTGACCATGTGCTGCTGTTAACTGTGTACCGTGTGTAAAGAAGTTAACAGGAGCTAGTGTATGTAAAAAGCCAAGCACACCAGCACCTAAAAATGCCATCACTGCCGTACCTTTTGCCCATGTTAGAGCCATCTTGTTGTCATGGTCGATTCTTCTTTGTTTTGCCATAGTAAACGCATACAAAATCATCAAGAAGAATGGTAAAGGCTCAACTGCCGAAGCGATAGACCCTATCCATAACCAGTAAGATGGAGCACCGATGTAGAAGTAATGGTGACCAGTTCCAACGATTCCTGAAACAAGTGTCATAGCGATGATAAGGTATAACCATTTATCAATATGTTCACGGTCAACACCTGTTACTTTAATAAGTACAAATGAAAGAATAGCACCAAGAATCAACTCCCAAACACCCTCAACCCATAAATGCACTACATACCACCAAAAGAACTTATCTAGTACAAGATTATCAGGTACATAAAACGCGAACAGGAAAAAGACTGCAAGACCGAGAAGACCTGTCAGTAGTACAACTGTTATAACTGTTTTTCTACCCTTGAGTATTGTCATACCGATGTTAAGAACAAAAGCTAATGCTACAACGACTATACCGATTTTAGTGATAGTTGGCTGTTCTAAAAACTCTCGACCCATAGTAGGAAGTAGGTTGTTATATGTAAGCTCTGCTAAAGTTGCATAAGGAACAAGTAGGTAACCAAGTATAGTTGCTACACCAGCAGCCGCAAATACCCAAAACATAATGTTTGCAAGGAGTGGACTCCATAACTCTCTCTCACTCTCTTCTGGCACGAGATAATAAGCTGAACCCATAAAACCAAAAAGAATTAAAACTATAAGTAGGTTTGTATGAACCATACGGGCAACATTAAAAGGAATTTCTGGAAATAAAAAGTCGCCAGCGATATACTGAGTACCAAGTATTAGACCAAAAAGCATCTCTCCTGCGAGAAGAACAAGTGCAAAAATAAAATAATTTTTTGCAACCATTTGTGAACTGTATTTCATCTGATTATCCTTCAATATTTGGTGGCCATTCGTTATCGTCGATACGAGATGTCCAGATTAAGAAGTCAGCAAGATCATTTACTTGTGCTTCGCTGAGGTGAAACTGTGGCATTTTTCTTCTGCCAGGCTCACTTAGTGGTTGTGCTGCCATCCAGCCTTGCATATATGCTTTGAATGCTTCTTCGTTTCCTGCCCCACGGCGGTCAAATACATTACCAAGCTCAGGAGCATAGTATGCACCTTCGCCCATAATAGTATGACAACCAACACAGTTATTCACTTCCCATAGATTTTTCCCACGTGCAACAGACTCTGTAATCTTGTCAGCATGTGATAACTCAGGCACTCTTTGTACTGTGTCTACACTTAGACCAGCAAATACTAAGATGGCAAAAAGAGAACCACCGAAGTAAATATTTCTGGCCATACTTTTAGTAATACGTTCAGACATAAGTAACTCCTTTTTAATTTCTACCTTGAAGTAGTATTTGAAATCTTAACTTAAAAACTCTTAATACTACCTTTAAGTAGTATTTAATACTATTGTAATATAATTTGGGAAAAAGGAGTGCTGATGGAGTTGAATAATACAACACAATATGCGATAAGAATGTTAAGCTATATAGCAAACTCTCATGGCAAGTTACAAAATGCTAAAGAACTCTCACAAATACTTGCAATACCTTATAAATTTTTAACGAAGATTATGACAGAACTCGTAAAATCTGAGTTTATTATCTCTATAAGAGGAAGAGAAGGCGGTTACAAGTTGGCCAAACCTGCATCGCAGATTATGGTTTTAGATATTCTAAATCAGTTTGGAGATATTGTAAAAGAGAACCAATGTATCTTAGGAATAGGTACCTGTGATAGTGAAAACAAATGTTCCTTACACGACCAATGGGTCACACCAAAAGAGATGATGATAAAGATGTTTGCAGAAACAAGTTTAGAAAACCTAGAGGGTGATGAATTTAAGATATGACAAAAATTGCACAAGTAAAAGAGAAATTACCACCAGGTGACTTTGGTATATGGATAATCGTTTATGTTGAGCTTATCACATTTGGGCTACTTTTTGTGGGTTATGCTTTTGCAAGACGACTAGATGTAGCACTTTTTAACGAGTCGCAATTATTACTTGATACTAGATTTGGTTTTGTTAATACACTCATTCTTGTAACAAGTAGTTACTTTGTTGTAAAAGCATTAGAATCTATAAAGCTAAAAGATACACAAAAAGCATCTGCACTTGCTTCAAAATGGCTCCTCTATGCCATGGGCTTAGGACTCGTCTTTATAGTAAATAAAATCATAGAGTTTTCTCAAAAATCAGCACAGGGCATAGACCTCAGTACAAACACTTTTTTTATGTTTTATATTTTACTGACGGTGTTTCACTTTTTACATATGATTTTAGGTGTTGTCATTTTATTTAATGTAAGACAAAACACAAACAAAGGTGCTTACTCTTATGAAAACTACTTAGGGATGCAGACAGGAGCTATTTACTGGCATTTAATAGACCTATTATGGATAGTTCTTTTCGCTCTGATATACATCATAAGGTAATGATATGAATTTTAATGTATGGATAGTTTTAGTTTTTTTAACATGTGTGACTTTTGTTATTGGCTATTTTAACTATGTAAACGCAGCTTTTGTGAGTTATGATAAAAGGACAGTTAATCATAGACTATTTTATGGAACTTAGAAATGTCACTTACGGGTATAGATTTATCCCAACTCTGTGGCTATCAGTTGTTGTTATTTTGATAGCCATAGCTTACTATATGCCAATAAATAAGTAAGAATAAACACTATTTTATAGTATAATAATTTATGAATAAATTTCTTTTCATTTTTTTTATGATATTTACAGCCTCTTATGCATCTGCATCACAGAAGATAGTCGTGCAGTTGGAGTGGAAGTATCAGTTTCAGTTCGCTGGTTTTATCATGGCAAAAGAGTTAGGCTTTTATAAGGAGCTTGGTTTAGATGTCTCACTCCAAGAGTCCACAAAACATGTAGATGTTGCTGATGTAGTTGATGGTAAGATTGATTATCTTGTGAGCAATAGTCTCTTACTTTATAATGAAGAGGGGCTGTATGATCTGACACTACTTGCAACATATTTTCAAACATCTCCTTTAGTTTTTGCAGTACAGCCAGATATTTTAAAAGTACAAGATCTTAAAGGTAAAAAGATTGTCATAAATGATAGTGAACGTACAAATAGCTCTTTAGCAGTTTTACTTAAACATTATGCAATTGATACAAATAACACAACATTTATACAACCTAACTATGAAATGAATGATTTTATACAAAAAAAAGTCGATGCAGTCGCTGCTTTTACCTCGGATGAACTTTTTGAATTAGATGAAAAAGGTGTAGATTACAATATCATAGACCCAGTAGACTATGGTTACACAACAACAGCGATTAATCTCTTTGCAAACTATGATAAAGTTATAAACAATCCACAAGAAATTACAAACTTTTTAGAAGCAACAAAAAAAGGCTGGAAATATGCACTCAATCACATAGATGAGGCGACGGCACTTATACATGAAAAATATCGACCTGAAAAATCTTTGGACGCATTAAAGTATGAAGCGAATGTAACTAAAAAATTGATGATTGAGAGTCTATATGACATAGGTGAAATAAACAGTGCTAATCTTGTAGCATCTTACGAGCAGTTAGTAAAGTTAGGTCTTTTTCAAAAGAGTATATATGATCTTCATATGTTGAGTCTTGAGACTTATAAAAATAGACAACATTTATACCTCTCACAAGAGCAAAGACAATACCTTAAGACAAAAAAAGAGATAAGTATCTGTGTCGATCCTGAGTGGAAACCTTTTGAGTGGATTGATGAAAATGGAGAGTATAAAGGTATGGGTGCAGATTACTTTGATGCTTTTATATCTCAAGTAGGTATTCCTTATCATTTGCATAAAACACAAAACTGGGCACAAACACTAGACTCTTTAAAGAGTGGAAAATGTGACCTTTTACCAATGGTTAGCATAACTAAACCACGAAAAGAGTTTCTTTCATTTACAGATGCATATTATAAGATGCCATATGTAGTTGCGACAACACTTGATAAGCCTTTTATTGAAGATATTAGCACACAACTAGATAAAAAGTTTGCTGTTATTCGTGATTCTGCAGTGATTGACTCTGCAAAAAAACTCTATCCAAGTATAAAGTTTGTAGAAGTGAGTACTGTTGCCGAGGGTATATCTTTTGTAAGAGAAGGAAAAGTGTATGGGCTTATCAATACTACAGCAGTTATATCGCAACTTATGTATGAAGAGGGTTTTATAGATATTAAAATTGCGGGAGCTTTACCAATTGGGTATAAAATGGCAATAGGTGTTAGAAAAGAAGAACCATATTTGCGTAATATTTTACAAAAAGCTATACAAAATTTTCCAGTAGATAAAAAAGAGACAATAGAGCAGAGATGGCTCTCTATAGTTGTTTCACAAAAACAAGACTTTACTCTAGTGTATATAGTTCTATCAGTTGCATTACTTCTGTTAAGTGCATTTTTTTATAGACAAATACTTTTAAAGAAGTTAAACAGAAGGCTTGAAGCATTAGCACACTTTGATACCCTTACAAAGCTACCAAACCGATCTCTTTTTTATGATAGACTCCATAAAACTATAAATGGAGCTAAACATGATAATAAGCAGTTTGCACTTTTCTTTATTGACCTAGATAGATTTAAGCAGATAAATGACTCACTAGGGCATCACATAGGTGATGAGGTGCTTAAAATCATATCACAGCGTTTATCAAGGATAGTGAAGAAAAAATCTACTATAGCACGTCTTAGTGGTGATGAGTTTACAATTATCATGGAGTCGGCAGATGTAGAAGAAGATGCAACTGTTTTAGTAAAAGAGATATTAGAAGTGTGTACTCAAACTATATCTATTGTAGGGGAGACACTTTATCTCTCTGCTAGTGTAGGTATTAGTATGTATCCACAAGATGCACAAGAAGCAAATGATCTTGTGAAGTTTGCAGATACCGCAATGTACAAGGCAAAAGAAGAGGGGAAAAATCGTTATAAGTTTTACTCAAAAGAGTTTACAATATTGGCACTTAAGAAAGCAACTCTTCAAAATAGACTTCGTGATGCTATAAAAAATGATGAGTTCGTTGTGCATTATCAAGTACAAATAAATGCACAAAACAACTCTATAATTGGAATGGAAGCTCTTGTTCGTTGGGTGCAAAGTAATGGAAACATTATCTCCCCTGCTAGTTTTATTCCTATTGCTGAAGAGACAGGACTTATAGTTGAAATAGATCAAATAGTAATGAAAAAGGCGATGGCTCAGTTAGCATACTGGACTCAAAATGATCTCTTTAATGGTACTCTTTCTTTAAACCTTGCTGCAAAACTATTAGCACAAGAGAACTTTATAGAAATTGTTCAAGAAAATTTAAAATTTTATAGTATAGATGCAAAGAGAATAGAGTTTGAATTAACAGAGAGTGACATTATGGCAAGACCCCAAGAGGCGATAAAAAAACTCAATAGACTTCATAACCTCGGTGTTAAAATATCTGTAGATGATTTTGGTACTGGCTATTCATCACTCTCATATCTTAAACGTTTTCCTATAGATAAGCTCAAAATTGATCAATCTTTTGTAAGAGATTTACCTTCGGATGAAGAGGATTGTGCAATAGTTAAGGCTATCATTGCACTTGGTGAGAGTTTAAGTCTAACACTTTTAGCAGAGGGTGTTGAAGAGGAGAGTCAAAAACTATTTTTAGTTGAAAATGGCTGTGATTATATTCAAGGTTATCTCTACTCAAAACCACTTCCAGCAGATGAATTTGAAGAGTTTATCAAAACATTCAAAAAAGCTGTGTAAAATTTAAACAGAGATTTTCTCCTAAAAATAGATTTTTATGTATAATTGCGAATATTAAGCCAGCGGAGAAGTATATGCAAACGCCACTAGAAAGTTTTATAGACCACAAAGCCGATACAGGAATGCAGTGTGGTTCTTACGGCATAGATGTACCAGCACTCAAAGAGGGTGAACAGTACCGTTTTCACTTTGACGCGGTTGCTTGTGTTGGGTGTCGCTGTTGTGAAGTGGCCTGTAATGAGCAAAATAATAATCCCGCAGATATAAAATGGCGTAGAGTTGGAGAGATGGAGGGAGGAGAGTTTCCTGCGTTTACACAGATGCTCAACTCCATGTCATGTAACCACTGTATAGACCCTGAGTGTCTTATAGGCTGTCCTACAAATTCATACATAAAAATCCAAGAGACTGGTATAGTTATTCACGATGATGACACTTGCATTGGGTGCCAGTACTGTACATGGAACTGTCCTTATGAAGTACCTGTTTTTCACGAAGAACGAAATATCGTTACAAAATGTCATATGTGTCATGAGCGCCTTGATGTGGGTCAATCTCCTGCTTGTGTTCAAGCATGTCCAACAGGTGCAATAGAGATAGAAGCGGTAAACATACAAGAGTGGTTAGAACGTGATATTGACAAAGAGGCAAATATGCCCTTTCTCCCAGATGCTCGTATAACAAACTCAACTACACGCTACACACTTCCAGATAACCTACCACAAGATATGAAAGAGGTAGATGAGCATATACTTAAACCTGGACACAAAGAGTTACCACTTGTTTTTATGACAGTACTGACTCAGATTTCTTTAGGTGGATTTCTCGCACTCTTTTTAGGCGATGTTATGAGTCTTTTCGGATTTGAAGCGACAAACTGGATTATGGCTCTTTTAGTGATGTTACCAGCGGCATTAGGTCTGCCTCTTTCAGCACTACATCTTGGTCGTCCATTTTTAGCACTTACTGCCATGAAAAACATAAAAACTTCTTGGCTCTCTCGTGAAGCCGCTGCACTTGGAGCCTTTGTTGGGCTGATGAGTGGTGTTGTGGCTGTATACTTTTTTGAAGTAAATCATATCTTGCGTTTAGCCCTTGAGAGTGTAACACTCTTTATTGGTCTTTACGGTATCTATGCACAAGCGATGATATACCGTATAAAAGCCCGTCCTTCATGGGATAGAGTGACAACAAACTTCAAGTTCTTTGGTGTTGCTTATGTGGGAGTATTTCTTTTAGCATTTTTAAGCTCACTACTCAGTCTAAGTGATGTAGTTATTCCACTTATCGCTATGGGAATGCTAGGAGCTTTAGCACAACTTTTCTTTACCTATGAAGATACAAGAAGTTTAGATACCATAGAGGCGAACCAGTATCAATTACAACGCACAAAAAGACTCTTAAACGAGAACTTTCCTAAGATTAAAATAGGGCGAATAGTAAGTTTAGTGTTAAGTGGCGTTATACTACCTCTTTTAGCACTTGTTTTTGCAGGAAGTGGCTTTTTTGGACTTACTTCACTTGTGATGTTGTTTGTTTTACTTATCAGTTTTATGAGTGAGATAAGTGATAGATTTTTATTTTATACCACAGTTGCACCTCTAGGTATGGCGGGTGGATTTTTTGTAGGAAAACAACGATGATAGCAAAGATAAAAGATTTTTTAGGTTTTGATATAAAAGAGGCGAAGTACAAGCTCTCACACGACCCAATGTTTGGTATGATAAGTGATGCAAATAAGCCTGATAAATGGGTTTTTTCAACATGTGGTTACTGTGGTGTTGGTTGTGGACTCTACATCGGTGTTAAGGATGGAAAAGCAGTCTCAACAAAAGGTAACCCGGCTCATGGTGTTAACATGGGAACACTCTGTCCTAAAGGTTTGTCTGAACACCAGATGATAAACTCTAAAGATAGAATAATTACACCACTTATAAAAAAAGATGGGAAATTAGAAGCGGCTTCATGGGATGAAACTTTTACTAAAGTGAGTTCTGAGTTTAAACGCATTGCCAAGACTCATGGTGAAAAAGCGGTAGCTGTCATTGGTACGGGTCAACTTCTAACAGAAGAGTTTTATACTCTTGGTAAGTTCGTACAACTTGGTCTTAAAACAAATAATTTTGATGGAAATACTACTCTTTGTATGGCTTCTGCCGTTATGGGTTATAAGCAGTCTCTTGGAAGTGATGGTCCTGTTTCTTCTTATGAGGACTTTCAACATGCAGATACTATTTTTCTTATCGGTGCTAATATCGCAGATAATCACCCTATAATCACCCTGCATATAAACAAAAATCCAAATAAAAAAGTGATAGTAATAGACCCAAGAGCAAGTAAAACATCACAAATGGCGGATGTTTTTGTTCCTATAAAACCGCGTACTGATTTAGCACTTTATAATGGGCTTGCATATATCGTGATGGAGCAGGGTTGGGAAGATGAGGGTTACATAAAAGCTAATACTAACGGCTATAAAGAGCTTAAAAAACACCTTCAAGATTATCCTCCTCAAGAGGTTGCAAATATTACGGGTATAGATGTAAAAACACTCTATGAACTCGCTCGTGAATTTGTTTCTAGTGACGCAGTTATCTCTGCATGGACTATGGGTGTTAACCAGTCTTTTATGGGTACAGATACGGTGAGCGCTATAATAAACTTACACCTACTAACAGGGCATATCGGAAGAGAGGGCACAGGTCCTTTTTCTATTACGGGTCAATGTAACGCGATGGGTACTCGTGAGACAGGCTTTACTTCAAGCCTTCCAGGTTATAGAGGTTTTGGCGATGAGCAGGCTTTAAAAGAGTATGCGAGCATTGTAAATGTGCCAGAGGAAATAGTTCCAACATCTCGTGGGTATAAATATGCTGAGATAATAGATGCCATAGATAGAGGCGAGATAAAAGCTCTTTGGATAACAGCAACAAATCCACTAGTAAGCTTTGTAAACCAAGAAAAACTTCGTAAGACATTAGCTAAACTTGACCTACTCGTAGTACAAGATGCTTTTTTCGGAGATACAGCACAGATAGCAGATGTAGTCTTTGCAGCAGCAACATGGGGAGAAAAAGAGGGTGTCTACACAAACTCTGAACGCCGATGTAACCGTGTAAACAAAGCAGTAGAGCCACAGGGTGACTCTAAAAGTGACTTTGATATCATACTAGAGTTTTCTAAGTACTTCGAGGGTGTAAATGAGATGCTTTTTCCTTCATGGACGAAACCAGGGGATGCTTTTGATGAGTGGAAAAAAGTCTCTAAAGGACAGCTGTGTGACTACTCAGGTATAGACTATGAACTGCTTGAGAGTGAAAATGGTGTGCAGTGGCCATGTAACGAAGCTAACCCTAAAGGTACGAAGCGTTTATACTCTCCTGACATGGCATTTAGAACTAAAGATAAAAAAGCAAATCTTATTTGTGCAGATTGGTTTCCTATGGCAGAGTCTCAAACACCAGAGTTCCCAGTCATACTCAACACGGGGCGAACGGTTGAGCAGTGGCATACACGTACTAAAACGCGAAGCATAGATATACTCAACGACTTAGCACCTGAAGCATGGGTAGATGTAAACCCTAAAGATGCACAAAAGCTCAAAGTAAAAAGTGGCGATAGAATGGCACTCTCTTCAGTTCGTGGTCGCATAGAAGATGTCATAGTTAGAGTGACTGGAAGTGTACGTGAAGGTAATGTTTTTGTACCTTTTCACTTTAATGAACAGCTTATAAATACTCTGACCAATGAGAGTTTTTGTCCAAAGTCAGGAGAGCCAAACTTTAAACAAACGGCGATTCAACTTCATTCAAGCGAAGTTCCAGAGGGACTTACTATAAAAGAGACAGAGATTAGTGGAGAGATAGAGCATCTTAAAACTACCTATGAGGGTATAAAAACAAGTGTGGCGTTTAAAACAAAAGAAAAGTCTAGAGTAGATGGATAAAAAATAAACAACAAATGAGTCTCTTTTTAGATATAAATGGGTAAAATAGATAAAAAAATGGTAGAATTCGAAATATATAAGCAGATGGACAGGGAATGAAGGTATTAGAAAAAGCACATAAAGTTAGAAGTTACAAACTTAATAAGATTGAAGAACTTAAAAAACTAAAAACACCACAAGAAGCATATGATAAGTTAGATGAGTATGCAAAAAATGGTTTTGATTCTGTTCCCGCGGAAGATAAGTCATACTTTTTAAAATGTTTTGGTATCTACTACCGTCCTGCAACTCCAGAAAAATTTATGTTTAAACTCCGTATTCCTGGTGGTTTTATGACATCAGCTCAGGCAAAAGTCATAGGTGAATGTTCTCAAGAGTTTGGACAAAACTACCTTGACTTAACAACGCGCCAGCAGATAGAACTACGCTACTTAAGTGTTGAGAGTTTACCTATAATAGTAAAGCGTTTAGATGCAGTTGGATTGTCCGGTCACCAAACTGGAGTAGATAATATTCGAGGTATTGTCTCTGACCCTTTTGATGACATGGCGTTTGATAATGT
>Ga0256840_1002929_pt1 | contig 14405 bp, 12 predicted proteins | sample 355202metaG_FD_185969 | JGI IMG/M metagenome (GOLD analysis project Ga0256840, IMG submission 185969) | Hydrothermal vent microbial communities from Mid Atlantic Ridge, Atlantic Ocean - 355-202 | ecosystem: Environmental > Aquatic > Marine > Hydrothermal vents | place: Atlantic Ocean: Mid...
TAGGATTGTTTTTGAATAGATCTTCTTTCGCTTTTTTTGTTGCTTTGTTAATACATATACTCCTGTTTTTACTTTTATGGATATTGTGGACACTAACGCCTGATATCAAACAAAAAGCAGTTCATAAAGAAAAAAGAATTAAAATATCTCTTAAAGAGATGCAAAAAAAGCATAAAAAATCAGGTATGACAAAACAAAAAGTAAAACCTTCGCCTATTGCGCCGCCAATGCCAAAAGGTGCACAACTTAAAAAGATAATAAAACAAAAAACTGTAAAATATGAACCAAAAAAAATACCAAAAATACCAAAATTAAATAAGCCGAAACCAACAAAAAGAATTGTAAGAAAAAAAGCACAAAAAGTAAAACCTCTACCAACAAAAAAATTCTATATTCCTTTACAAAAGAAGAGTGAACCAAAAAAGATAAAAAAAGCAGAAAAAAAGCAAAATAAGCTTTCATGGCTTTATGAAGACAAATCTGCTCAAGAGTCAAAAAGCACTAAGAAAAAAACAACACGCAACAATAGTAATATTTCTCAAGATATTAAAAAACTCTATGGTGATACATTTGGTAAACTTACGCCGGGACAACAGCAATATATTTTAGACAATCAAGAAATTATGCGAAGAATTACACAACAAGTATTGAACCGTGTTGCGCGAGTAAATCTTCCAAGAGATTTAAATGTAAACAGAAGTAATGTCATAGAATTTTATCTGCATCCAAATGGAGACATGTCAGGTTTTAGATTTCTTTCAAAAAGCGGATATTATGTTTTGGACGATACAACAAAAGAGACTATTGAGTATGCTTACAGTAGATACCCAAGACCAAAAGAGACAACACTTATACGTTATAATGTATATTATAACTTAGCAAGATATTAAGAGGATTGTGCTTCTAAAAGTTTTAAAGCACCCTTGTATATTGGTTCATCAATAAAACCATATTCTTCATCAACAAAACCTGTTATGCCCTCGTCTCTGTGCATTTCAAAAAGTTTTATTATAATTTGTGCTCTTTTTATTTCCTCTTCTTTATTTACAAACACCTTATTTACAAGCCTTACTTGTTGTGGTGAAATACAAGCTTTTGCATCATAACCCATCTCCTTTTCTAGCAGTAACCACTGCTCGAATGTTTCTAAATCCTGAAATTCTTGAAACACAAAAGAGATAGGTTTTACTTTCATCGCTTTTGCACTTATTAAAAAATGTGAAAGTATATACTTGATAGTTGGATTTTTCAGATTGATTAAACTTTGAGCTAGCCCCATATCTGCAAATAAATCCAAAATACCCAAATAAAACACCCCTACTCGTCTGTTTACAGCCAAGGTAGAAAGATTATGCCAAGACTCTGCAGTTTCTATAGAAAGGTGTAAATCTATTTCTTCATGTAAAAGAGCCAGTATATTTTTTACTTCATCACTGTTTTTGATTTTTGGTACGCGAATGGCATCGGGCATAAATTGATTCAAATATGTAATCTCATCATAGCCGCCTTCGTTTAACGCATTCACCCTTACAACCAGTTTTTTGTCACTTTTTTGAAGTCGTGAGAGAAAAATAGCAGCTAGAACAAGTGCAAAAGGTTTGTCTTCCTTGCTTACTCCATCTTCCAAATTAAGCATAATGCAATCAGCCTCCAAACTCTCTATTTTAGAGAGATGCTTCAGATTGTTACACGAAAGCATTAGCACTGATTTAAAATTATTTTTTTTATTTATTTGGCGAAATGTTGGTATGGCTAAAGCATCTAGTGTAACTAAATCTCTTTTTTTATAGGCTTCTTCTATTTTATTGAACATGTTTTTTCTTCTTATCATTTTTATGTAAATAAAAATAGAGTGCTTGAATTTCTTCTGTCGTTAAAAAATACCGTGGCATGCCTCTTTTTCTTTGATTTAGCACACGATAAAATTCGTTAAACCCAATGGTATTAATCGCTGGACCGACAAAACTTTTTTTCTTTTTTCTGTGTATATATTTAGCAATAACTTTTCCTTCTCCATGTTCTCCATGACAACTTTGACACCCTATACCCCGAGGATTTTTATACAACTGTGATGCATACTCCATAGGTGTTATAAAAGTAGCCGAAGAGAAAAGGAATAAGGGAAACGTTAAAAAAAGTATATATCTCATTATTAGCCTAATATTATTTTAAAAGGGTATAATATCAAAAAAATAATTTAAGAGGTTTAAATGCAGATTCTTGATGGAAAAGCACTTGCAAAAAAAATTGAAGAAAATGTGACAAATGAAGTTGCCAAGTTAAAAGCCGAAACTGACTTAACTCCGGGACTAGCTGTTATATTAGTCGGACAAGACCCAGCGAGTCAGGCATATGTTAGCATGAAAAAAAAAGCGTGTGACAGAGTTGGTTTTTATTCTGTGACACATGAGATGCCACAAGATATTTCACAAGATGCTATAGAAAACACCATTACAATGATGAACCAAAACCCAAATATTGATGGTATATTAGTACAATTGCCTCTCCCCCCACAAATTGATACAACAAAAATACTTGAGCTTGTAGATCCTGCCAAAGATGTCGATGGTTTTCATCCCTATAATGTTGGTAGACTTGTGACAAATTTAGATGGTTTTGTCCCTTGTACACCGCTTGGTGTTATGGAACTTCTTAAAGAATACGATATTGATGTAAAAGGGAAAAATTGTTGCGTTGTTGGTGCTTCAAATATTGTTGGAAAGCCTATGGCAGCCCTTCTTTTAAATGCAGATGCTACTGTTGAAGTGTGTCATATATTCACAGATGATTTAAAAAAACATACTCTCCAAGCAGATATTATTTTAGTTGGTGTGGGTATCATTAATCTCATCAAAGAAGACATGCTAAAAGACGGTGCTATTATAATTGACATAGGTATAAACAGAGCAGCTAATGGCAAACTTGTCGGGGATGTCGATTTTGAAAATGTAAGTAAAAAATGTTCATATATCACTCCTGTACCCGGTGGTGTAGGTCCAATGACAATTGCCATGCTGCTGAGTAACACGCTCAAAGCTGCAAAATTAAATGCAAAAAAGAAGAACTAAATGAAAAAAACTTTACATAAAGTATATAATTGGTCAAATAGTTGGACAGGAACAATAGTAATAGTCCTTTTTATAATCTTTTTTGTGGCACAGGCATTTAGAATACCAAGTGGAAGTATGAAAGATTCACTTTTAATCGGTGACCATCTTTTTGCGAAAAAATTTGCATATGGTATTCCGATGCCTTACATCCCATTTTTGGAAGTGCCAATTATTCCGTGGAGCAAAGAGCTTAAAATTGTTGATGGCGACACTCCAAAACACGGTGACATAGTTATATTTAGATATCCAAACAACATCAAACAACATTTCGTTAAGCGTTGTGTCGCACTACCAGGTGATGAACTTTTTGTCGAAGAGAAAAATCTTTTTATACATTTTAAAGAAGGTGATAAATGGATTAAAAAGAATTATAAAGGTTATGAAATAGCAATTTATAATGAAAAGTTGTGGGTAAAAAATCCTTATATGAAAGAACATCCCGGTATTCATCACGACCCGAAAATTATTAATAATGGACGCTACCCTATGCAAATTTTTTATGTCAGCCCAATTAAAGTCGCAAAAAATCACTATTTTATGATGGGTGATAACCGAGATCATTCAAATGATAGTCGTTTTTGGGGTAGCGTTCCTTATGAAAACATTGAGGGAACCCCATGGTTTATTTATTTTTCTATCGACAAAAATTACAAAATACGATGGGATAGAATAGGAAAGACACCAACTGATTTAGAAAAATCGCCTTATATACAAAAGGCTATACAAGAAAGAAAAAAAGAAGACAAAGAATATTATGGACTCACTTGATTTACTCAAAATAGCAGCTGCTGTTTTAGCGCTTGCTATTGCAATTATTGGACATGAAATTATGCATGGTTGGGTTGCTTACATGTATGGTGATATGACGGCTAAAAATGCAGGTCGTTTAACAATCAATCCTCTCTCACATATAGATTTGGTCGGAACTATTATTGTTCCTGCTACTATGTACTTTTTGCCTATGCTTTTAGGCTCAGACAGTGGCATCTTATTTGGCTGGGCAAAACCTGTACCTATTAATACATTTACAGTCATTAACAGGGGTGGTTATAATGCTGCTATGCAAGTAGATTTAGCGGGAATAGTATACAATTTTACGATGGGAGCCGTTGCAGCTATAGCACTGACTGCCATGAGTACACCAACCACAGCAGACTCACTTTTTTATATATTTGCTTATATATTTGTTTATCAGTTGCTCATTATCAACATTGTTTTAGGCGTATTTAACCTGCTTCCTATTCCACAATTTGACGGTGGGCATTTTTTAATGCATCTTGCGTTAAAATATAAAATAAATTCCATTGCGGAGTTTTATTACAAATATGACAGATACGGAATTATCATTGTACTTATCATTTTAATGACCCCATTAAATCAATATGTACTTTTTATGCCGGTACAGGCAATTATACACTTATTATTATCGTAAAGGAGAGAAAATGAAATTTTATATAGGTACCGACCATGCAGGTTTAGAATTAAAAAACTGGACAGTTGAGCTTTTGAAATCAAAGGGGCATGAAGTCCATGATTTTGGACCATATACTTCAGATAGAGTAGATTATCCTGATTATGCACATAAGGTAGCTACTGCCGTTTTAGAAGATGAAAATTCACAAGGTATTTTAATCTGTGGGAGTGGTATCGGTATGAGTATGGCAGCAAATAAACATCACGGCATTCGTGCTGCACTTTGTCATGATGCGTATACGGCTATTGTAGCGCGTGGACATAATGATGCAAATATTTTATGCTTCGGTGAGCGTATCATAGGAAAAGGCGTTGCTGAGTCTATCATAGATGCTTGGCTTGCTAGCGATTTTGAAGGTGGTCGGCATACACAAAGAGTGGCAAAAATCGAAATTGATTAAAAAGTAGAAGGAAATTTTATGTTTTGGGAATGGTCACTTTTAACAATACTTTCTATTGTTTCTATATTTTTATTTGTAAAAATGTTTTACTTTAAAAGTATTACAAATAAAGAACAAAGAAGTAATGATATGATGAAATTAACGCTACAAGAGGCGGAAATTTTGATACGAAAATACCAAATCCAACTCCAACGCGCACTTGGAAATGTGGACATACTCAGCGAAGAGTTAACAAAACTGAGAAATGAGTTAAAAGTTTTAAAACAGAGAAACTCAAAACATAGACAAGAAGTAGACAGACTTAATGCAAAAATCAATGCACTTGAGGGTCGTATTGATGCGCTTTTATAAAGGATGAAAATGATAACACTGAGTAAAACAGAAAGACAAATCATAGAAGATTCAATTAGAGATATACAAGATTTTCCAAAACAAGGTATTGTGTTCAAAGATATCACCACTTTACTTAATAACAAAGAAGCTTACAGTGTTTTGATGAATCATTTATACCAACGATATAAAGAATATAACTTAGATTATATTGCTGGTATTGATGCCCGTGGTTTTATATTTGGCGCGGCACTTGCACAAATGCTTGGTCTTGGATTTGTGCCTATTCGTAAAAAGGGAAAACTTCCTTACACGACAATCAGCGAGAAATATGCCCTTGAATATGGTGTAGATGAAATAGAAGTACATATAGATGCATTTGGTGAAAAAGAAAATGCAAGAGTACTAGTTATAGATGATCTAATAGCAACAGGGGGTACGGCAAATGCAGCTGCAACCCTTGTAAATCAAACAGGTGCTACATGTGTAGAGTGCTGTTTCATTTTAGGTCTTACATTCTTAGAGGGTATAAAAAAACTACAAGAAAAAACTGATGTGTATTCAGTCATAGAGGTGAAATAACAATGTATATTCCCACTCCTTCAAAGTATGATCCTGATGAAAATGGACATTTTGGAATTTTTGGCGGTCGCTATGTTCCTGAAACATTAATGCCGGCACTGCTTGAACTTAAAGTTGAATATGAAGCTATTCGTTTTGATAAAGATTTTTGGAAAGAGGTTAACTACTATCTTAAAGATTATGTCGGTCGCCCTAGCCCTCTTTTTTATGCCGAAAATATTTCAAAAGAAATCGGAGCAAAAGTCTATCTCAAGCGTGAAGATTTAAATCATACCGGTGCGCATAAAGTAAACAATGTCATTGCGCAGGGTTTAATGGCAAAAAGACTGGGCTATAAAAAAGTCATAGCTGAAACAGGTGCAGGACAGCATGGCGTAGCAACGGCAACTATAGCGGCACTTCTTGGTTTAGAGTGTGAAGTGTTTATGGGAGCAAAAGATGTTGCCAGACAAGAACTAAATGTCTTTAGAATGAAACTTCTAGGGGCGAAAGTACATATTGTAACAAGTGGCAGTAAAACACTCAAAGATGCCATGAACGATGCCATCCGCCACTGGGTCACCAATGCAAGAGACACTTTTTACATTATAGGTACGGTAGCAGGTCCACACCCCTACCCTATGATGGTAAGAGATTTTCAAGCAATTATCGGCTGGGAAGCAAGAGCGCAAATTTTAGAAAAAGAAAATAGACTCCCTAATTATGTTATAGCTTGTATAGGCGGTGGAAGCAATGCTATAGGTACATTTCAGCATTTCTTAGAAGATAAAGAAGTACAATGTATCGGTATCGAAGCCGGTGGTTTAGGCATAGAAACTAATAAACATGGTTGTTCTTTAGAAAAAGGGCGACCAGGTGTACTTCATGGACAAATGAGTTATTTATTGCAAGATGAAGACGGACAAGTTCTTGAAGCACACTCTATCAGTGCTGGACTTGATTACCCAGGTATTGGGCCTGAACATGCTTTTCACAAAGATAACAAATCAGTTTCTTATGACAATGTGACCGACCAAGAAGCTTTGGATGCCTTCGTGTGGCTTTCACAAAAAGAGGGAATTATTCCTGCATTTGAGAGTTCTCATGCCGTCGCATATCTCAAAAAAATGAAAAATATTGAAGGAAAACTTATCATAGTAAACTTATCAGGTCGCGGTGACAAAGATATGATGCAAGCCAAAGATATTTTACACTTTGACTAAGCCTAAAAACTAAGCAATAAAGATTCTTCCGTATCTTTGTTGTCTTGCCTCACTTAACGCATATTTCGCTCTTTCTATAACAATCTTCATCTCATCATTTTCTACAAAACTCGTAATACCAAAAGCTATTTCAAGGTTTAACTCTTTTATTGATTCTATTCGTGAAAGCTTTGCACTTATTTTTTTAATAAAGTCTTCTGATGCTTTTTCACTCGTGTTTGTTAAAATGAGAATAAAGTCCGAACCTTCCCACCTTGCGAGTACATCAGATGCCCGAATCAAACTCTTAAGCTCTTTTGCAAATAAAGATATAAGTTTTTCGCCATGATGTAGTCCAAACATTCCAATAATTTTGTTAATATTTACGAGGCTAAAATAGACTATAGTTGTATCTGTCTTATACCGATTAAAATAGGCTATCTGATGTTTTAAGATAGCCTGCATCTGCATTTTGGATGTCAATTTTGAGAGTTGATCCACGGTTGCAAGATTAGCAAGTTTATCTATTCTTAGCCTATACTCTTGCATTTTTGCAAACTCTTCACAATGGTAAGAAACTCGACTGAGTATTTCAAAAGACTCAAAAGGTTTTTTAATATAATCACATGTTCCTGCTTTAAAGCATTCACGAAGTTTTTCTTTACTGTAGTTTTCAGCACTATCTATAAAAATTATCGGAATATTCACAGAACTATCAAATTCACTTTTAAATATAATTTCATTGGGCTTCATGTAAGGAATACTCGCATTAACTAAAATAAGATTATAGTCAAATATATTCTTCTTAATCTTGTTAAAATCATCTTTATTTAACACTTCTTTACATGTAAACTCTTGTTTTTTTAACAATGTGTTAAGAACATCAAAATTATGTTGATTGATTTCTAATATTAAAATTTGTTTTTTTATCATAGATATATATTATCATAAAACTTACATTTTATTCTTTGTTACTAATATTTTGCTATGATAGTAAAAATAAATTTACAAAATGGAACACTATGAATATCAAATTAATCGCCAGTGAGGCATATAATGCAAAAAATAATGTGCTCGTTGAATTTCTTACGACTGAAATGTTAGGAATGCATAAATCTTATAAATTACTAAATAAAGCAGGTTTTAAAGCCAAACAAGAGACTATTTGTTTTTTATATGAAAAAAATTTACTTGTGTGTGGCATAGAGGACAGCAGTAGTGAAAACATCCGTAGTGCTGCAACAGTAGCAATAAAATCTCTCAAAACAGCAAACTATAAGTCGGCAAGTATTGCGGTTGAAAAAAGCAATATCAAATCTGTCGTAGATGCAATAGTTCTTGGAGGATATGAGTTTACTACATATAAAACAAAAAAAGAGAAAATAAAACTAAAAAATATCTACCTTACATGTAACGATGTAAACTCTTTGAAAGAAGCATTTGAAGAGGCCATAATCATAGCAGACGCAACTTGTTATACGCGTGACATCGTCAATATAGCACCAGATGATTTAAATCCACCCTCTTTTGCAAAACTAGCAAAAAAATTAGCACGCGAAAATTCCCTCGAATGTACGATTTTAGGGAACAAAGAACTCAAAAAAGAAAAATGTGAAGCGATGCTTGCCGTCGGACGCGCTTCATGCCATGATACAAAACTACTTCACTTAGCATACAAACCAAAAAATCCGAAGAAAATCATCTCTTTAGTCGGGAAAGGTTTGACTTATGATAGTGGTGGACTGAGTCTTAAACCTGCTACTTCTATGGTTACTATGAAAATGGACAAAGCCGGAGCATGTGCCGTTTTAGGCATCATCAAAGCTATCAGTGAATTAAAACTTGACATTGAAGTCCATGCCTTTGTCGGTGCAGTTGAAAATATGATAGGCGGAAATGCCTACAAACCTGATGATATTTTAACTTCTCGCAAAGGTGATACAATAGAAGTAAGAAATACCGATGCCGAGGGTCGTTTGGTTCTTGCGGATGTACTTGATTATGCACAGGAAAAAGTGCAAGCAGATTATCTATTTGATTTTGCAACACTTACCGGGGCTTGTATGGTAGCACTTGGACAATACACAACCGGTGTTATGGGACATTCAAACAGACTCAGACACGATATTTCAAAAGCTTCAAGCAGAGCCGGAGAATTAACGGCTTCTTTGCCATTTAACAAATACCTTAAAAAACAGCTCAAAAGTGAAATTGCCGATATTTGTAATATTTCAAACAAACCATATGGTGGAGCTATCACGGCAGGACTTTTTTTAGATAACTTTATAAAAGAAGAAAATAAACAAAAATGGCTCCATTTTGACATTGCAGGAAGTGCCTACACAGAAAGCCCGTGGGATGTTAATGTTTATGGCGGAACTGGTGCGGGTGTCCGTTTTATGAGTGAATTTTTAAAGAGTATCAAGTAAGCTTTACTCAGTAATGCTTTTTATGAAAGACCTCCACATTAATACCATTAAGTTAAGCAGCTTTTTCGGAACCCATACTTTAGTGTGGGCTTTATGCCTTAAAAGATTAAGGTCTAGGTTCCATGCTTAACTTAATGGCGTTGACCCTCCCCATACATACAGTTTTAGATGAGCTTACAGACTCACTAAAAACTACGCAAACACTCATACTACAAGCACCTCCGGGTGCAGGGAAAAGTACCGTCGTGCCTATCTCTTTACTCAAAGAAGCGTGGCTTAAAAATAAAATAATCATCATGTTAGAACCAAGGCGTGTAGCTGCTCGTATGGTAGCTACTCAAATGGCAAAACTTTTGGGTGAAGAGTTAGGGAAAACTGTCGGTTATCAAGTAAAAATGGACAGTGTTTATACGAAACAAACGAAAATTTTAGTAGTGACTGAAGCTATATTAGTCCGTAAGCTTCAAAGTAATCAAGCTTTGGATGATGTTGCTATGGTTATTTTTGATGAGTTTCATGAGAGAAGTATTCATACCGATTTACCTCTTGCCCTCTCTTTGCAGGTGCAAGAATTACTTCGTGATGATTTGAAAATCTTGATTATGTCTGCTACACTTAATACAAATGCACTCTCCTCTTTACTCGGTAATGTACCCATTATCACTTCAAAAGGTAAGATGTATGATGTACAAAATATATATTTAGATATTAAAACAAAACAACCTGACTTTCGGTCTTTACCTAGTGTATTGCTAAATGTGGTACTTCATGCTGTAAAAAAGGATGAAGGAGACATTTTAGTTTTTTTAGCAGGCGTAAAAGAGATAAAAAATTTGCAAACTGCACTTGTAAACTCTTCTCTCAATCAAGATATTTTAGTCCTACCACTCTATTCTTCACTTTCCAAAAAAGAACAAGACAAAGCGATTGGCAGTTCTTCAAAACGAAAAATTATTTTAAGTACAAACATTGCGCAAACATCACTTACTATTGAAGGTGTGAAAGTGGTTATAGATTCTGGTTTGGAAAAACAATCACGGTACAACTATTCAAATGCGATGAACCATTTAGAATTAACATTTATTTCAAAAGATTCGGCTGTACAAAGAGCGGGACGTGCAGGAAGGCTTTCTAGTGGAAAATGCTATAGGCTTTGGCATGCGTCGAAAATATTACAGCAATCCACAAAACCCGAAATACTCAGAGCTGATTTAAGCGCACTTCTTTTAGATTTAGCTTTATGGGGAGTTACTGCTTTTGATGAGTTATTATGGTTAGATATACCGCAAGAGGGAATTATACAAGAGTCAAAAGTGCTTTTAAAAAAGCTTGCTATGCTTGATAGCTCCTTTAAAATCACAAAATTTGGAAAAGATGCCTTGAATTTAGGAGTACATCCACGATTTGCCTACATGATTTTACAAGCAAATGATTTAGGTTTTGCTTATGAAGCTTGTCTTTTAGCCTCACTTTTAGTTGAAAAAGATATTTTCAAAAATGTAGCACACGATAGTGATATTTTATCAAGATTTATCCATCTTTTTGAAAGAGACTTTGACAGTGTTTATATAAACAAGCGCAGAGCAAAAGAAGTTCTGACTCAAGCTAATTCTTTCTACAATAAACTCAAAAGTATCGCGAAAATAGAAAAAAGAAATACTATTTTAGAACAAAAAATACTTGGCGTTTTACTTCTTTTTGCCTATCCAGACAGATTAGCGAAACGCAGAAGCAAAAATGACAATAAATACATACTCAGTAACGGTAAAGGTGCAATCCTTCATACAGGGGACAGTCTCTTTAATCAAGAGTATTTAGTAACTGCAAATCTTCACGCCCATGAAAGAGATTCTTTTATAACTATGGCTCTGGGAATTTCAATGAACGATATAGAGCAATATTTTTCTTCTCTAATACAAAAAGAAGAAACTATAACTTACAACAAAGAAGCTAAAAAGTTTGACATCAGAGAAAATAGTTACTTTTTACAACTGCAACTACACTCAAAACCAAGTCAATTTTCACCAAATGCCAACTTTAAAAAATTACTTATAGATTTAGTAAAAAAAGAGGGCTTGGAGATTTTGACCTGGAGTAAAAAAGCGACCTCATTACAAAACAGAGTAAATTTTTTACATCACCATTATGATTTTATTGACTTTAGTGACAGCACCTTGCTTAAACGTTTAAATACATGGCTAGAACCTTACTTAGTAGGTGTAACAACTGTAAAAGCACTTGAAGTCTTGAATGTGTATATAATGCTTTCATCGCTTTTATCATGGGAGGAACAACAACTCTTAGATACACTTGCACCTGAGAGTATCACAGTTCCAAGCGATTCAAAGATTCCTATAGATTACTCCGACTATGAAAAGCCTTCAATGCGCGTAAAAATACAAGAAGTTTTTGGAATGTATGAAACGCCTAAAGTATTAGATAACACTCTAGCTTTGCAAGTTCACCTTTTAACACCTGCCATGACGCCTATGCAAATAACCTATGATTTAAAAAGCTTTTGGGAAAATTCTTATGCCCAAGTACGAAAGGAAGTAAGAGGAAAGTATAAAAGGCACTATTGGCCGGAGAATCCTTTTGAAGCAGTTGCTACCAATAAAACAAAAAAACATATGATGAAAAAAAGAAATTTGTAACATTTTTGTGTTATAATACCAAAAATTTACAAAGGAGAAGCCATGACACAACAAACTATCCAAGCAAAACCATGTCACTGTAACTTCTTCTTTGGTCTCAAATCAAAGCTTATGATTTTACTTAACCACTACATTCCGAGATGCCCATTTTATACAGTATGCTTTGCATTTCGTCGTAGTGGTGTCCACCCTCCCCTTACTATATCCCTTTAATATATTTTTGGAACCCGTACTTTCTATGCTAAAGCATGACTTAGAAAAAAACTAAATTTTTTTCTGTAGTGTGGGCTTTGTGTTTTACAAGCCAAAGATCCGAAAAAAACCAAAAAACTTTACAAAAACAACTAAAAATTATAGTCAGAAATGACTCAAAACAAAGGATAGAGTAATGTCAAAAAATACATATGTAATAGGATTTCCAAGAATTGGAGAACAAAGAGAACTAAAGTTTGCACTTGAGAGCTATTGGGCTGGAAAAAGTGCTTTGAGTGAAGTTGAAAAAGTATCTACAAAGTTAAAACAAAAACACTGGGATTATCAAAAAAATGCAGATATCAAATACATTAGTACAAATGATTTTTCATTGTATGACAATATGCTTGATATGGCTGTAACATTGGGTGCTGTTCCAAAACGATTTCAACACCTTAAAGATGAAGAGCGCTATTTTGCAATGGCACGAGGCAACAAAGAGTGTGTTGCCATGGAGATGACAAAGTGGTTCAATACGAACTACCACTATATCGTTCCTGAATTATCTTTACAAGACAACTATACTTTAGATGCAACAAAAATTATAACAGAGTACAAAGAAGCAAAAGAAAACGGGCTTACATGTAAGGTAAATATCATAGGACCGCTTACATTTTTAGGGCTGAGTAAAAGAGTTGACGGTGGAGATTGTTATGAGCTTTACGGAAAAATTTTACCCGTATATGAAGCCCTTATAAAAGAAATAGCAAAACTCGATGAGACTGTTACCGTGCAAATAGATGAGCCGATTTTTGTAAAAGACCTCGATACGAAAGTACTCAGTCTTATAAAGCCAACCTATGACAAACTTGCAAATGTTGCTCCAAATGTAAAAATTGCGGTTGTAACATACTTTGAACATGCCTGCGAAGCGACAAAAATACTCGTACATACTCCAATCTGGGCACTTGGGCTTGATTTTTTATATGGAGAAGAAAATTTTGATTCTCTCAAAATCATTGCAGAGTCCAATAAAACACTGATAGCCGGTGTAGTAGATGGACGAAATATTTGGAAAAATGACATTGAAAAAACAGTCAATACACTCAATAAAATAGCGTTACATGTAAACAAAGAAAATATTTTAGTCTCCTCTTCATGTTCACTATTACATGTACCATTTAGCTTGAAATATGAAGAAAAGATGAATACTGAAATAAAAAACTGGCTAAGTTACGGTGTCGAAAAGCTTGATGAAATTGCGCTTGTGAGTAAATTATTTTTTCAAACGCAAACAGCCTTACATGTAAATGAGCAAAAGATACTCCAAGAAAACAAACAGGCAAATATTTCACGAAAAACTTCCAAACTTATTCATGATACAGAAGTGCAAAACAGAATACAAAACATTACAAAATTGCAGCGTGAAGGTGAATATGAAGAGCGAATCAAAATACAAAAAGCAAAACTCCAATATTTACCACTTGCGACAACAACCATAGGTTCTTTCCCTCAAACTCCTGAAATAAGACATGCCAGACGTGAATTTAAAAATGGGAATTTAGATGAGAAAAGTTACACGAATGAAATGAAAAAATATATTGATGATTGTGTCGCATTTCAAGAAGAGTGTGGACTAGAAATTTTGGTACATGGCGAGCCGGAACGAAATGATATGGTTGAATACTTCGGAGAGCAGTTACAAGGCTATGGTTTTTCTCAAAACGGTTGGGTACAAAGTTATGGCAGTCGTTGTGTAAAACCGCCGTTTATTTACGGTGATATATCTCGTCCAAAACCCATGACAATAGAGTGGGCAAAATACGCACAAAGCAAAACAAATAAAATTATGAAAGGAATGCTTACTGGTCCTGTCACCATCTTAAACTGGTCGTTTGTACGAGATGATATGCCAAGAAGTGAAGTGAGTAAGCAAATCGCATTAGGGATTTGTGATGAAGTTGATGACTTGCAAAAAGCAGACATACAAATCATTCAAGTAGATGAAGCCGCTTTCAAAGAAGGCTACCCTTTACGAAAAGCAAAAGTGCAA
>Ga0256840_1002930_pt1 | contig 14399 bp, 6 predicted proteins | sample 355202metaG_FD_185969 | JGI IMG/M metagenome (GOLD analysis project Ga0256840, IMG submission 185969) | Hydrothermal vent microbial communities from Mid Atlantic Ridge, Atlantic Ocean - 355-202 | ecosystem: Environmental > Aquatic > Marine > Hydrothermal vents | place: Atlantic Ocean: Mid...
TATGAAAGAGCAGGTGACGGAATAAAAAATCCCCGCCTCGGCCACCTCGTCGAGGCGGGCCAGCTCCTTCATCAACGGTTACATTTTCAAACCGCCGTTTCTCTTCATTTTCAGACCGCCGCTAACAAGGACTGCCCTATACCAGCAGGATCATGGACATGAGCAACGAGCTGTGGAGTTCCTGGTCCGTGGATGACCAGGACATGTTCCTGGCTGACCTGGAGGCAAGGATCATGGCCTACGAGACCATCCACGACTCCCCGGAAGGCTGGGTCCAGCTCAACAGGAGCGATGATCCGGGCGACTGGGTCTACCCCATCACCCTGGACCTGCTGCCCTGAGCCGGCGTCATGACCGAGGTGATCTACCGGCTGCGGGAGGTCGGCAAGGAGCGGAGCAAGGGGGGGGTGAGCTTTGTGCTCAATGTACCCGAGCTGACCGTCCGCCGTGGCGAGTTCATCGCCGTGGTCGGCGCTTCCGGCTGCGGCAAGTCCACCCTCCTGGACATGCTCGCCCTGGTCCTGGCCCCGACCAGTCTCTCCTCTTTCACCATCCGGGCCCGGCTGGGGGGTGAACGAAAGGCGTGGAACCGGGAGGAGCTGTCGGACAACGATCTCGCCCGGATCCGGAGATCGGCCATCGGCTACGTGCTCCAGCACGGCGGCCTGCTGCCCTTTCTCAGTGTCCGGGACAACATCCTCCTCACCGCTGCCATCAGCGGCGCCACCCTGGATGAAGACCGGTTCGGTCACCTGGTCGCCCGGCTGGGACTCGGCGACCAGATGGGCAAGAAACCGCAGCACCTCTCCGGCGGCCAGCGCCAGCGGGCCGCCGTGGCCCGGGCCCTGGTCCACCGGCCGGTCATCATCCTGGCCGATGAACCGACAGCGGCCGTGGATCACCCCACGGCCCTGGAGATCCGGGACGAGCTGCGGGAGCTGGCCAGCCAGGCAGGATCGGCCGTGGTCATGGTCACCCATGACCGTTCCCTGGTGGCCGGTATCGCCGATGCCGAGGTCCATTTCTCGCTTCAGCGGCTGTCGCCGGCCCGGACCGTGTCGACAACCATTGTCTGGCGCGGCGATACCCGGGTCCGGCAGCCGCAGGCAAGGACGTCAGCATGATCGTCCGCCTCGCCTTCAGGGATCTTCTCCACGACTGGCTGCTCTCCACCTGCCTGGTCCTGGCCATTGCCTCGATCATCGCGCCCCTGCTGATCCTGTTCGGGCTCAAGTCCGGCGTCATCGGGGTCATGCGCGGCCGTCTGGTCGAGGATCCGGCCAACCGGGAGATCCGGCCGGCGGTTTCCCGCCGTTTTCCCCGCTCCTGGTTCGAGCAGGTTCGCGGGGAGCATCCCGAGGTCGCCTTCGTGATCCCCATGACCCGGCAGATCTCCACCTCGGTCACGGCCGTGGCCCCGGGCGGGAAAAGGACCCCCTTGTCCCTGATGGCCACCGGTGCTGACGATCCCCTGCTGACCGAAAATGGGGCGGCAGTGCCGGGGAAAGGGGCATGCGTGCTCACCGATGGCGCCGCGGCAGCGCTTGCCATCGATCCGGGTACGGATCTGCGGTTCAAGGTTACCCGGATCGTGCACGGCCGGCCGGAAAAGGCGCATCTGACCCTTCGGGTCGGGGCAGTGCTCAATGCCCGGGCCAGCGGCCTCAAGGCTGCCTATGTTCCCCTGGAGGTCCTGGAGGCGGTGGAGGACTTCAGGGACGGCCGGGCCGTGCCGGCCTTTGATTGGCCGGGCCGGCTGCCCGAGGCCTATCCGGTCTATGACGGGGTCCTGGTCCTGACCAGGGAGCCCCTTGCAAAACTGGAGCAGATCCGGCTTATCAGCGGTACCGGGTTTTCCGACCTGAAAATGCTTTCTGCAGCGGAAGCGGAAGAGCTCCTCAATTTTCCCCCTGCCCCGGGCTGGCATATCTGCCGGGTGGCGGTGAAAAAACGGCCAGCCGGCGAGGAGAGCGTGCGCGCGGTCCGTCACAGGCTGCGTGGCACCGGCGCCGTGGTCCTGCCCTGGATCAGGCCGCTTGCGGTGAAGTTGTCCGGTGCGGGAGGGGGGACCTCCATACCCCTGCGTCTCTTTGCCCTCGATCCCCAGGCCGCACGGGTCGGCGGGCCGGAAGAGCTGCTGCCGACCAGTGCCCGGGAGCCGCACATCGCCTGCAGCGATGATATCCCCCTGCAGGGTGCGTCCCTGCTCACGGTCACGGTGGACGGGCGCAGCCTGTCGCTGCCGGTGTCCGTGTCCGGGAAAGCCCCGTCGCCGGGCACGGCCATGGCGGCCACCGGCCTGGCCGGCCGGCTCAACCTTCTGCGCCAGCGGGACCTGGCCTGGGACCAACCCTCGGCAACCCTGCTCCTGTCCCGCCGGGGCTATGCCGGTTTCCGCATGTACACCAGGACCATCGACCAGGTGGAGAAGATGGAGCAGGTCCTGGCCCGGCAGGGTATCACGGTGCATACGAAAAAACAGCGTATCGCCGAGGTGCGGCGCCTCGACCGTTATCTGGGCCTGATCTTCTGGCTGATCGCCACCGTCGGGGTCATCGGGGGCGTCTCCGCCCTGACCGCCAGCCTCTATGCCTCGGTGGAGCGGAAGAAGAAAGAACTCAACATGCTGCGTCTGCTTGGTTTTCTCAAGCGGGAAATCGTGCTTTTTCCCGTCTGCCAGGGGTTGATCCTTTCCGGCACCGGCCTGGCCGTGGCCGGTATGGTTTTTATCCTGGTGAGCCGGGTGATCGACCGTCTCTTCAGCAGCCACCTGCGGGGAGCGGAGTCGCTCTGCACCCTGCATGCGGACCAGGTTGTCATCCTTGTCGCCGGCCTGGCGGTCAGCTCGGTCTGTTCCGCTGTCCTGGCAGCCCTGCAGGCCGTGCGGCTCGATCCGGCCGAGGCCCTGCGGGACGAGTAACTGTTTCCATCCTTCAACAGCAAAGGAGTACCAATTCATGAACCGTCGTACCAGCCCCACCGATGCATCCCTCCCCGGCCGGACCGGTCGCTGCCGATCCCTCTGTTTTCTGGTGCTGCTCGTTTTTCTCTGCACCGGTTCCCTTCCGGTGTCGATCCCTGCCGTGGCGGCACCGGCGCGGGATGCCGCGGTGGCGGCACGGCAACTGCAACTGGAAGGGGTCCAGCTTCAGCTCAAGGGACACCTGGACGAGGCTGTCGAGAAATACCGGCAGAGCCTGGCCCTGAAGCCCAATGAGAAACTGGAGACCCTGGTCAGCCGCCTGGAGAAGCAGGTGGAAAAGAGAAAGGCCGCTGCCCGGGCGGCGTCGGCAGCCTCCCCCGCGGGCAACCCGCCGAAGGCCGATATCCCGGCCGCCGGGGAACCGGCTGCTGGGCAGGTGCAGGAACGGCAGGTGGCCGGAGAACCGGAAAAGAGTGAAAAGAAGGCCAGGCCGCATGTGGCCCACCACGCGGCTTCTGCCGGGGAGCAGCAGGTGTATGACTTCGTCGACTGGACCCTGGACAGTCTCACCGCCCTGATCGGAGAGGGTGAATCCTGGCTGGATACCAACTGGGACTACCAGGTGGAACGGAGCGGAACAGACTACGTCGTCCGGCTCGATCCGTTTGTCTTCAACCTGGACGAGGAAAAGGCCATGGACCTGGGGCCACTGGTTGTCTCCTGCCGGCCCGCTGCCGCCAACCGGCTCCGGGTGCGGGTGGAGCTGCCGCAGCGAATTCCCCTGCTCAAGTTCGGCAAACCCTCCTCCGAGGTGACAATCGGTGAGCGCAAGTTGGTCGGGACCTGGGATCCCGGCCAGCGGAACTTCCAGTCTTTCGATCTGGCCCTGGGCGCCATTCTGGTGAAAAAGCTCAACGCTTCCGGACAGCTGGCAATAAGGCGGATCGCCGCTTCGTCCGTGCTCGAGGAGAACGGCCAGGGCAGGTGGCAGCAGGTCTATTCCGGTGCAGTGGATGACATTGCCCTGGAGGACGCCGGGTTTGCCTTTGTTGTCAAGGAGATCGAGGCCAGTGCCGGGATTCATGGCTTTGATCTTGCCTCCTTCCAGGAGGTACGCAGCGTCTTCTCCAGGCTGGCCGGGATGGGTGAGGAGATACGCCTGGAAGACACCCGGGAGCTGTTCCACGGTCTGGACCGGTATATCCAGCTCCTTGATTCCTCGGAGAGCAGGTTCGCTGTCAGGGGGATCCAGTTCCGTGTGGCAGACGAGGGGCTCCTGAAGGTGGACCATGTCGAGCTTGGCGGGACCATGACCAGAGAGGGCAGGGCCGGTCCTTTTGACTTCAGAAACCGCGGCGCCATACAGGGCCTGGCCTTCACCAGGCAGGGTGGCGAAGAGGGAGAGTCCCCGTTTTCCCTTACGATCAGGAAGGTCGGTCTTGACAACAGCCTCAAGATCAATCCGGTGCCCGGGACCCTGTTTGCGGATATCTATGACGATTTGGTGGTCAAGGCGATGGCCATGGAGGACGAAAAGGCCGGCGAGGAATACCTGGCCCGGAACGGGGTGGAGTTGGCCCGCAGGCTCCTGGACCTGATCGGCGGCGGAACGGCCGGCGTCACCCTCAGCGGCCTGCAGGCCGACGGGGTGATGCCGCAGCCGGTCAGGCTGGAACAGGCCGGCTTGAGCACCGGTTTTGCCACTGGCGGACAGGGGGGCGGATCGGTTCACCTCAATACCGGTTTTACCGGCTTTAGCGGCGTTGAACTGGGCGAGGACATCGTGCCCCGGGCCGCCGCCTTCAACCTGAAGCTGGCCGGTATCCCGTCGCTGTTCGATCTCCTCGGTGATCCCGCCACCCTGGTCGAGGGCAAGGGCGAGCAGGTCCAAAACCAGGTCATGATGCACTCCATGAACGCTCTTTTGACCAGCGGCCTGTCCCTGTCCCTGCTCGACTCCTTTATCACCTTTCCCACCTCCCGCATCGCCATGGACATGAAGGCAGGCGTGGATGGCAATGCCGCCTACCTGGCCACCGGCACCCTGCAACTGGCCATTGAAAACCCGGACAAGGTCAGGGAGATCGTCACCGTCCTGGCCGGAGACCCGAAGGTCAACCAGATGCTGGCCACGCTCACGGCCCTTGCCGACCGGAGCTCGGACAGGGGAAAGACCGTGGACCGCATCGCCGCCCGGCTGACCCCAGAGGGCAGGATCATGGTCAACAACAAGGATGTCACCGAGATGTTCATCCCTTCCGCACCTGCGCAACAGCCTGCCGGAGCGGCGGCCCCTGAAGAAAAGAGAGAACAGGCACCGGCGGCCGCGCCACAGGGATGATGCGGTCCTGGCCCCGCTGATCGAACGTAAACGTTCGGCAGCACGCCATCTGCAGGCCCTCGTGGCTGGCCGCATAGCGGTGAACTATTAGGATCGAACTGTATCTGCTTCTGAAGAAGGTGCTGCAAGAGTGAGATGGCTGCGAGAATCCTGTCCCTGATCTTCATCCTGCTCCTTTCTCCATCTGAACCGGCTTGGGCTGGCCCGGCACCGGATCTCCTCAGGATGACGATCCTTTCCGCGGACACCGGCCGGCCGGTCGCCAATGCCCTGGTCGCCATCGGCAGCCGGCAGGCGGTGACCGATGGCGCGGGCCGGGTGAGTTTCCCCGGCCTGGCCAGCGGAAAGACCAGCTATCGGGTCGTCGCCCTGGACCACCGGGACGCTGTCGGCACCCTGTCCCTGGCCGATGGCCGGCGCGATGAAGTGGTGATCCGGATGGAGCCCTGCCGTTTCGTCACCTGGAAGGGCGAGGTACGCGCCGCCATCGGCGACGAGGTGATCTGCGGAGCAAAGATCCGGCTCATTCCGAAGACAAGGGGCCGATGGCAGACCGGGGTCTCGGTCAATTCCGCGCCCGACGGCAGGTTTATCATCTCAAGGCTCTGCGGCGACTATACAGTGCAGGTCACGGCTCCGGAGTTCCGGCCGCTGCGTTTCGAGTTGCCGGGAAAAGATCTTTCCCGCTATAAAAAGATCCGTCTTCAGCCGGTGGTGACAGAGAAGAGAGTGACTGTCCGGGTGCGGGAATGCAGCACCGGCAGGCCCCTGTCGGGTGCCCGGATCAGCCTGTTCGAGGCCCCGGAATCAGGAGTCTTCGGTCAGGCGGTCACCGATGGCTCGGGCCGGGCCGAGGCAACGGTGCACCTGGCCCGCTGGACACGGAGCCGGAACGGCTGGAGCACGGACGGGCTGCAGGGACGGCGGGCCATCCTCCGGGCCGCCATACAGGGAGCCTTTGCCGAGATCCCGGTGGACCTGGGCCGCGACCAGGCATTCGATATCTGTGTCGATGAAGCCGGCAAGATCAGTGAAAGCGAACCGAACAATGATCCTGCCTCGGCCCAGCAGGTCAGTGTCTTTGATGATGTGGGATTCAGGATAGGGAAAGAGAAAGATGTCGATATGTTCCGTTTCACCCTGGAGTTTCCCGCCTGCGTGGAGATCACGACCATATATCCCGGCATGGAGCTGCATGCCGCCCTGCAGACCGGTGACGCCAGGACAATCACGTCTGTCAATTCCTACAGGAACAAGGAGAACAGGATCAGGGCCGTGCTGCGGGCCGGGACCTATTACTATGCTGTCAATGAGTGGGGCAAAAACGGAAAGTCGGAGGACGAAGGGGTTATCCGGCTACGGGCCCGCTCCCTTTCCGATGCCTACGAGGCCAACGATTCCCTGGCCAATGCCACCGGCATCACCCTGCCCGCCACGATCCGGGCCAGGATAGGAGCAGTGGGTGATGCGGACTTCTACGTCTTCCATCTCGACTACCCGGGACTTGTCCGCGTCCGGATCCCGGCCCGGAAACTCGAGATGAATGTCACCCTTCTCGATGACGCCGGAAAGGAAGTGCATCATGTCAATTCCTATGCCAACACGCCTCTTGCAGCAGAATACCACCTCGATGGCGGCACCTATGCCCTCCGCGTCCAGGAGTGGGGGAACAATGGCTGGAATTTCGAACCGTACCTTCTCCTGGCCGACTATTTCCCGGACGATGACAATCGTATCCTGACCCTTGACCGGCCGTCCGGCATGGGGGAGGCACTGATCCAGCACCTGGGTGACCGGGACGGTTTTGCCATGAATATTCCATCGGCAGGTCACCTGCAGGTGCGGACCCACGGCATCCTGGAACGGACCGTGGAGATCGTCACACCTGACAAGAATGTCAGCGCCAATACCTATGCGAACACCTCCTCCGCCTCCACCGTGGATTTCGACGGACCGGGACCGGCCTCCATCACGATCCGGGAATGGGGGGACAACGGTTGGAGTTCGTCCCCCATCATGCTGGAGACCATGTTTCTCCCGGCCGACCTGTATGACGTTGCCGGTCGTAACGACACCATGGCCACGGCAACTCCTGTGCAACTGGGCGAGGAAGTGCATTTCTCGTTCAATCCGACGGGCGACCAGGACTGGTTCCAGCTGGTGATCGACCAGGCCGGTGAACTGGAGCTGGAGATCAGGAGCCGGGCAGAACTCACCGCTGATCTCGTCGACCACGGCGGCAGATCCGTCTGGCGGAGCAATATGTATGCGAATACCCGCCGCGAGCAGCGCATTCCCCTCCTGCCCGGGATCTACTACCTGCACCTGAACGAGTGGGGGAACAACGGTCTTGGTCTGCAGGAGGGCTCGTTCCGGCTCGGCTTCGTTCCTGCCGACCCGGAGGAGAAGAGGGGCTGGACCGTGGATCCGCCCCGGCATCTGGTTTGCGGCGTCGCCCGTTCCCTGCGCTGTGAAACATACCGGGATGTCGACCGGTTCACCTTCCGGGCGGCAGAAAAGGGGGAATATCGCCTGGTTCTCAGGACACCTGTCTCGGGAAATCTCGCCCTTGATACAGGGGCCGGAAACCGGCCCTCCCGTCATTCCATCTATGCCAACACCCGCCATGAGCTGAAACTCGCCCTTGAGGCCGGTCAGCGGATCGATCTCACCTTTACCGGCGACAACTCCATGGCCGGGAAGAAAACAGGATTCATCGTCATTCTGAACAAGGAGGAGGAGCCGGTCCGGGCCACGGCCACGGCAGCCGTTGATCCCCTGGTGCCCACCCGGGTGGAGTTCAGGTGCACGGCCAATGGCGCCGACCGGATCGATATCCTGCCCATGGGCAGCCGGAGCACTCCTGTCCCGTGCCCGGCCGGGGATGTGGTCGCCATCGACTATCCGCAGACAGGGACCTACGTCGCCACGGTCAGGGGGTTCAGGAGGGGCCGGCTCCGCAGTGTCCTGCCGGTGCCGGTGGCCGCGGTGGGCCAGCCGGTACTGCAGGGACTGCATGTCAGGCTGACTGCCCCGCAGGAGGGCAGTGTCGTCGGCGAAGACCTGGTCCTGCAGGCCTCGGCCGTGAACCACGACGGCAGCGGCATCAGGAAGGTCGTTTTTCTTCTCGACGACCGGCCGGTGGGCACCTGCTACCGGCCGCCCTATACCCTGACCCTGGGCCGCAGGCACCTGAAAGGAGACCGGATCAGGCTCCGGGCCGCGGCCGTGGACCGGTCCGGCCGGGTGGTCAGGTCGGCGCCGGTTACGGTGCGGATCTCGCCGTTCTTTGACCTCTTTCCCGCTGATAACGCCACGGTCAGCAGCAAGGCGGTCCGCTTCAGCTGGCAGAGCGATATCGGGGGGGAGCCCGGAATCGAGTACCGTGTTGACAAGGAAAACGGCTGGCGATCAAAGAGCGGCGTCTGCAGGCAGGGCCGATGCCAGGTGACGGTGGAGGATATGGCGTGGCGCAAGGTGTACGAATTCCGGGCCCGCCTCGGCGGCGATGTCTCGCCGGTCCGCCGCCTGACCCATGTCAAGGGCCTGGCCTTCACCGCATCCGCTTACAGTGCCAACATCCGCCGGGACTATGACCAGTCCGCCGTGGTGACGGTGCAGAACGCGGGTGACAAGCCCGTGGTCGCCCGGCTGGGCTGCATCCGGCCGGAGAGCCGCCTGCTGGCCGGATTCGTGGGGGAGGGCTCCGAGGATGAGCCCATCATCCTGCAGCCCAACGAGCGCCGCTCTTTCAGGCTCGGCCTCAGCGCCCAGGACGTGGTGCGGGCCCGTCATACGGTACATGTCTATATCGAGAGTACGGACGGCAGCCATTCCGATCAGGCACAGGTCAATGTTGCCGTGGATCTGCCGCGGGTCGAGCTCGGGTGGCAGAAACTGGGGCCCGCCGCTTCCGGGCTCGGCACCAGGTTCCGGCTGCGCAACGATGGCGATCCGGTCACCGATCTCTCCCTCTCCGTGGATCGCGGCTTCACGGTGAGCCCGGAGATCAGCCACGGTCTGCTCGGATCGGGCCAGAGCCTTGAGGTCGCCGTCTATCCCGTGCTTGGTGACGGTTTCAGCGGTATCTCCGGCGAGCTGCGGGCCCGGGCCGTCGGCACCACGGTCCGGATCCCGGTGGAGGCCCGGCTGCCGGCCGGGAAGAAGATCTTTCTCTCCACCCTGATCGCCGGCGCCGCCGGGGAAGACGAACTTGCCCGCCTCCGGGGCGAGATGCGGGCCCTGGCATCGGCCTGGCTCGATCCTCGCTCCGTGCGCTGGTCCGAGCCTTCGGACCCTGTGGACACCAACCTGGACGGCAGGCCTGACCAGTGGCGTTTCCCCTCGCCCGACGAGACGGTATCCTGGACAGGCCGCGACACGGACGGCGACGGCAGGGTCGATTTCGCCACCGCCGACGCGGGAGCCGACGGCATCATCGACTTTGCCGCTTACCGCACCGGTGACGGCTGGGAGCAGACCAACCTGGTGGACGCGGTGCTGGAGACCAGGTTCTCCCTGCCGTGGTCCAGGGAATCATACCAGCCCCATACCGTTCGCCTGGTCTACAACGACACAGTCATCGGGACCATCAGCAACCGGCTGCCGGAAGGGAATTTCGTCTTTCCCATTCCCCCGTCCGCCATTCGCTTCGACCGTTCCGGCCGGCCGGAACCAGGCGAGCTGAAGGTGGAGACCGAGCACCTGCGCGGCGGCCACTACATCGTCAACAACGACTATCAGCTTCGTACCAGGATGACCGGTGTCACGGCCTGGGCCGCCGGTGTCAGCCGCCGGGATGCCGCCGATTCCCTGCACTCCTATCCCGGTGTCGCCCTCACCGGTCCCGATTACTCGGTGGATACTGCCCGGCTGAAGATCTCGAAGGCCGTGGGCCTCAAGCCGGGGGACCAGATTCGGCTGTCCACCATCGTTGCCAATTCCGGCGCCTCCACCACTCCGGCGGTGGAGGTCGCCCTCCTGCGCCGTTCCCTGTCGGGCGGCCGGGAGCAGGAGGTCTCGCGCAAAAAGATCACAGTTCCGGCCCTTGTCACCCCGGTTCCGGTCTCCTTCACCTGGACCGCCACTCCGGGGCCGGCCCAACTGGTGGTTGCCGTTGATCCCGACGGCGTGAGCGGTGATATCTCCACGGCCAACAACGAGGCCATTGTCGTGGTGGAGGTGGCTGGAACAGAGAAGGACCTGCCGCCATTCGATCCGGTGGTGACCCGGCCGGCCGGACAGGGTGACGGGCCGGAGCAGGTCTTCGAGGTCCGGAGCAAGGGTGTGAAGATCACCGCCGCCACGCTGACCATTGACACCAACCCGGCCACTGACCTGCGGGCCGGAGGCGGCACGACGTTGCGGGTGCCGCTCCTTCTGCAGCCGGGCCACCACAGGCTCGTCTTCAATCTGACCGGGGCCGATGGCCGGAAAAAGGAGCTGGTCCGGGAAGTAACTGTGCAGGCCCGTGCGCCGAAGCTGGTCATCACCGAACCTGCCGTTGACACCGTCGATCAGGCAAGGGTCGTCATCCGTACGGCCACGGACCCCAGGGTCGCGCTGGCAGCGGTCCGGGTGGCCGGTCATCCCTGGAAACGGATGAAGATGGGTCGGGGCGAGACCAAGGCGGAGCTCTTCCTGCCCCACGGCAGCCAGAGCATCGAGGTGATGGTGCTGGGCATGGACGGTGCAAGGGCGGTGAAGACCTTCACCCTGTTCAACCGTCACCGGATGACACCGGCCGAGCGGCAGGCCCGGGATGCCGGGCTGCGCCAGGCCCGTACGAACCGGACTGATCCCTCCATGCCGCTCGGCCGGCGCCTGTTCGATCAGCTCCTGTATGATGGCCGTGTTGCGATGCCCGGCGGCGTCATCGATATCTTCGCTCAACCTGATCAGGTCATGACACCGCCGCCGGGCAGGGGGAGGGCGACCTCCGCTGGCGGCCGCGCCGTGGCGGCCGCCCCGGCCCTCTCCGGACAGGGGCGTCCGATGGCCGGAAAGAGCGGCCCGGGAGACGAAGAACAGCAGTTCGCGGTGGAGCCGGAGGTGGAGGTCCCGCCTCCCGGACCGGTTCCCGACCCGGGGGGCAGCGGAGCAGGGCACGGGAATGGCGGTGGACTGACGACGACTCAATCCGTCACCTGGCCCGCAGCCTCGCCCTCGCCGGCCACCGGTGCCGCGGTGACCGTCACCCGGGAAAAGCACGACTGGTACTGTACGAACAGGCCGAAGATCAAAAATCACTTCACCCTGCCGGACTGGGTTCGGCGCAGGAAGCTGCCCCGGCCAGGGACAGGGGAGTACGACCGGCTGGTGAAGCGCTACCTGGAAGAGCTCCGCAAGCGTGGCTACGACACCCGTGCCATTACAAGGTTTCAGCGCTACCTGATCCGCATGGCCGGCCGCGTCGAGCAGCCGGGCCGGCTTCCGGGATTTCTTGAATCCATCGGCTTCACCGAGCCCGCGCCCGATGACCCCGGAGAACTGGCCAGGTGGCGGCAGAAGATGAAAACAGCCACCCAGGCCTGGTGGATTCGGCTGCTCTCCTCGGGTGATCCGAATATCATCGTCAATGGCCTCAAGGCACGGGCGGGTGCGCTTGCCAGGTATGACGAGGCCGCGGCCGAACATGCCCGGGCGGTCATAGAGACCATCCAGGCCAACCAGGATTTTGCCGAGACAGTGATCGAATCCGTGCCTGTGGCCGGGGAGCTGCTCGATATCTACGCGGTCGCAACCGGCACCACCGCCCTGGCCGGTCGCCAGGTTTCCGGGCTGGAGCGGGGGCTCCGGCTGTTGGGCCTGGCCGGACCCGGTGCCCTCAAGTATGCCTACGAGAAGTCACCGGCGTTCCGCAACTCGGTGAGGAAAATCGGCCAATCCCTTGCCGGAATCGGCCGGGCCGGCCGGCGCCGTGTGGCTGCTGCCCTGGGGCTGAGCGAGGAGATGGTGGACAGGGCCATGCGGACCTCCACCATGTTGAGCGACAGGGCGGCGGAACAGGTGTCCAGGAAGCTGGATGATCAGGTTGATGATGCAGTGCGGGCATTCAGGAACAGTGATCAGGGCAGGGCAGCGACTCGGCTCTGGCAGCAGGACGTCAACCGGGCCAGGGATCTGCTGGCCGATCTGGAGCAGGTCGGGCCCGGCAGCAGCGAGTTCAGGGAAGTGGTCCTGAAGATTCAGAGGAACAAGACCGCCCAGGCCCTGATCAACAGGGAGGTCGACTCGGCCATCCGTACGGCCTATAACCGGGCCATGAGAACGATCTACACCAGGGCCGACAGTGCCTCGGCTCAAACACTGAAGCGGCTGGCCACCCTGGCGGACGACGACCTGGCCAGGGAGGCGGGAAGGCTTGGCATTCCGTGCGGGGAGGCGAAACGCTTTCGTGAGACGATACAGAGGATCACCAGGGAAAAGGGGCTCAGGGTCGATGATCTGGAGATCCGAGGCGCCGACTTTTCCGGCAATACCGGCAGCAAGGTGGGCCGGGACCGGGATGTCACCTTCAAGGTCTATGATCGCAACGGCAACGAACTGGCCGACGTACATCACGATGTGTCCAAAAATATCTATGAACAGAATTTCTGGAAGGAAAGCACCGGCAAACCCCTGCCCGTGGAGGACGGCAGGGTCGACATGGAGACCGTCTCCCGCCATGCCGAAGACCTGGACCAAGCTGTGACCAGCAGGTGGCATCCGGAGGCATATGCCACAGGCAATGCCTCGTTCGACGATTTTATCAACGGTCGTTCCGATCTCACCGATGCGGAGACCGTGGCCGATACCTTCACCTACAAGGTGCAGCACTGGTTCGACCGGGCCGCATCAGCCACCAGCCCTGTCCAGGCGGCCAGGGATACGGCCGAGGGCATGCGCCAGGTCACCAAACAGTGGGACCGGATCGTCAAGCCGAGGATCAGCCGGTACTATGGCGAAGCCGCTGCCACTGCCGTACCTGTGAAACTTCAAAAGGGGCTCAATATCTTCCGCAGGGTGGAGGCCGGCACCTTTACCGTGGCCGAGGCGGACGCAGCGCTCAAGGCCATTGGCATGTCCAGGGAGTCGGTGCTCAGGCAGAGCGGATTTTTCCTCGAGTCCATGGAGAAGACCGCCGGTCGGATGCACCGTATGGTGGGCATGAAAAACCTCACCGACGCCATCGGCCAGGTCAAGGCACCCAGAGGTTCCGGCCTGTGGCTGACCAGGGCCCTGGTGAGAACGAACACGGCCTTCCGGCACCACGATATCGGCAGCAGAGACTTTCTCACACAGCGTAGACAGGTTTTCAACAGTGTCGATCCCTCTGCATTCGCAGACCGGCAGGCCCTGCGACGCTGGCTCGAGGCAGCCCGGAGAGACAGGCTCATCTCCGAGTCAGAAGCCCGGACCCTGGCCACAGACTGGCAGCGAAAGACCGGTCGCGGTCAACAATAACTGCCGCCTTTTCAACAGCTGGTGACCTGGTTTGATCGTTACTTGAACCCGATACGCCTCAAGTTCAGCACACAACAAACATTCAACGCTTGAAAATATCCACCTTGGTTTCCAGGCATGGGCGTAAATCATGGTCATTTGCCCCGACCATGAACCAGCTTTCCGGTTTCTGATAGATATCGAAACCGCGGCCAATTTTGATGAGCCAGCCGTTGTCCAGCCTGATCTCTCGGTCGTGAATAACATCACTGAACTTCCAGGTAAACTCAATGCCGTGTTCCTGAAGGCTTTCCTGGAGATGGGTGAATTTTTCTTCCACCTCGCCCTGCTGGTACTGGCTGTCGGTTCCGGTTGTCAGTTTTATGGATTCTGCCGTGCCAATCTTTACTACCAACTCACAGAACCGTACCAGGTTCAGTACCTGATGTTGGCTGCGGATGTAGGGGTCTTCAATGGTAATTTTCCTGGCTCCTCGCAGATGTCTGCCGAAGATTGATTCATAAGAGTGGCCTGTGTCCCCGTAAAAAATCGTGGTAAGCGCCACATCAACCCCATCTTTTCCTCCCCGCCGGCAGTTGTCATAATGGAGGCACCTTAACTTCAGCCGAGGAGGAACCATGAAGCGCAAGAGCGACCAGCGACGATTATCAGCCAGGAAGTGGCAGGCCCATGTTAAAGCCCAGGCACGCA
>Ga0256840_1002931_pt1 | contig 14398 bp, 13 predicted proteins | sample 355202metaG_FD_185969 | JGI IMG/M metagenome (GOLD analysis project Ga0256840, IMG submission 185969) | Hydrothermal vent microbial communities from Mid Atlantic Ridge, Atlantic Ocean - 355-202 | ecosystem: Environmental > Aquatic > Marine > Hydrothermal vents | place: Atlantic Ocean: Mid...
AAGCTGTTTACTAGTGGTATAAGTGGATTTCCTTGTGTATTTCCTACCCAGCTAATAATCGCCTGTATAATTAATGCAAAAATATAGACCCAGATAATGGTTTTGATTAGCTCACCAAGGGATAAAAATATCGGGGCAGGAAAATGTAAGTCACCAGTGCTTAACAACAATAACAAACTGGTTTTAATAAGCGTTAAACCAAAAGCAAGCACCACCGCTGAAGTGTCTATAGCGCCAATAGCAGGGATATATCGACGCATTGGAATAAGCACAGGGTTGGTGACCTTAACGAGAAATTGTGACAGTGGATTATGGAAACTTGCACGGGCAAAGCCAAGCAACAGACGAAGCAAAACTGCCCCAATATACAATGAGAAAAGTACATCGACGAGGAACATAGCAATTTGAGCAAGCACAGATACGCCTAAAATGGTTGTAGCGATCACAGTTATTTTCTCCATTGTAAAAAAATGCAAAAACAGGGGGGGATGGGTATTCTAAAACCCGTGAGATATTAATAAGATATTAATAAGATATTAATAATACCGTAGTAACCTCACAGATTCAGGTAATACCCATCCCCCCTGTTTTTTAGATATTTTGGGGCAGTTAAAGCTTTTTTCAACTAGGGGACTATCTGAGAACTAAGAATTAACTGCAAATCCCATAAACATCATAATCTGAGCTTATAATATTTCTGGAATTTTCGTTTCAATCCTAGTTCTCTGACAGCCTCCTAGAACGATTTTCTGCGGCCGTCATTGCCGTTTCAAATAGCTCGGGCAAACCACCTTGCATAAGTTCTTTAAGTGCCGCTTCTGTTGTTCCACCTTTTGAAGTGACTCGCTGGCGTAGAATACTTGCATCATCACTCGTTTCTAATGCCAGTTTAGCTGCACCAAAGGCTGTTTGTAAAACTAACAGGCGAGATTCTTCTGCGCTTAAACCCAGTTTCTGTGCAGCATTCTGCATGGCTTCCATCACCAAAAAATAATAAGCAGGCCCACTTCCAGATACGGCGGTTACAGCATCTAGTTTATTCTCATCAGACAACCATAAGGTGCTACCAACGGCTCGCAAAATACTTTCTGCCAAGTCGTGTTGCTCACCCGAAACATGTTTATTAGCATATAAACCCGTCATACCAGATTGAACCAATGCGGGAGTATTAGGCATACAACGTACAATTGCCAAAGACCTGTCATTTTGATGATCATCCCCGCCAAGCCAATGGTTTAAATTACTGATTCTAATCCCTGCTGCAATAGAAATTATTAGTGTATTCTGACTGGCAAGTCGCTCTTGTAACGGCTCACAAACTTTTTGCATAATTTGTGGCTTAACCGCCAGCACGATAATGTCAGCCTGATCTATGGCCTGCAAATTATCAGTAAAAGCGGTGATGCCTTCCCAGTTGCTTTGAATAGATTGCAATTGAGCATCATCTGGATCGGCAATTCTAATTTTTAGATCAGTTTTATCCTGCACTAATCCTGCAATCAGGCTACGCGACATATTTCCTGCGCCAATAAATGTAATCACTTTTTTCATCCTTCACATTATCCTTCACGTTTGCCAAAAATGGCTGTTCCAATTCGCACAATTGTAGCACCTTCTGCAATGGCAGCTTCCATATCTCCGCTCATTCCCATAGAGAGTGTATCAAGTTTAAAGCCTTGCTGGTTAAGTTCTGCCAAAAGTTTGGCAGTTTTTGCAAAAGCCTTACGCTGTTTAGCAAGATCACTCTCTGCGGCAGGTATAACCATTAAACCACGCAAATTAAGTTTAGGCATATTAGCAATTTCTTTGGCAAAGGTAATAACATCTTCAGGCAAAATACCCGATTTACTTGCTTCTTTACTAATATTAACCTGAATACAAATATTCAATCGGAGCAAATCATCAGGTCTTTGGTCATTCAGACGTTGCGCTATTTTTATACGATCAATGGCATGAATCCAATCAGCAATAGCGGCTATTTTTTTAGTTTTATTAGATTGCAGTGGACCGATAAAATGCCACTTAATATTCAGATCACTGAGTTGTTCGGCTTTATCAAGTAGCTCTTGTACATAATTCTCACCAAATAATATTTGACCTGCCTCATAAGCCTCACGAATAGCCGTAATTGAGTGGCGTTTGCTTACTGCAAGCAATTGAATATCTGAAGCACTGCGTTGATATTGTCGTGCAAACTGATCTAATTTCGTACCGATTATCTGGAGATTATCTCTTACTGTCATAATATATGCTAAATTTGAGGTTCTAAGAAGAACAAAAATAATAACAAAAGAAGTCGATTATGGATATTACACAGTTACTCGCATTCGCAGTAAAAAGTAAAGCATCAGATTTACATATTTCAGCGGGAGAGCCTCCCATTATTCGTGTAGATGGTGATATGCGCCGCATCAACATGCCTGAACTAGAACATAAAGAAGTTCATAGCATGGTGTATGACATCATGAATGATAAACAACGAAAATCCTATGAAGAAAACTGGGAAACTGACTTTTCTTTTGAGATTCCTGGGGTTGCCCGCTTTCGTGTTAATGCATTTAACCAAAATCGTGGGGCAGCTGCGGTATTTCGTACCATTCCCAGCAAAGTTTTATCATTAGAAGATTTAGATGCACCTGCGATTTTCAAGAAAATATCAGACAAACCACGTGGCTTGGTTTTAGTGACAGGGCCTACAGGTTCTGGCAAATCAACAACTCTGGCGGCAATGGTTGATTATAAAAATGATACTGATCACGGACATATACTAACGATTGAAGACCCTATCGAATTTGTACACATCAGCAAAAAAAGTCTGGTTAACCAGCGAGAAGTACATCGTGATACACAAAGTTTTGATGATGCTTTACGCTCCGCCTTGCGTGAAGACCCTGATACCATCCTAGTTGGTGAAATGCGAGACCTTGAAACCATACGCTTAGCACTCACTGCCGCAGAAACAGGGCATTTAGTTTTTGGTACATTGCATACCACCAGCGCACCTAAAACCATTGACCGTATTGTTGATGTTTTCCCTGCGGCTGAAAAAGATATGGTGCGTTCCATGCTTTCAGAATCATTAGAAGCAGTTATCTCACAAACTTTATTAAAACGATTACAGGGTGGTCGAGTTGCCGCACATGAAATTTTAATCGGTACTCGTGCAGTGCGCTCAATGATTCGTGAAAATAAGCTACCCCAAATGAAATCAACAATGCAAACAGGGGCAGCAGACGGAATGATGACACTTGATCAAAGTTTACAAAAACTAGTGACTATGGGCCATATTTCCCAGGAAGTAGCAATAAAGAAAGCGGACAACCCAAATATCTTCCTGCAAAAATCATAACTGATTTTCTATAACCTGAATCAAACAACCATAAGAAGAATAAAAAATGGATAAAGAAAGTGCCATAAGCTACGTTCATCAGCTACTTAATTCAACACTCGATAATAACGCTTCAGATTTATTTATTACCTCATTAGCGGGTCCATCTATCAAAAAAGATGGTCAGATGAAATCACTCTCAGATCAAAAATTAACGACAGAACAAGCGGGCTTTTTAGTGCGTTCAATTATGAATGATAAACAGCTAAAAGAATTTGAAGAACACATGGAATGTAACTTTGCTATTAGTTTGCCCGGTAAAGCCCGTTTTCGTGTTAATACTTTTACACAGCGTGGCTCGCCAGGTATGGTTTTACGACACATTCCAAATTATATCCCCTCATTTAAAGAACTAGTATTGCCACCTGTTTTAAAAGATATTTCTATGACAAAACGCGGGCTAGTGATTATGGTTGGGGCGACAGGCTCAGGTAAATCAACAACACTGGCATCAATGGTTGATTATCGAAATGAAAATACTATGGGGCATATTGTCACCATTGAGGACCCCATAGAATTTACCCATGAGCATAAACAATGCTTAATCACACAACGTGAGGTGGGGGTTGACACTGAAACCTATGAAATAGCTATGAAAAACACCTTGCGACAAGCACCTGATGTTATTTTATTAGGTGAGGTGCGTGACCGTGAAACTATGGAATATGCAATTGCCTATGCAGAAACAGGTCATCTTTGTTTAACCACACTTCATGCCAATAGCACCAATCAAGCACTAGACCGCATTATCAACTTCTTTCCTGAAGAACGCCGTGATCAGCTATTGATGGATCTTTCCTTAAACTTAAAAGCAGTGGTTTCTCAACGACTTATTAGAAAAATCAATGATAAAGGTCGTCTTCCCGCTGTAGAAGTTATGCTGAATACACCTATGATGGCCGATTTAATTTATAACGGTGATGTAGCTGCTATAAAAGAACTAATAGCCAAATCTAATCAGCTAGGCATGTGTACCTTCGATCAGGCACTATTCCGCATGATAGATGCAAAAATGATCTCAGTAAAAGAAGGCTTGCGAAATGCCGATTCTGTTAATGATCTACGTCTACAATTGAAGCTAAATAGTAATCATGCGAAAAAAGGTGATTTCTATAAAGGCACTGAAACAATGGCTATGGAAGATTTAGATAGCTATGAACCAAGAATGTAAGAAACTATGCTTTGTCGGATTACGCTATCGCTAATCCGACCTACACAAACACAGATTTAACTCACTACCTAAACATCTAATAATAAAAAAAAGAGCATCTAAAATGAAAATACTTCCTTACCTTGAGGCAATGGTAAAGCAAGAAGCATCTGATTTATATTTAACCACAGGAGCACATGCCACCCTAAAAATTATGGGGCGACTAGAGAGAATCTCAAAAAACAAAATGATGCCTGGCGTCATTGCCAGCTTTGCTAAAGAACTGATGTCAGACAAGGAATGGCTATTATTTCGTCGTAATAAAGAGATGAATAAAGGTGTTTCTTTAAAAGATTTAGGACGATACCGTGTTAATGTTTATTTTCAACGTGGCGAAGTCTCTATGGTTATACGCTATGTGCGTAACAATATTCCTTCACCTGAAGACCTCGGCTTGCCTGAAGTGTTAAAAACGCTAGTCATGAAAAAAACAGGACTATTCCTATTTGTTGGATCAACAGGTGCAGGCAAATCAACCTCAATGGCATCACTGATTCAATATCGCAACGAACGAGATGAGGGACACATCCTCACCATTGAAGACCCAATTGAATTTACCTACCGACACGATAAATCTATTATTGGGCAGCGCGAAGTCGGCTTTGATACTTTATCCTATGAAAATGCCATGCGTGAGGCAATGCGTGAAGCACCCGATGTAATTCTAGTCGGAGAAATACGCAGTACCACAACCGTTGATGCCGCTATGGGCTTTGCTGACACAGGTCATTTAGTCATTAGCACCTTACATGCAACCAATTCAATACAGGCATTAGAACGTCTAGTTTACCTATTACCAGCCGAGCAAAAAGAGCGCGTACTGATGGATATGTCACTGAATTTACTTGCTATTATTGCACAGCGGCTCATTCCTGGTGTTGATGGAAAATATGCACTAGCAACCGAAGTATTAGTAAACTCACCTTATAGTGCTGAAGTCATCCGCAAAGGACATTTTCAGGATCTAAAAGACATTATTGAAAAAGGTGCGGTAGATGGAATGCACACCTTTGATCAATCATTAGCAAACCTATATAAACAAGGAAAAATTAGCCGTGAAATGGCACTTGACAATGCCACCTCGAAAAACAACCTTGAATGGGCATTAAGTTTTGATGAAAAGAGTGATGAAGATTTATCACAAAAAACAGAAAACGCCTATTCAGAAACAGGCGCATCTCTGCCTGAACTTGCTTAAGGAAACCCTGATTAAGTCGATTATAATTTAGCGCAGAAAAAACTGTCGCTATTTATCATGAAGTGAGTCGTAATAGTCATTCTATTGCGTCGATCTTCGTGGAAAATATCGGCAGATTTGGCAAGCGTGAATTCGTATAAAAAATGCAAAAACAGGGGGGGGGATGGGTATCTACAAATTTGTCCTGTATCCATCAAACCAATGTTGATGGAGTACTCGGAGGCTGTCCGAGAACTAGAATTTGCAGTCAATTTTTAGTTCTCAGATAGCCTCCTAGACCTTGCCTGCAATAAACCTTCCGGGATCAATAAAAAACAGACGACTCCATGCTTTTTTATTTTTAGAATTATACATCCAAAATCGTGGAAATAAACTTCTTATGGAGTAATGCAAATGAGGAGCTTTACCTTGTGCATTGCCTGTATTACCGACCCAACCAAGCACTTCTCCCGTATGTACAAACCATGATAGCTTTTGATTATAGTGTTTAAGATGCGCAAAATAATGAAAACGCCACTTAGCACCTATTAATAAAACAATATTACCACCTAATGAATCTTGCCCCATTTTGAGAATAAGACCATTAGTAGGTGCGATTACAGGGGTATTTTCTTTCGCAAAAATATCAATACCTTGATGCACACGATTATTTCCCCACGGGTAATACCAGAATGACTGGTGATTCCAGTCTTTGCTAGAAGCACCTTGAACGGGCATTTGATGAGATTCAGGAAGAACAAAAGCAATACTAAAAATGAGGATTGCAAAGATAAGCGAGTATTGTAATTTTTTCATATCGGTATTTAAGCGATAAATTATGCAAAATCTCTGCTGAAAATATACAGTATTTGTGCAATTTATTATTCACAAATAAATATCACATCATGCCATTAAACTGCTGTGCATCATCTGTTAATGGCTTTTTATTAATCGCATAAACAATGCTCAATAACTCTCGCTTGGCTTTGCGATAAGCTTTATTACGATTAGGATGATAACGGTACAAGCCTCGCGCTAATTTATAATTCCATCTAAACTGTTTCATACTGATATATTTTTCAGGATTTTTCTGATACATACGATCAAACGGTGTATTAGGCAACGGCTTAAACAGTGATAAACGCACTCGATCAAGTGCATGATAATGCTTTTTTAGAAAGATATTCGTCTTGCATAAATCTTCCACCGTTTCGCCAGGAAAACCCTGCATCATTGAGGTTCGAACACTGATACCCGCATTATGTGCAGCAAGGATAAACTCAGAACATTCCTCAATTTTAGTGCCTTTTTTCATCTTATCTAACAAGCTTTGACTGGCAGATTCCAAACCAAAAGAAATGCGTGTTAAACCTGCTTTTTTTGCATCCTTTAAACGCTCTGGCGAAAGACCGTTTTCACCCTTATGATTCACATGCACTGTGCCTATCCAGCGACCACCAGGCACACACGCCTGAAAATAATCAATTAATCCATTCCACACATCCAAATCAGAATTTAATTTGATATCGAGAAAAATAAAATCTTTACTCTGATGGGTGTCTGACTGTTGTTTTAGCTCATTAAGCACCGACGCAATACCACGCGAGCGAAATGTGCGTCCATTGGCTGAAATTACATCACCACAAAAAGTACAAGCTCCCCAGCTACAGCCCCGCCCCGTCATGATAGGAATAATATGATGCGGGTATTTATCCCAAGGAAAATCTGTAAAATCAGGCACAGGCAAGCTGCTTAACGCTTTTAAGGGCGGGACGATACCACCATTTTTCCCATTTGCTAAAAATACTCCTTTATGCTGATTTAAATCCCCCCCTGTTAATAAAGTATCAACAATATCACTAATAGTAAAATCGACTTCGCCACCCACAATCGCTGTCACACCCTCTATCTCTAACCACTCTTTTGTCACATTCGTGATATTAAAAAAGGGCCCACCCAATAACACAGGAATACCCGTCGCTTTCGCTGCTTTGCCTATTTCAACACACATCTCATACTGAGTTAAATATGCCGAGATTAAAATAGCTGCAGGGCGTTTAGCAATCGCCTGATGCACCTCTTTAAGCATTAAAGGATGAGGGCGCGATAACCAACGTGAATGTAAATTCCGCAAGCTATCATGAAAATAGTTTAACAGAGGATGAGACGAAAAATACAAACGCCGTAATAACTGATCCTTCCAAGTTTCCTCATGGTCACGTGTAAAAGCAGGGACTCCCAAAGCCAAAGGGCTAAGTAGCTCAACCTTATGATTTGCAGAACGCAAACTACGAATAAGATAACCTACTGCCAAGGTAGGATAGGTAGCAAAATTATTAAGATCAATAAAAAGCAAAGGTGAGGATGATCGATTATTTTCCATAGATTTAACTATAGACTAAAAATTTAGAGTGTCCATATTCTAGTTTGACCTCACGGATTCAAGTAACAGTAGTCATCATTGAGTAAGTGCATCGTTTTCCCGTATTCCGCGAAGCTTCATACGAGCTACCTTGCTGACCCCTTTAGTACATCAAGTTTGTATTGATAGGTTCAGAGCAAACTTGTAAATACCCATCCCCCCCTTTTTTTGCATTTTTTATAACATCTGAATCCGCGAGCCCAATACGGATAGCTTATTCACTGTGCCGTAGTGGGTCACGGATTCAGATAATATGCAGAGCCACATAGTTTTTAATCGTACCCAAACTTTGTTCTTTCTTTAAATTAGCCTTCACTTATGAAGAATATTTCAGCAATGTTAAGTTTGTGTAAATATTACTTAATGTAGACTAGTACTTCAAAGTATAAAAATTTAAGGAAAACCTGATTAAGTTGATTAGAATTTAGTGCAGAAATATCTGCAGATTTGGCAAGCTAAAAATAATTGGACTTAATCAGGGTTTCCTTAATAACCAACAAACCTATGAAATCAATAACTCGCATCCTGTAGTTAGGTGAAGCGATGTTGCTGATTTCAGATTTAAGCTCGAAACAAACTAAAAATTAAAAATAAGTATGAAGGCCCCCATGAATAAACTAACCCCAAATAAACTAAGTTACCCCTCTTTAATTCTTGCAGCGATTATAACATCGATCTCTCTAAGTAGTTGCGGTGCAAAACAAGAGAAAGTCGCTGTAAAAACAACATCAGAATCAGAATATTTGAACACTTTTTTATCACTTCATCATAAATTTTGTGAAAAAAATTATCTTTCTTCAAATTCATTAATGCAAACTTTAAAAACAGCATCATCCCTCAAACCTGCTGATAATTTTGAAGGTGTTTATGAAGTAACAATTAAGGAGGTAAGTTTTGCTGTATCACCTGAAGAAGATGGATGCACAACTGATGTCATGCTAAAAGGAAAAGATAAGCCACTCTTTACCTTTGAAGATATTAATGAAGCACTTATTAAAAAAGGCTATATTGAAACTGGAAAGCTTGTTTCTCGTACAGACCTTGGTATTGATCAATCTGAGCTGACCATTATTGAGAAAAAATATATTTCACCTAGTGGAGAAGTTACTGTATTGAACTTTCCTCTCGAGAAAAAGGACAAATACTATATGACACTATTTGCTGAAAAGTTTTCAAATGAGAAACAAAAACAAAAGGTGAAGTTCTTTAAATCATTAAGAATGGCATCTATTTAATATTTTTACTGACTGAATCCGTGAGATCAATGCGCCCTTTGCCGTAATGATTTCATGGATTCAGGTACTACTGAATTTATTTTTCGAAGGCATATTTCGACCTATTTTACTTGCCATACAATCAAAAAAATGTGCAATATATCACATACCTGAACCCGTGAGTTCAATGTGGACAAAAGGGCGTAAGATATTGGTTTAGCACGGGATTTAAAAAGTCTTAGCTTCACCCATTGGTTAAGCGGGTATTGTTAAACTCGCCATTAATCAATAGCTTGCATCCTGTTCCGTAGTGACTTCACGGATTCAGAATATATTGATAGGCTACTCAAAAAGCAAGGATTCAGGATTATGTAAGTTATTAGCTCCTGAGTTCTAGCACTCAGGACTAAATATGACAAATAGCAAGGGACTCCCCAATCACTTAAGTAGCCTTCATAAGATTGAATTATTTGCTGGTCTATCAACAGATACATTGATGGAACTAAGTACTCTAATGAAGGAAGTCAGCTTTCAAAAAAACTCAACTATTATTACCCAAGGTGACAACACACGTAGTTTATTTATCATCACATCGGGTCGATTAAAAGTCTTTGCCAACAATGAAGAAGGAGATCAAACAATCTTCACCTTTATGAAGGCTGGTGATTTTTTTGGTGAACTGAGCTTGCTAGATGATGCGCCACGTTCTGCATCAGTAGTAGCGGTAGAGGACTCTAAAGGCTTTAGCTTAAGCCATCAAAATTTTTGCACTTTCCTGAGTAATCACGCAGAAGTATGCCAACCATTATTTAAAGCACTAACAACACGTATAAGACAGATGGATGAAACAATCTGCAACCTAACATCACGAGATATTTACGGCAGGCTAGTACAGATACTATATAAAGAAGCAGAACCACAAGCTGACGGGACGCTAATTACACAGCGTTTCACACATCAAGACTTGGCAGAGATGATTGGCTCATCCCGAGAAATGGTCAGCCGAATACTTACCGATCTCAAAAAAGGCGGCTATATCAGTATTGACAAAAAGAGAATTCTGCTTGAGAAAAAATTGCCTGATCACCAGTAAGGGATAACAATAACCAAAATAACTTCCTATTGGCTCGACTTTCTTAATCAGGTTTTCCTTAATGCTTTTCTGGGTTTTTCCGATGGGATTACTTTAGCTTGCGTATGGTTTGATTCTAAGTAATTTGAACGACCATTTTTCACTTTACGACCTCGATACAAATAACCACCTAATGCCCCACCTGCTGTTGTCAAGGTAACAACTCCTAGCGTTAAAAATTGAGTCAAAAGCATTAACGCGCCGAATCCCATCACACCTGCTAGTGTAGCACCCACTTTAAAATTTGCCTTACCGTGGACTATTTTGGTTTCTCTAGCAATTTGTTGCTGGGTTTTCTTCACTAAACGTGTTTTTGCTCTTTCGGCATTTACTTGAAGTTTCTCTCTTTCACGCGCATGTTGAGCTTGCATCTTCGAAATTTCATCTTTATTTTTATTTTTTGAAATAGACGAAAACCAAAATGCAGAGAAAAACCCTATGGCTAATAATGGGATCAACAGGCGCAACCAAGCCAAACCATGCAGGTTTTCAGGTGCTAACAAGACCAATGCCACTGTTGCACTTTGAATCAATAGGATACCAAGAAAAAATCGAAGCATTTAATTAAAATATATGAATCCAAATTCTATATAATAGCGTACTAATTTTGATAAACGAACAGGTATTACCATGCAAGCCTCAACTCAAGCACAACGTGAAAATACTCATACACCCAATGTTGATGCAAATGAAATCAAAAAATTTGCAGATTTAGCACACCGCTGGTGGGATAGAGACAGTGAATTTAAACCATTGCACGAGATTAATCCACTGCGACTCAACTATATTGACAAACATTCAGGCGGATTAAAAGGAAAAAAAATCATTGATGTCGGCTGTGGTGGCGGTATTTTAGCAGAAAGCATGGCTCTGCGCGGCTCCCAAACACTAGGTATTGATATGGGAGAAGCTCCTTTATCCGTTGCCGAACTACATGCGCTTGAATCTGGCATCAAAAATATTCAATATCAAAAAATTACGGTTGAACAAATAGCCGAAGAACAAACTGAAAAATTCGATGTCGTTACTTGCATGGAAATGTTGGAGCATGTGCCTGATCCCGCTTCGATTATCCAGGCCTGTGCAAAATTAGTAAAACCCGATGGTCATGTATTTTTCTCAACCATTAATAGAAATCCTAAATCCTTTGCCTTAGCCATTATTGGTGCAGAATACCTACTAAATATGTTACCCAAAGGTACCCATGAATATGCAAAATTCATCCGCCCATCAGAACTTGAGGGCTGGGCGAGAGAAGCTGGCTTGCATCTTGAAAATATAAAAGGTATGACGTATAACCCGTTGCTACAAAGCTATAAACTGAATAGTGACATTGGCGTAAATTATTTAATGCACTTTTCCCGAAACTAATTTTAATACTATTGACTAACCCATAAAAACAACTCATGAAACAATTTTTTTTCGCACCATTTATTCTTTTTACACTTACTTTTTCAACACTATTTCTATCAGCATGTAGCGTTCATTATGACAATATTAGCTTTGATAAAGAAAAAAAAATAACCACCGTCTCGGCCATTGAAGGAGGAGATCAAGTCAAAATCAAAGATCTCACCAGTGCTATTATTAAACTAGGTCCAAATATAGACCCAAATGAAGCCGCTTGGGTCGCACGTGAGGCGGTACTTTACCCAAAATATTTGGCAAACCAATACCGACTCATGTGGCCGCCCAATTATCAAAATGTTTTAGTTAATACAGGGCAAAGAGAAAAAGGTTTATGCTATCAATGGGCGCGTGACATGACTGCTCATATTGGCAAAAGAAAATATAAAACCTTGACTATGCAACGAGCCGTCGCAAATCAGGGCGAAAATTTTGAGCATAATGTTCTAACCGTTGCGGCACTAGGCAAAGGTGTAGAAGATGCTATTATTCTCGATCCTTGGCGGCATAACAGTATTCTTTATTGGGTTAAAACTAAGGATGATCCTAATTATCAATGGACAAAATATTACCCAAGGCTATTTATTCTCAACGCCGATGGTAGTAAAACTTACATCCCCAACCCTGACAACCCTGCAAATCAAACTAAGCACTAGGAGCTTATAAAAATGAGAAAAAACAGATCAATCCACCTCATAGTTTTGAGTCTATCCTTTTTGCTTCTTAGTGCTTGCTCTTCAGTACATTTTGATGGTGCTCGTGTTGATAAAAAAGGTAGCACAGTTGTCTCTGCCATTAATTCAGCTGACAATAAAAAGATAAATGATTTATATCAGGCAATTATGTCACTTAGCCCCAATGTTATCTCATCAGAAGCTAAATTTGTTGCTAGAGAGGCTGTACTCTATCCCAAAGTTCTAGCCAATCGTTATCAACTGACCAGCCCCCCTCTTTATCATAATGTATTAGTAAATTATGGGCAGAGACCACGCGGTCTTTGTTATCAATGGACTTACGATATGGGTCAACAAATCAATAGACCCATGAAATCATTAAAATTCTTTCATGGCGTAGCCTTTCGTCGTGACTACTGGAGAGAGCATAGCACTCTAGTTGTAACAGCTAAGGGGCAAGCATTTAAAGAGGGAATAATACTAGACCCTTGGAGAAATTCTGGCACACTATTCTGGAGCCGCATTAAAGATGATAAAAAATATCCTTGGGTTCAGTTTACTAACTAAAAATAGAAAGCCAAGCAACCTCTCTCCAGCTTGGGTGTGATTAAAAACCCTGCGGCTCTCTGTGTTATAAAAAATGCAAAAAAGGGGGAGGATGGGTATCTATATTACCCATCCCCCCCTTTTTTTACACTTTTTATCATAGGCTCGTTATGTATGGATATGCAGAATTGTAGGTTGGGCTGAGGCACGAAGCCCAACAAAGATTACACTCTATCTTTTGTTGGGCTTCCTAACGTCAGCCCAACCTACCGTATTCGCAATGCAAAAATATAAGACACGATCATCCCCGCATGTACCACCCCACCGTCATCCACGCATGTTTTAAGCGGGGATCTATTTGAACTTTGTGTATGTATTGCGAGATTCCCGCTAAAGACATGCGGGAATGACGGATATGGTTGGTACATTTGGGAATAACAACGTAGTAGAGACGCAATGCTTGCGTCTCCAATGCATTGTGTCTCTACGAAAACTCTTCCGCTCTCTGCGAACCCTCTGCGGTTTTCTGCGTTACAAAAAAATGCAAAAAAGGGGGAGGATGGGTATCATCTATAAAATAGGAATATAATTTAACTTCATTATGAATCAATCCCAACCATCACCAAAAATACTTTTACTGCTCATTACTGCAGGTTCCGCTATGAGTTTTGCCATTTGGCTTAATCTGCTCAATAACTTTGCCATAGATCGTGCCGCTTTCTCAGGCAAAGAAATTGGCATATTACAGAGTCTACGCGAAATTCCAGGCTTTCTTGCTTTCACCATTATCTATGTTCTACTGCTTATCCGTGAACAAAAAATGGCTTATATATCTTTAATAATTTTAGGCTTGGGTACGCTCCTTACTGGTTTTTTCCCTACTGCACTGGGTTTTTATATCACTACTGTGATTATGTCAGTCGGCTTTCATTATTTAGAAACCATACAAAACTCACTTTCTTTACAGTGGCTCGACAAAAAAGAAGCACCTGCATTTTTGGGGAAAATGATTGCCGTAAAGTCTGTTGCTAATATCCTAGCTTTTACATTAGTTTGGTTTTTATTTGAGCTTTTTCATATTGATTATATCTGGCTTTACGTACTAGGTGGCGGCGTTTCAATTATGATCGCTTTATATAGTTGGATAAGTTTCCCTAACTTTCCTCAAAAGGTTTATCAGAGTAAAAAACTAATTCTAAGAAAGCGTTATTGGCTTTTTTATGCCCTA
>Ga0256840_1002932_pt1 | contig 14396 bp, 15 predicted proteins | sample 355202metaG_FD_185969 | JGI IMG/M metagenome (GOLD analysis project Ga0256840, IMG submission 185969) | Hydrothermal vent microbial communities from Mid Atlantic Ridge, Atlantic Ocean - 355-202 | ecosystem: Environmental > Aquatic > Marine > Hydrothermal vents | place: Atlantic Ocean: Mid...
AATCTGGTCTAGATATGAGTAGTTTTATCTCGGCATTTTGAACTATACTATTATCTTTGATATTTTTAATGCTCATCTCAAATCTATTACTTTTACCCATAGTAAATTTTATTGTTTTGTACTCAAGTGCAAAGTTTTCTTCAAAAAGTTTTTGCTTTGCTTTAATTTTATTGATGTTTTTATTTACATCTTGATATTTTTCCATGTAAAAACTATCCATTTGAACTGGATTGTCAAAAGCAATCTTTACTATCAAGGCACAAACAAATACCATCAAAATTAAAACTATTACTATGGCATGAGGCCAATAGTTTTTCTCTTTTTTCATCACTTTACTCACTTTTATTTCTCACTTTTTTATAAAAATACCTACCAAAGATTATCAACAAAAATCCATATATGCCAAGCTTAAGATAATGATATATATCTCTATTGGTATTACCTATGGCACCATCTAGGATGATATCTTTTGATTTTGCTATTTGTTCTACAATATCAGCATACCCATTTAATGTTGCTGCGTTATATTTATCATTCTCTTTTTTTACTGCTAAGATAGGTATGATAGTTCCACTCCAAGGAAAAGGACTTAAAACTGCGTCTTTATCAAAACTATTTTCCAAGCCTTTTGAAAACACTATATCAACTTGCTCTTCAGCTTTAGCCAATGTTAGCAACACGTAAGGAGCTTTTAGAGTTTTTGCCAACTCTTTTTCATATAACATTATTGTTTTGTTGTCTAATGATGAAGGCAATGCTACATATACTCCAATGCCAGTTTTTACGAAAAGCTCAGTTCCTAAACTCTCAACTTTAGAAGAGACTTTATCAGTAATTATTCCATCATTTATAAGTATATAATTTGCATTTGCTACTACACCAATAAACATCAAAAAAGCGCAGAGCAATAAAACTCTACGCTTAAAATCTTCCAATCTACTTATCAATTTTAACCAATGTACAAGTGATTTGGAGTCAGTATTGCCCAAGCAGCAACGGCTGCCATAATAATGAGACCCAATGTGATGATTTTATCCATTACTCTCTCCTATCTTTTTATCAATTTAGAATTTTCAGTATCTATCATCTTGATAGTCTGTGGATTCGTAATTGTATAAGGCTTATTTGCAACTTCTCGTTGAGCACTTATAGCCCAAATTGTTAAACATACTAATATACTTAAAAGAAGTACAGTAGCTATTAACATACCAGTTATACCATGTATGCCGAAAACATTTCTATTTGTATTTTCCATAATAATCCTTATTCTGTCAATGAGTGGACATATGTAGCGACAGCAAGTTTTTGAATATCAGTTAAACGTCCGTCGTTAAAAGCTGGCATAGTACCAATCAAACCTTTTTTACCATGGTTTAAAACACTAACTGTAAACTCTGGTTTTCCATAGTGAGCTATACCAGGAGCTAAACCGCCCATTCCCAAACCATCTTGACCATGACAAGCAGCACAAGTTGGCCATAAAGCTTCACCTGTTGCAACTAAATCACTGTTTTTACTTTTTCCAGCTTTAGCAATTTTTTCCATCACATAAGCAGCTACTGCTTTAGCACTTTGTTCATCAAGCAATCCAGCAGGCATCTCTCCTATTGGATAGTTCATACCTTTTGAACCATTAAGTATAGTACTGACTATAGAAGCCTCAGTTCCCCATTTAGCAAAGTCAGCTGCTTTGCCATTTGTGCCATCACCAGTTATGCCGTGGCATGGTGCACACTGCACTAAAAATACGCCTTCGCCCATTCCTAAAAGTGTTTGTTTGTCTGGATTTGCCCATTTACTTTCGAACTTAGTATTATAAGCTGCAACTTCTTCGTTATATTCACCTATTTGAGAGTATCCATTTAGTGGATACCCTGCAAGAAAATACCATAATGCCCAAACCATAGTACCCAAAAACGAAAGAGCCCAACCTACAGGAAGTGGGTTCTTGTATTCGCCGATGCCATCCCAGTTTTCATCCGCTAATTCACCAGTACTCTTATCATTCTTAATCTGTTTTATGTATTTTCCAACAACAAAAACAGTAATGAGTATAATCGCTGCAGCTCCTAGAAGTCCAAGCAAGTTTACATTATCATTTAACCAATTCATTTATTGCTCCTCTTTATCTTTCTCTTCATTTGACGGCTCATTTTTCTCAACAGGAGAATCATACAAGTTATCATGTAATGCTATATCAGAATACTTTTCATAATCCGTACCACCCTTTTTCTTAGATGTATAAAGATGGTACATATACCAATACATAATAATGGCAAAAAAAACACTTGCAAAAGCATATCCATAAGCTTGTAGTTCTCTAATTGATTCCATATTCACCGTTTTTACCTCTATTTTAAGCTATTTAAATATGCAATTATCGCAACGATTTCTTTAATCTCACCTCTTGCATATGCCTCTTTAACTTCTGGACTTTTCATATCATCCACAATCTGCTTAGCCTCATCAATAACCATTTTTTGTGCTTCTTCATAAGTACCAAGTTTTGGCATACCTTTTGTGTCATAAGGAACATTAAATACTTTCTTTATCGTAAAAGCTTCAGCATATGCTGTCTCAATATTTGCCTTATTTTTAAACATATGTTTATAGTGTGGCATAATTGAGCCTGGAACTACACTTGTTGGATTCATCATATGATTTTCATGCCAATCCGTTGTTCTGTAGTTACCTACTCTCATTAAGTCTGGACCAGTTCTCTTTGAACCCCAAAGAAAAGGTCTATCATACGCATATTCTCCACTTAAAGAGTACATACCATAACGATCTGTCTCTGATTTAAAAGGACGAATTAGCTGCGAGTGACATGCATTACAACTATCTTTAATGTAAGCATGGCGCCCTGCCAACTGTAGTACTGTATAAGGTTTAGTACCAACTACTGGTCTAGCACTATTCATAAAATCTGGCAATATAGTAATAATACCAGCATAGGCTATAACAACAAATACTCCTACTGCAAAAAAGAATGGATTTTTTTCTAACCAATGAAACATTTTACTCTCCTCCTTTTAAGCTGCCATAGGTGAAGCACTCTGAGGTTCTTCCTCAAGTGTTCTGCCTACAGTTATTGTTTTATAAAAATTATATGCGAATATTAAGAAACCAACTAAGTATAATACCCCACCAACACCTCTAATAGTGTAATAAGGATGCAATACATTTACAGTATCAATAAATGAGTAAGCTAAGTTACCATACTGATCAGTTGCTCTCCACATCATACCTTGTGTAATCCCAGCAATCCACATGCTAGAAAAATACAGAACTATACCAGTTGTCTGAATCCAAAACTGTGACTCCATTAACTTTTTACTATAAAGTTCTTTTTTAAACATTCTAGGAGCCATATGTAGTAATGCAGCTATTATCATAAATCCAACCCAACCAAGTGTTCCATCATGAACATGTCCAGGAATCCAATCAGTAAAATGCGCTAAAGCATTTACAGACTTGATTGCTTGAATAGGACCTTCAAGAGTTGAAAACATATAAAATGTTGATGCTAGAATCATAAATTTGATTAGTGGATTCTCTTTTAGTTGTTGCCACTCACCTTTCATAGTAAGAAGCATATTGATAGCACTACCCCATGAAGGAAGAATAAGAACAATAGAAAAGATTGAACCCATTGTTTGTACCCAATCAGGAATGGTTGAGTAAAGCAAATGGTGTCCACCAGCCCAAAGATAAACAAACATCAATCCCCAAAAAGAGAGAAGTGAAAGTTTATATGAAAATATAGGTTGACCTGACTCTTTTGGTAAAAAGTAATATATCATTGCTATAATCGGCACTGTAAAAACAAATGCAACAGCATTGTGTCCGTACCACCACTGAACCATAGCATCATTTGTACCTGCGTACATACTTACTGAATGCCACCAGTCGCCTAAGCCACCTGATACAAAGTAAGTAGGAACTTCCATATTGTTAAATAGGTAAAGCATAGCAACACCAAGAAAAGTTGCTATATAGTACCAAACTGAGATATAAAGACTCTTCTCTCTTCTTATGCCAATAAGACCAAAAATACTCATTCCCCACATAACCCAAATGACTACTATTCCAATATCTATCGGCCATTCAAATTCAGCATACTCTTTTGAAGTAGTTATGCCTAACAATAAAGAAAAAACAACAGATGCCACAACAACTAGATAAATCCCAAAATGGAATTTGCCCAGCCCCATCAAAAATGGTGACTCTGCCATAGAAACTTTTAGTACTCTTTGCCCTACATAGTACCAAGTGGAAAATATACCACTAACTAAAAACCCAAATATAACTGTATCAGTATGTAATGGTCTTAGTCTTCCAAACGTACTATACTCTCCAGCTATATTGTTTAATTCTGGAAATGCCATTTGAAAAGCTATAAGAACGCCAATCAACATACCAACAATACCAAAAACAATTGTTGCAATTGCAAAAAGCTTTGCAACTGTATAGTCATAGTTAATCATTTTACTAGACTGCATCAACCCCTCCTAATTTTAGAACATCTTATTGGATGTTCTTTAATTTATGTCACAAATATATCACATAATTGATGAAATTATAGTATATACTCTATATGTAAGAGCTTAATAAGATTAAATTTGTCTTAAAATATTACTATGAAGTATGGATTAAGATACACAAGTCTACATGTGTTTTTCATATAGACTTATATTTAAACGTCACTATTGATCTTGTATCCAAGACCTGGTACATTCTTGATAAAACTTTTGTTAGTTTTTCCACGAACTCTCTTGATGAAAGTTCTTATGGCAGCATCTGTAACACTTTTGTTTATCCAAACATATTTTTTTATCTCTTCATGAAGAACAAAAACTCCAAGATTTCTTATGAGTATTGTTATAAATAGGAGCTCTTTTTTCGTCAAAGATATTGTCTTACCATCTCTAACAAGAACTTTTTTATTTTTATCAAATTGATAACCTCCACCTAATTCTACCATTTTGTCCAACGATAACAGATCATCTGCAATTAAATTTATGACATTCATCAATTCATCTGGGTCAATTGGTTTTATAAGATACTTATCTATTCCAACATCTATAGCTTTTAGTAACCTATCCTTTTCACTAAATGCACTTAAAATGATTATTGGTGTTTCTCTTGATATTTTCTTAATATCTTTTGCCATCTCTAGTCCATCTCGAATAGGCATCATTATATCTGTTATAACAATATCTGGTTTGAATTTTTTGAATTTTTTAAGCCCATCATCTCCATCACGAGCTACAATAAACTTAGCAAATTCATCACCAATAGCCCCTTCAAGAGCATTTCTTAACTCTTTCTCATCTTCTACAAATAAGACTGTCAAACTACTTAATCTACCCATTGCATTTCTCCTTATCTGTACATACTGGAACTTTAATATAAAAACACATACCATCATCAGAATTTTTTGCTTCTAATGTTCCGCCCATACTATTTTGTATAATCATTCTACTCATATACAGTCCAAGCCCTGTACCAATACTAGCGTGTTTAGTCGTAAAATAAGGCTCAAATATCTTATCTAAAATATCGTCCTGTATACCACCGGCATTATCTTGAAAACTAATCATAGCATAATTATCATCAATCTTTTTGATTTCTAAATTTATCATTCTATTGTCAGTTTTGTTTTGATTGAATGCATCTTTTGAATTGTTTAACAGATTTATAAGAACTTGCGAAAACTCACTCATATGTCCTTTTATATATACATTATCTATTATATTGACTTTAAACTCTATTGAGTGTCGTTGTAATGTTCCTTGCATAACAAGCATGGCATCATCCAATGCACTTTTAATGAAAAATGCTTCGCAAGGACGATGAGGATTAAAAAAATTCCTAAAGTCATCTATGGTATCACTCATTTTTTTAATAACTTTTTTGGAATTATCATAGCTTTCATAAAATTCTAAATCTTCTACTTTAGTGTTCTTTTTATAAATCTTTTTTATTTTGTAAAGTATGATACCCAATTCACTTAAGGGTTGCCTCCATTGATGTGCGATATTGCCAATCATCTCACCCATAGCAGCAAGGCGTGATTGCTGAAAAAGAACTCTGTCTTTGTCTCTGTTTTTTTCTACTTCTTCTTTAATTCTTTTTTCTAGCGTAGCATTGAACTCTCTTAACTCTTTTGTCTGTTGATTTACTCTATCTTCTAAGGTTGCATTTAAATTTTCTAGTTCTTCTTCTTTTTGTTGTAAGCTTTTGGTTAAAATTACATTGTTTGTAACATCATAACGAATAGCAATAAATTCTTCTATATCTCCAGCTTCATTGAGCATAGGGATAACTGTAGTGTTTACATAAAAAGTGCTACCATCTTTTGCTCGATTTTTGACTGTAGATATATATGTTTTTTTTTCTTTAATTGTTTGCCAAAGCTTTTGAAAAACCTCTTGTGAAACATCTGGGTGTCTTATGATATTGTGATTTTTACCTATAAGTTCGTCTCTACTGTATCCAGAGATTTTGCAAAATTCATCATTGACAAAAGTTATAACACCAGCTAAATCAGTTTTTGAAACAATATTACTTGTTTCTATTGCTCTTTTATATTCTGCTAATCGCATAATTTTTTATAGTCTTTTTGCAAATTCTTCAAATATATATTTACTATCATGGGGACCAGGACTAGCTTCTGGATGATGTTGCACTGAAAATATAGGCTCATCAATATATTCTAAACCTTCAATAGTATTGTCAAATAGATTGATATGAGTTACTTTAGCGATAGAGCAGATCGAATCTGGAACATTATAGTTATGGTTTTGTGCTGTTATCTCTACGACATTTGAATTCTGATTTTTAACTGGATGGTTTCCACCATGCTGCCCAAATTTTAGTTTATATGTTGGATAATCATGTGCTATTGATAAAAGTTGGTGCCCTAAACAAATAGCAAACATAGGCACTTTAAAGTCAATAAGTTTTTTTATTTTTATAGCTTCATCTTTAAGAATTAGTGGATCACCAGGTCCATTTGATAAAAATACACCACTTATCTCTTGCTTCTTGTATCGCTCTATCAGCTGATCAGCATCAAAACTATATGGAACTACTTCTACTTCTAGACCAACTTCGCTTAGCTCATTTAGTATGTTTCTTTTTACACCAAAATCAATAGCTATTATCTTTTTGCCTAAGATTTGACTGGCTTTTTTATATTTAAGATTAACATCATCCCATGCTGCATTTGTGTGAGTATATGTTTGTGTTGTACTAACTTTTTTTATGTAGTTTATTTCTTCGATGCGAGGCGTGTTGTCTAATATCTTTTTTAACTCGTCTTTGTCACTAACTTCAGTTGAAGCAATCATCATCTTTGGACCATTATCTCTTATCATCTTTGTAAGATATCTTGTATCTATATCACAGATTCCTAAACTTTCATGAGTATTTAGAAACTCGCTAAGAGTATTTGTAGATCTAAAATTTGACGGTTTTTCGTTGAAACTTCTAACAAGCATTCCACTTGCATGTATGGTTTTACTCTCCATATCATCTTCATTTGTACCCACTATACCAATCTCAGGCATGGTAAAAACCACAAATTGGCCTGCATAACTAGGATCACTCATAATCTCTTGATATCCACTCATAGAAGTATTGAATACAATTTCTCCTACTTTTGTACCACAAAAACCAAAACTTTTTGCCTCAACATATGTACCATTCTCTAGGTAAATCCAGATAGGTTTCAGACTCATAACAATAAGCCTTTTTTTCTCAACTCTTCTTCATAAAGTCTCTCAAAAACCAAATCGTACTCTGGACTTCCAGGGATTAGTTTTCTTTTGTAGTGTGTAATTTTTTCTGCAACCGTTTCTTCAACGTCTTCGAAACTATTTATATAACTCTCAATCGCAGTATAAATAATATTTTTTACACGATTATCAGCCACATTGTACTCGACAAGTCCAGCTTTCCAAATTTTTTCCATCGTTCTATGTGCTAAGTCACTATATCTGTCTTCGTATGACAAAACCACTTTATACTCAGGCGCGAGTTTTTTCTTGACTAGCCAAAACATATTGCGTCTATCTACTTGCATAAACTCCATATCGTCTTCGTTATCATCAAGTATCTCTTCTACTCTCTCTTCTAGTGCCATCTCTTTTTGTATATCTTCTTCTATAAGTTCTTGTGCTACTTGCACTACAGGCTCCATTCCTTTTTGAAGGGAAACAAAGCCACTGTTTAGTAAATCGATAGCAATTTTATTTGCAATGTATGGTGCATGTGGTAATCTGATTTTCATTTATGCAGACCTTAATTTATAATTTTTCTTATTTTATCTAAAATAATGTAAATATCTGCTTTGTCACAAAAAACCAAGAAGTCTAATATGTTTTAACTAATTATTCAGAAAAATCAATTAGTGAAAAAACTATTATGATGCTCTTTTAGCCTTGTTTTTATAGTTTTTATTTTATTTTCAAAACTTGTATTATTCATAAATTCGTCTAAATACAGTTGTGAAAGTTTATGTTTCAAATGTTTGTGTTTTGGAAAATACTCTTTGATTAAAAAATACGCATAATGCGATAAATGGCTCTTGCCTACAAATTGATGTTCATCATTCTCTCTTCTAAGAATAGCGCAAGTAAAGCCATCTTTTATGGCACCAGTTATGCCCTCGGCTGTTTTATCTTTTGCAAACACCATAGTAAATCTTTCGCGCGCATTATGATCAACATCATGGGCATCTGTGTTAGCTAGGGGAGATAAATATTTATGTTTATCTTTTACTTCTATATATGTCAGATATCCCATGTTGTTATTTTCTTCAGTTTTATTAATATCACCAATTACTTCAACTCCATCAAGGTTCGAACTTTCTAGTAACTCTTTATATATTGGCTGATTTAAATGATATTTTCCATTACGGTAAATCCAGTTTGGATGACACTGTATTGCAATTCCATTTGCTTCTTTTACCTTATTTATAGCCCAAATATTTCTAGCATAATTGAGTGGCTCAATGTTTTTCCCAACCAAATCATCTTTGATACTTTCTGCTATATCTTCTAGCTCTTTTGCATAAATAACACTATCAGTTCTCTGATTATCTATTGATTTGTTTGCATTTATGCTTAGCATATGTCCATTTCCATGAGAAGTCACAGTTTCGTTTTTTCTTACAGTAATTTCTTCTCCAGGTAGAACTAAAATATCGATATTTGATTCTTTTACTTTTGCTATAGCTTCAAGCGAACCTTCATAACAATCATGATCGGTGATACTCATAAAATCTAAGCCCAAACTCAAAGAGTGTATACACATCGCTAAAGGCGTTCTCTCCCCATCCGAGTAGATGGTATGCATATGTAAATCACCTTTTAATGGTTTTAATTTAATCATATTTTTATCTAAGCAGTACAGGTTAAGGGTTTTTGATTTTTTATATGCATCAAATGACAGATTGACTTTGACAATAAATTCGCCAATAACTGACATAGTTGCAGTAAATAAAACCATATTGTCTTGTATCGTATACTCAACTTCACTTGTATGAAAATAGTCATTTTTGGAAAAAATTTCTATTGATTCAATATGCTTAATGTTTCTTAAATTTAAAGTATATTTGATTGATTTGTCTTGTTCTACAATTTTTGGGCTTATTTGCATTTTTATTCCTAATATAATATGTATTTACGGGCACCTCTAAAAACCCTAAACGCTCACAATATCGTCAGCTTTACTTTAAGGCAAACCACAAAAGTGCATTCTTAAAAAAGATACTATCTTACCTTAGCTTAGGCTAGGCTTTTGATAATATCTTGATGTAAAAGATTAAATTTTTATTCCTATATCTTACCTGATTTTACTCACAAAGTAGTTCTTAATCTGTTATAATTTGTTCTAAAAACTGTTTTAATCTATCACTTTGCGGATTTTCAAAAAACTCTTTTGGGGTATTCTCTTCGATGATTTGTCCTTGATCCATAAATATCACGCGATCAGCAACTTTTTTTGCAAATCCCATCTCGTGAGTAACACATACCATTGTTTTATTCTCTTTAGCTAGTTCCACCATCACATCTAATACTTCATTAATCATTTCAGGATCAAGTGCAGATGTTGGTTCATCAAAAAGCATTATTTTTGGATTTTTACAAAGACCTCTTGCAATAGCAACTCTTTGTTGTTGTCCTCCACTTAGTTGATTTGGATATTTATCAGCTTGTTCTGCTATATTTACTCTCTCTAGGTATTTCATAGCTGTATCGATAGCTTCTTTTTTTGTTGCACCTTTTACATGTCTTGGTGCTAAAATCAAGTTTTGTAATACTGAAAGATGAGGAAACAGATTAAATTGTTGAAAAATCATAGTAACATTTTTTCTTAATGCTTTTATTTTTTTGACATCATCCTCTAATTCAATCCCATCAACCGTGACTGTTCCTTCTTGAAATTGCTCTAGGTAATTAATACATCTAATTAGTGTAGATTTACCAGACCCACTTGGTCCACAAACTACAATGATTTCACCCTCTTTAACATTTAAATTTATATTTTTTAATACATGAAAATCACCGTACCACTTATGTAGCTTATCTATTTTTATAATGCTATCCATTTTGTCTTCTTTCATTTGTTTTCAGTATTCAGTCTGTCTTCTAGGACTTTAGAATATCTTGATAAGCTAAAACAAAACACCCAAAATATAATTGCAACAAAAACATAACCTTCTGTTTCAAATCCAGTCCAATGTGAATCAGCAGATGTTAAACCAACCATAGTAAGTAAGTCAAATAATCCTATGATAAGTACAAGTGTTGTATCTTTAAACAGGCCAATTGCATTTCCAACTAGGTTTGGTATTGAAACTTTAATTGCTTGAGGTAGTATAATAATGAGCATTTTTTGCCAATAAGACAATCCTTCAGAATCAGCGGCTTCGTATTGTCCTTTTGGTATCGCTTGTAAACCACCACGGATTACTTCAGCAACATAAGCTGCTTGAAATAATGTAATAACAATTAAAACTCTTAATAGTTTATCAAAAGTCATACCTTCAGGGAAGAACATAGGCAATATCACAGAGCCCATAAATAAAATTGTTATAAGTGGAACCCCACGTATGAATTCAATATAAAGTATGCTTAAACTTCTTATAATGGGAAGCCTTGATTGCCTTCCAAAAGCTAATATAATTCCTATTGGCATAGCTGTAACTATTCCTATTGAAGATATAACTAGTGTTAGAGTTAATCCGCCCCATTTGAATGTAGGTACTTCAACCAAACCAAAACTACCACCTGTAATTAAAAAATATGCAATAATAGGAAATAAAGAAAAGATAGCTATTTTTGTTGTATAAGTTTTCCCTACATACTTAAACAGGGCTAAAAATGCAATTAGTAATCCAAATATCCAATTGATTCTGTATATTTCCTCTTCTGGATAAAATCCATAGATAAAGAAGTCAATTTTATGGATTATAAATACCCAACAAGCACCATCTCCCGTACAATCTGCCTTTGTAGTTCCTGCAAAATTAGCATTTATTATTGCCCACTCAACAAAAGGTGGAATTATTATATATAATAAAAATAGTATTACAAGTGAAAAAGCAACATCAACTGGCGTTGAAACAAGGTTATCTAAAATCCATCGCAATTTACCATTTATAGTAGATGGAGCTTTTTTTGTTTCTTCTAATTTAAATATCGCCATTATCTACCCTTTATTTCCATCTTCTTGTTAACGTAATTCAATACTATAGATATAATTAAACTAATAACTAAATATACACTCATTGTCATCAAAACAATTTCTATTGCTTGTCCTGTTTGATTTAGTGCCGTTCCACTAAATATAGTTACGAGTTCTGGATAGCCAATCGCAGCGGCTAAGGATGAGTTTTTTACGACATTTAAAAATTGGCTAATAATCGGTGGCATTGCTACTCTAATTGCTTGGGGTAATACAACTAACTTTAAAGATTGATATGAACTTAGGCCAAGATCAGCTGATGCCTCTTTTTGACCAAAGTCAACTGCTTCAATACCGCTTCTTACAGCTTCTGCTGTAAAAGTAGCCTGATAAATTGATAATGCAAATGCTAATGCTAAGAATTCTGGAGTGTATGTCATTCCCCCAACATAATTAAATCCTTTTAATTCTGGGATATCAAAGCTTAAAGGTGAGCCTAAAATCAAATAAACAATAAAAGGAATGGCTATCAGTATAAGAATATTCCAAGGTAAAAGAAAAGTGCTTTTACCTGTTTTTTCAAATTTTTCATTTGCTTTTTTTGATAGATAAATAACTAAACCAATGGCCACAAAAAATGATATTATAACTAATCCAAAACCATCTTCAAGTATAGGTCTAGGTACGCTAAATCCACGATTATTTAATATCATATCAAGACCGAGCTGAATACTTTGTTTTGGGCGAGGAAGTGATGCTAACACTATGTTATACCAAAATAGTATTTGGAGTAGTAATGGTATATTTCTAAAAATTTCTATGTATGCCAATGCAAATTTAGATACTAAAAATACTTTTGATAACCTTGCAACACCAACTATGACACCAATTATCGTAGAAAACACTATACCTACTACTGATACATATAGAGTATTGGCAATACCAACTAAAAATGAATCAAAAAATGTAGAGTTAGCATTATACGCAATTGGAGATTCTGATATATCAAATCCAGCTCTTTCGCCTAAAAACCCAAATCCAGTATGAATACCTCTTGCGTGAATATTATCAAATAAATTTGTGAACATAAACCACAAACCCATAACTAAAAGTGAAACAATGATAAACTGATAAAATATAGCTCTAAATGTTTTATTATATATAATAGACAAAAGCAACCTTTTTAATTGAATCCTCTGAGAATGTGTTAATTGTTCAGAGGGTTCAATTTATTGTTATAGGATTATAGACTAAAAAATTCAAAAATTAAATGTTGAATTTAATTTTTGAATTTTTTAAAATATGAAAATACTCAAGAGATAATTCTCTTGAGTATTGATTATCACTTTTTATCTAAATGGTGGAGAATAAAGAATTCCGCCCTTTGTCCATAAAGCATTTACGCCTCTTTTGATTTTAAGTGGTGTATTTACCCCTAAATGTTTTTCAAATGACTCACCATAGTTACCAACTTGTGATATTATGTTATAAGCCCATTTAGGATCTAATCCTAGCATTTTACCAAGATTTCCATGAACACCAAGAAGTCTTTGAATTTCTGGATTTTTAGAATTTTTATAAAAATCATCTACATTTTTAGAAGTAATCCCAAGCTCTTCTGCTGTGATCATTGCATTTAAAGACCATTTAACTATATTGAACCAATGATCATCGCCTTGTCTTACTACTGGGCCTAATGGCTCTTTTGATATGATATTTGGTAAAACTTTATATTTACTTCTATCTAGTTTTGTTAGTTTTGAATAAAGTCCTGATTGGTCAGTTGTAACAACATCACAACGACCAGATTTAAATCCGGCAATAACTTCTGCATCTGTATCATACAATACAGCCTTATACTTCATGTTGTGCTCTAAAAAGTAATCAGCTAAGTTAAGTTCTGTTGTATTTCCAGTTTGTAAACAAAAAGTTGCACCATCTAACTCACTTAAATCATTTGCGCCAATTGATTTAGCTACCAAAAAACCTTGACCATCGTAATAATTAACACCTGCAAAGTTAAGTCCTAAAGAAGTATCTCTTGTATATGTCCAAGTTGTTGATCTTGAAAGCATATCTATTTCACCACTTTGAAGTGCTATAAATCTCTCTTTAGATGTTAAAGGGTGATTGTTTAACTTATCTGCATCGCCAAGAACTGCTGCTGCAACTGCTCTACAAACATCTATATCAAAGCCTCTCCAAACTTTATCGTCACCCATTTCTGCAAAACCTGCAAAACCTGTTGACATACCACAGTTAACAACACCTTCTTTTTTAACCTTCTCGAAAGTACCTGCACTTGCACTCATACCTATCATAGCTATTGCAACTATTGACAATTTTAGTAATTTTTTCATAATTCCTCCTGTAGAATTTATTTAGTATATCTTCATTCAACCTTGGTTAAGATTGGATATGAACTTTTCGTTGGATAATTTAAGTTTTAGTAACTAAATTTCCCACAAGAGAAGTATACACATCAATTATTACAAAATGGAAACAAATATAAACTACTACATCTGCTATTTTGCTATAAGTGCCGTACCGGCAGCTACCATCACGCTTCCTGCAAATCTATTCATGATAGTTTGAGTTTTTGGTTTTTTGATAGCTTCTCTTGCTACTACTGCAAAAGTACCTGGTCCTGGACTAGCCATAAAGATAAACAAAGCTCCACTAAATGTTAAAATAGTTAA
>Ga0256840_1002933_pt1 | contig 14395 bp, 11 predicted proteins | sample 355202metaG_FD_185969 | JGI IMG/M metagenome (GOLD analysis project Ga0256840, IMG submission 185969) | Hydrothermal vent microbial communities from Mid Atlantic Ridge, Atlantic Ocean - 355-202 | ecosystem: Environmental > Aquatic > Marine > Hydrothermal vents | place: Atlantic Ocean: Mid...
AGAAAAAAGTATTCCACTAATTAATAATAAAAGCTTAAAGAAAGCCTGATTAAGTTAATTAGAATTTTGCAAGCTAAAAATAATTGGACTTGATCAGAGTTTCCTTAAGCATAAACCCTCTTTGTGCAGCATTGTGTATGTAGTGTTGCGTAGTTCAATAAGGTAATAAATAATAAATCTGCCAACCTAAAAACGCTACAGAGGTAAGACTAAGATTTTTAAAATCTCTTACTCTCTCCTGAATCAACCTCACAAATTCAGAAATATCTTCTGAAAAGAGGTCGGCATTAAGTTTTTATGACGAATTTTCCCCGTGGTATGGCTAATATAGGATGATAAGGCGATTACAAAGAACAATAGGATAATTTGATGATCTGTGTTTAATGCTGGTATCCATGCTAATAAGAAGAGTTTAAGCAGAATACTGATGCCACGCACCTCAAATAAAATAATCAAGCTGCCATACATATCAAGCAAAAACATAGCAACACCAGAAAGTAATGCACCTAAAAACCAAGGCATGAGGAGTGCTGTGTCTTGATGAAAATAATAGCCACCTACCAAAGTACTAAAGCAAATAATATGCAAACTACGCAATATCACAATAATCAGGCGTTTATGTTTAAAATCACGATAATCTTTGGGAAATAATAGACATAGCAATTTTTTAAGCATTGCTATTATTTTTAGTTGTTTTAGCAGTTTTAGTATTTGCAGAACAAACTGGGCAATTAGGATTTTGAGGAATACGCACGGTTTGCCATTCCATATTGAACCCATCAAATAATAATAGTTTGCCATTGATGTTTTCAGTTTCGCCGATTAATACCAATATCGCTTGTAGTGCTTGCATTGTCCCAATAACGCCTACCACTGGGGATAATACACCTTCCATTGCACAGGTTTCAGTATTCTCAAACTCTTCTTTATATAGGCATTGATAACAGGGCCCGCCAGATTCGGGAATATAAGTGGCTATTTGCCCTTCTATTCGAATGGCAGCACCTGATACTAAGGGTGTTGCTGTCTTTACGCTTACACGGTTAATCATAAAACGTGTCGGAAAATTATCGGTACAATCCAGAATTAAATCAGATTTTTCAGCATAAGCTGTTAGCTCTTCTTCATCTAACTGCCAATCTAGTGCCTCTACTTTACAATCAGGGTTTATTTCAGCAATAGTTGTTTTTGCTGAAAAAGCTTTCAACTCACCAATATCTTTGCTTCGATGGATAATTTGACGTTGCAAATTAGAATCCTCCACCTGATCAAAATCACTGATAATAATTCGCCCGACACCTGCTGCCGCTAAATATAAGGCAGCGGGTGAACCTAAACCACCCATTCCAATAATTAAAATAGTGGAATCAAGTAGTTTTTGTTGACCTTTCTCCCCTATTCTTGATAAGCGAATTTGACGGGCATAACGACTTTTCTCTTTATGATTCATACCCATCCCCCCCTTTTTTTAGGTATTTTTTCATTGTATCTTTTAACTCTTATAGCAAGATAATGATATTAACAACATTTTACTTTTTTTGTCGGGGGCTAATATTATAACTCTGATCAATAGTCTGCCTTTGCTTCATGGCTTTACCTACAATTAGTGGGATATTGCGTAGCAGGTTTTTGTGCATGGCTCGTATGGCAGGGCTTTTCAGAGAGAGGTCAAGGCTTAAAGCGATATATTCAGCTTCGATTGCATAGAGAATTTGATTTAGTTTTTCTTGACCAATCTGCTCTAGTCTTATCCAGTTATTAATAGTTGTTACTAGAGGTGCTTCAAGGTCAGGGTTATTTTGCAAGTGATTTCTAACAATAATACTTTGTTGTGCGGAGAAGCGTATTAACTCTTGTAGATTTTCAACCTCTTGTTTTAACCTTTGGTCTATTGTGCCCAAGAAATTAACCAGTCTTTCTTCTGCTCCTGTGGTAAAAGGTAGAATGTTTTGTCGAATATATTGAACTAATGCCTTTTGCTTTTTATTCTTTGGTGATCTGCGATTAGCATCGAGTAATCTTCTAGCATTATCCAAGCTTTTTATTAATTTATCTTGAATATTATAAATCGTATTTTGATACTTTTTTTCTGCTTTTTTGTTTTTTAAATCAAGGCGTACAGACTGCTTAGCAAATTTTACTAAAACATCCTGCTGATCCATCGTGTTGTATGAAATCCATGCGCGTCTAATTTCTCTATCGGTTTCTTTGTGTGCGCCTTCATATTTTTGTAAACCCAATCTCCATTTTTGGGTGATATCAGTAATTAACTGCGCATGGTTAGGGTGTTGATACCCTAGATTCTCAACTTTTTGTAGCAAGACACTCATTTTTCTTTTTTCAGCAAGAATAGCATTCTGTGAGTCAACTAGTGGTGGATATACAGAGCTTACAAAGGCATTTAATTCAGCACGTTCTTGTTGAAATTGAATATCAGCGCGCCAGTTAGTGATTTGTTTAAATATTAAAACAAAAATAATAATGGCAGGGATAAATAGAATAGCCCCAAGCATTGTACGTTTCTTAGCAGGTAAGCGAGCATCCTTTTTAATCTGGCGCATAAGCATCACCAGTACAAAAAAGACAAATAAAGAAACAATTATAAAAAGAGCAAATGTAAAATTAGCAAGCGTCAAGGCAATGTTACCAAGGGTTATATGTATTTAGGAATAAAAATAATTGGACTTGAACAGGGTTTCCTCAAGAGAAGTAAGTAAATAAGCTACTTCTTTCTTAGCTTTTTAACATATCAAACCCTGTGAGCACAGAGCTTTTTTAAAAAAAGTATCAAAAATAAGGGGGGATGGGTAATGAATATGCACTTTCGAATAATATTGCATTGATAGGAACAATTAAAAACTCTGTAGCTCTTTGCGATTCCGTGTGGCTCTCTGTGTTATAAAAAATGTAAAAAAAGGGGGGATGGGTATCGATACATTTGTTGGTTATCAACTTAAAAACGGGACGGTATTTTGATTGAATTGTAGGTTGGGTTAGATTATTGAGCGTAGCGAAATAACGTAACCCAACGATTCAAATTAAATACTGTTGGGTTACGTTACCTCGCCATGCTCGGCAAGCTAACCCAACCTACAATGAGCTTGTCCCGCCTTAAGTTGATAGCCCATTTGTTCTGTACCAATCAAACCAATATTGATGGATTATTAGCTTTTTCTGATATATAACCTGAATCCGTGAGTCCACTACGGCACAGTGAATAAGCTATTGATTCATCACGGGTTTAAAAAATACTCGCTTAACCTAAGGGTGAAGCTAAGATTTCTTAAATCCCGTGCTAAACCAATATCTTATCCCCTGCTATCCGCATTGGACTCACGGATTCAGGTATAAAAATATATCCTTTAAAATATAAAAATAACTATATTTATAGATTATATTTTATCAAGTATCTAGATAAAAACTATTAAATATATCTAAATCAAATAGATAACTATTAATTTAAAAACTTGGCACATCGCTTGCTTTATTCTTTCTATCTTAAGAGTATTACTAATAATCTGAATCCATGAGGTCACTACGGCACAGAATTCAGGTAATAAGGCAAAGGCGATAAAATGAAAAACTTATCATTAAAAGAAAAATTAAAAGGTAATCTTCGAATGTTACAAATAGAAGATGTTCGTCAGTACCATTTAACGCATGATTATTATTCTGGTCGCAAACTAAATTCAAATGTTCAATTTGATCAAGCTCAGAATGATATTGACCATGAGGTTTTAGTTGAAAAGCAAGATCTTGATTATATTAATGAACTTCTGTTTCCAAAACCAACTATAGCTAGTGTTCTTGCTGATGCATTGTCTGGTTTCTCAGTAAACACTCCAAAAGAAGAAATTACCCATCAAATTGCAATTAAAAAGCCATCTGATGAGTTGATTTCTCGGCTGCAGAACTATTATGAGCTTTATCTGAATAAAGGCTTAGTAGCACTATTGCCTACACAATCTGAAAAGTTAATTAGTAAGAGCGTTGAGGTAATTAAAGACGCATATCCAAATAATACGATCATGGTACAAAATATTTGTATTTTGAGTGAATTTTGGATTCGCAGCCCGTTTAATTGGAAGCCAGAAAAAGGGACTAGCTTACTTGATCATCTATTTGTGACGTATCAAGTTCCAGCATGTTTAAGAAAATGCTGGAACAAAACAGCGACAAAAGAAAATCTACAATGGCTTATTGTTTTTCTTTTGTATGTGCAAGGTGGAAGCGTCAAGCAAATTGCTAAAAGCTTTAAGTGGAATGTGACAAATAACAAACTATGGCATGAGCTATTTCAAGCTCCTGCGTATTTGCCACCAGAAGAAGCAGTGCTTTATTGTGAGTTAAACCGCTTAAATGGAAGTGCCAATATTTATCGTTATATTACAACTTATGAAGCGTATGTCATTAACTTGCTGACACATTCTAACCTAAATACAGTAGAGTTTTGGTACAGCATGGTTCGTTGGCTGGTTCTTAATGAAGATCAGATTATTGGCACTGAAGTGGCACGTGTATTAGTTTGGGCACGCCATCAGTTCACTGAGTTTGAAAAAGCTGGAAAGCAATTCAGTATGAATGGTCGAAGCTGTGCAAAAGTACAAGCTGAAACACTGGCATATCACCGTGCTATTGTGGCGCGTCGTGTGGAGGCTGCTCGTCGTATCGAATTGCGCCGATTAGAAGCTATAGCGCGTGAGCAAGAGGCTATGGAGCGCGCAGAAGCAGCTTATGTAGAAACACGGCGTAATCAAGAGTGGCCATCATATCGCTGGAAAAAGCTTGATTTATCATGGGAAAAAGATAACTGGAAGTTTGTAGAGCTTTCGTCTTCAGGCGAGTTATTAGAAGAAGGTGAAGCTATGGATAACTGTGTGGGTTCATACGATGAATCTTGCTACGAGGGTTGCTCAGCCATAGTTTCATTACGATACAATGGTAAACGCAAAGTCACAATTGAAATCGACCCTGAAACACGAACGCTAGTTCAAGCATCAGGGTATGCTAATCAAGATATTAATCAAGCTGAAAAGGATTTGATTGAGATGTGGTTGCGCAAGCAGGTTACGTTCTAGGTAGTAATGGCTAAGGGCTGAGGATCAAATAACATAGACTCTAACTTGTCTTTTTGTTCCAGCTTGAATGCTATCAAATCGTTGCGTAGAATGACTATGCACCTTCTGAGAGCATTCAAACTGAAACAAAAATTCTGTGTTATAGTTTCGTAAGTTATTATATCCTCAGCCCTAAATAGATTCTGCAGGTTGCGACTGAGCATGAAGCCCAACACTGCAAGGCTTGCTGGGCTTCACAAGCTCAGTACTAACCTACAAATTTAATTGTGCAAACTACAGGTTTAAGGTTACTACAAAAAAACTTGACCATAACACCTCCTTTTTTTACATACTTTCACAGAATCAGAATAATTTGAAACTTAACCTCATTATCGCTGGCATTGGTGGGCAAGGCATAAATAGCCTTGCTAGAGTGTTAGCAGAATTTATTATAGAGTCAGGATATTTTTGTCAATTCACGGTTCACAAAGGTGGTGCTCAATCTTTGGGAAGCGTCTATGCAGAAATAAGAATTAGTGATCAAAAGCACTCCATATTAGGACAAGGCATCCCCAAGGGAGAGCTTGATCTGCTCATGGCACTAGAGCCATGGGAAGGACTACGCCATATTGCATTGTCTCATGGAAACACTCAAATCTGGATAGAAACACAGGTGATGCCCTTATTTGTTGAACGCGCTAATGAGCGAGAGATTAACTCACCTAGAAAACAATTAGATGCGCTTCCTCTAAATATTCAATGGCGAGCTTATCAACAAATAGCACAGCAACAATCAGGCACACAAAAAATGGCGAATTATTATATAGGGCTTGATTGTATTTCTGAGCTTGTCTCATTGTTAGATATATCTACAAATAAGAAGAACTCAGAACTTTTTGATCAACTATTCTTTTCATTGATCAAAAAAGCTAAACAGTAACCGATACCTGATAAGAAATAAAAACTCAAGCTGACCCCTTCCCTAATCAGGAAAGCTTAGATCAATAGTGACCAATCAGTAGAAACAGTAACATCGAGACCTTCTTCTTGTAGGTCTGCTGCAAGTTGAGTCAGGCTTTCAATGCCATCTGTTGCTTTTCCTTTGACATTGATGGTAAAAACTTTTTCCCCATTTTTCTGAAAAGTATCAGACTCTAAACCATGAATATCTAATCCTGCTTCGGTTAACAAAGAAATAATCCTAGCATTCATCCCTTTTGCAGGCTCTCCTCGTACTCTTATAAATGCATCAGATTTAATAAATGTATACTTTTTGTTTTCACAATGAGAAATAATCAGCTGTAGTTCATGGTTATCAGCTACGCTATTTATAATTTTTTCCAATGCTTCTTTTTCATGGGAAGCTTCTACCATAAGAACAACAACATAACTATGACCTAGGCGTAGCGATGAGATTGATTTTAAACGACAGTCAGCTTCCGCTAGTTTATTAGATATTTCAGCCAGTATACCTGATGACCGATTGCTTATAGCAACAATACGATATGATTGAGAATCCATTGACCCCTCCAAATAATAGAATTAGCAGTTGAGGCAATTGGATTTTTTTTATTTTGTCCTCCCCGAACCACATGTGACAAAATAGTTTACCAGAAAATTCGCTTAAATAGTAAGGGAATTAAACTATTTATACTCACTTCGTCGTAAAGTTTTCTAATACCTGAGGCTATTACCCATCCCCCCTGTTTTTTGCACTTTTTAAGAAAAAAGTGATTAAATTCTTACTTCTAATATGGTCTAAAACCAACAAAATTTCCTGGTGGATTATAACTACAGACCCAAGTTTGTGATTTATCGGGGCATACCTTCATGGCGCAACCTACTTCGCGAGTATCTTTCCAAACTATTTGTGTGTAATGACCACATTGTTGTCCTCTTTGACAGCGATTTTGTTGGTAGTCATAAAACTTCTCTTCACTTGCCCATGCATTGACAACATCTGTAATGGTTACGGGGCTGATTTTTCTATCAACCTCTCTGCCATTCTCTTCTCTCCAGACCTCGGCTGATGAAATATATAAATTCTCGCCAAAAGGTGGGTTTCCACTACGATGAAACATTTGGCATTGGTTTCCTCTGCCAAGATGGTTTGCCCATTCTTGTGAATAGTTTGCTAATTGATTAGACCATTTTAAAGGTGGCAGATTATGTTTACTGCGTACTTTATTGTGGCTACTCAATACTCTAGCAAAGCGTTGTTGCATGGTAAGCACGGTTCTATTTGAGGTGCTTATTTGCTGCTGAGGAAGTGGGTTTATAACTGGAATAAGCTGTTTCTGCTCTTGCCGAGAACATGATAGCAATAGACTTACTCCTACCAAAAGGCTTATATAATAAGCTCTTTTCCCCCTTATTTTATTGCTGATGGCATTTTTTCTATTTCTTCTTCTATCCATTTTTTCACCTTATTATTAATATCATTTGGATTAAGCCCTGCAACACTAAAAGGCTTGCCTATACTGACCGTTATGGTTCCTGGAAGTTTAATATAACTGTGCCGAGGCCAGCACTCCCCTGCATTATGTGCCAAAGGATAAATGGGGTATCCTTTGCCGTCTTCTGAGTTTTTTGCACAATAGTCAGCTAATAATGCCCCACCCATTCGATAGCGTTCTTTATGCCCAGGCTTTACTCGTGTTCCTTCAGGGAAAATACATACCCAGCTACCTTCATCAAGACGTTGTTTGCCCTTTTTTTTGACTTGATCAACAGCAGAGCTTCCTGCTGTTCGGTCAATTGCGATAGGCTTGATTCTTGATAATGCCCAGCCAAAAAAGGGGATTTTAAATAATTCTTTTTTGAGCACCCACGAAATGGCCGGGAAGAGAGTGGGAATTATTAGAGTTTCCCAAGTCGATTGATGGTTTGCTAGTACAATTCCATTGCGATTTAAGTCAATATTCTCTTCCCCAAGAATATTATATTTAACGCCACAGGTGAGCTTTAGCCACCAGACATTAAAATTAGTCCAAGGGCGTAAAACTCGGTAGCAGGTTTCTTGTGAAAATGGTAGCAAAAAAGGGGATATTAAACCTATCAAAGCTGTGCTAATTGCAAGTCCAACCCAAAAAAGTGTTGCACGAATTATTAAAATAAGCTTCTTTAAAGGATTCATAATTTCGATTCTTTCATCAATTGCAAAATCTGCTGCAAGGCTTTTCCACGGTGGCTAATGGCATTCTTTTCAGCAGGGTCTAGCTCTGCTGAGCTGATACCATAAGTAGGTACAAAGAAAAGAGGATCATAACCAAAACCATTCGCACCTGAAAGTTTATGCATAATCATACCCTCCCAACTTGCATCAGCAATTAATGGAGAGGGGTCTTCAGCATGGCGCATATAAACAATACAACAGCGAAAGCGAGCAGTTCGTTTATTCTCTGGAATATCTTTCATCTCTTCCAGTAACTTTTGATTATTAGCATCATCGCCTTCACCAGAATAACGTGCCGAATAAATCCCTGGGCGACCATTTAATGCATCGACTTCAATACCAGAATCATCAGCAAGAGCGGGTAATCCCGTTTGTTGTGAAGCATTACGTGCTTTAATAATGGCGTTTTCAACAAAGGTTAAACCTGTCTCAGGAACATCAACCACATTATAATCAGATTGTGGCACAATCTTAAAACCTGCATCTCCAAGAATATGAAAAAATTCACGGAGTTTTCCAGTATTTCCACTGGCAAGTACGACTTTATTTGTCATTTGTTTCCTTTAATAGAAATTGTAAAAAAAAGGGGGGGGGGATGGGTATAGTTTATTATTGCACGTTCCTGAGGAAAATACTTCAAGCTACACCCCTAACAACTTGACTTGGCAGGGCATAGGAGACTGTCCGAGAACTAAGAATTGACTACAAATCTCATAAACATCATAACCTGAGCTTATCAAATTCGTTAAATAGAACAACTATTTTCCTATTTTGATAAACTCACCTTATAATATTTAATATCAGAAAATAAAAAATAACAACTAAGTTAGGTATTATTAATATAGCATTCAGTTTGGTTGATTTATGATCTATTCACTTGATAATTTGCGATTTAGCAAATGGGGAAATGAACAATATCCGTGATTTGATACAAAAAACTTAAATTACCGGTATAAACGTATCAATTGCGATTAGGGTCTAATCAAATGAATAATAATTCAACCACACTAAGTTCTTTATATATAAATACAATATATATTAGTGCACTATTATGTTTTTCAGCGAATGCTACAGCTGATATTACTGACAAAAATGCTTTTTTATATGGCGATAATATTGAAGTTGGTCTTGGACCAGATGGTGCATTTGGTTCAGATACTAACTCACTATATGGAAAGTCTTCTGGTAATAAACTAGGTTATATTTCTGATCCGACAGGAAATAACTTCCAAGCGAGTTATCATGGAGATTTCTTTCTTCCAGGAATTCCTGAAGAGGGTTGGGGTGTTGCTTTTGATGATGATCCTGAAAAAACATATCATAACAATAGCAATCAGCAGGGCGCTGAAATCTTTGGTGGTTTTTCAGGTTATAAAAGTACCATACATGGTCAAAAAGTAGTTTGGAAGGGGTTTGTAAAAGGCTTAGAGATAACTCAAGTTTATCGAGTTTATACAGAAGGAACGGCAGTGGTTTTTGATGTCACTTTAAAAAATACCACATCTACGGCAATGAATAATGTTTATTATATGCGTACCGTGGACCCTGATAATAATGCAGAACAAGACCCAAGTCAGGGTACTTCAAAGTATACAACAAAGAATACAATTCTATCTCAAGGCTCGGATGGGAGTGGTATTTCGGCAGTATCAGCAACACAAGATGCTAAGCCAGGTTTATTTACTAAATCTTCACTGATATTGAGTGGTTATGGTGCAAACTCACGTGTTACCTACGGTGGTACATTTAATCGTAACCCTAGCAATGTTTACAATGGAACTACACTACTCCGCCAATCAGGCACAAAAATAGCTGATGATGCAGTATCTTTAGCTTTTAAGTTTGATAAGCTTGAACCTGGTGATACTGTTACTTTCAGGGCAGGCTATCAACTCAAAGAAGTCCCTGTGCCAAGTATTGATATTGACGAAAATGATAGTTCAGGTGAATCAGGCAATGGATTTAAGCAATTATATATTCTTGGAAGTACTGCCAGCAATATAACAGATACTGACATTTCAATTACGGGGGATGGGTTCAACCAGTTGCAACAAGCCATTATTACTTTGACGAATCCTCATAGCGGTGATTTATTAGATATCTCAGGAGAGCTGCCTGCTAGAATAATCGTTGATGCAAATGAATCAACAGATACTGAAATCCGCCTTAAAGGACTTGCCTCTAAAGAAGATTATCAAACTATTTTAAAGCAAGTGGTGTTTAGCAATAGTGATACACATTCGCGTATTGATACTCGCATTATTAGTATTCAGGTCATTGATGAAAATGCTACACCAAGCAATGCGGCTTTGTCAGTTGTTAGCATCACGACACCTGTAGTTATTAACAATCAAATTACAGGGGATGACATCGTTAATAAAAATGAAGTTGCTAATGTGAAACTAACAGGACATGCAGCACCTAATGCAAGCATAAAAATTGATTTTACTGATAAAAATGGTAATAAGTTAACACCTGCAAAAACAGTGACTTCTGATGCTGATGGTAACTGGAGTATTGATGCTGATCCTGCAGATTTAAGTAGCTTAAGTGATGGCTTAATTACAGTGTTAGTAATAGCAGTTGATCGTAACGGTAATATTTCTACAAAGGTGACAGAGATACAAAAAGATACAATAGTTTTACTGAATAATATCACTCCCATAGATAATCAGGTCATATCCAGTACAACACCAATTTATAGCGGAAAAACAGATGCCAATGCTAATATTACACTTAAAGTTTTACCAGATGGGAAAGTTTATAGCACTGCCGCTGATGCTAATGGTGACTGGAGCGTTCAGTTAGATAAGTTCCCAATAGGAGTCACAAGCTCAGTAGAAATAACAGCAGAGGATGAGCATTCCAATCAAACCAGTGCCACACTAATATTTACAACATCAAACTTAGCGATAGAAATTACTGATCTTGATGTGGATGCTCAGGGGATAGCAAACTCAACCACACCAACACTCAAAGGTACAAGTGAACCAAATTCAAGCATTAGTATTGTTATGCCGACAACAGATGGAAATAGTATTACTTGTAATACAACGACGGATACTAATGGAAAATGGGCTTGCACATTGCCTGTATCCCCTAGTGGAGGACCTTACACCGTCACAGTAACAACCACCGATGGTAAGGGAAATACTAATTCAACCAGCAAACAAATAAGCATTCCTGAATTACCTTTAATTATTGATAGTCCTACGAATAATGCAGTTATTTCTGATATTAAGCCCCTCGTAGCAGGGACTAGTAAACCAGCAACAAATGTGACAGTTGTTGCTTCAAATGGTGATAGCTGTACAGCTGTTACAGACAATACTAATCACTGGAGTTGTCAATTACCCTCACTTGCCTTTGATCAAAACTATACACTAACGATAACAACTAAAGACAGTATTGGTAACAGCACAACAAAGGCGATCAATATATCTACTGATAAACTCCCGCTTTCTATTACTACACCTCAGGATAATACGACTACAGAAGATACTACGCCCACTTTTATCGGCACAACAGCAGCTGGAGCGACTATAACCGTCACTATGGATACAGGGCAGACATGTAGTACAACTGCTGATTCAGATGGACACTGGAGCTGTGAACTCCCTACTCTACCTGTAGGTGGACCTTATACTGCCACAATCAAAGCTGTTGATTCTGATGGTAATCAAATGAATACCACACTAACATTTACAACACCAAACTTACCGATAGAAATCACTGATCTTGATGTGGATTCTCAGGGAGTAGCAAGCTCAACCACACCAACACTTAAAGGCACAAGTGAGCCAAATACAAGCATTAGTATTATTATGCCAACAACGGATGGAAGTAGTATTACTTGTAACACAACGACAGATACTAATGGCAAATGGGCTTGCACATTGCCGGTATCTCCTAGTGGAGGACCTTACACCGTCACAGTAACAACCACCGATGGTAAGGGAAATACTAATTCAACCAACAAACAAATAAGCATTCCTGAATTACCTTTGATTATTGATAGTCCTGTGAATGATGCAGTTATTTCTGGTATTAATCCCCTCGTATCAGGGACTAGTAAGCCAGCAACAAATGTGATAGTGGTCGCTTCAAATGGCGATAGCTGTACGGCTGTTACGGATGATAAAAATCATTGGAGTTGTCAATTACCCTCACTTGCCTTTGGTCAAAACTATACACTCACGGTAACGACCAAAGACAGTATTGATAACAGCACAACAAAGGCAGTCAATATATCTACTGATAAACTCCCGCTTTCTATTACTACACCTCAGGATAATACAACTACGGAAGATACTACGCCCACTTTTATCGGCACAACAGCGGCTGGAACGACTGTAACCGTCACTATGGAGACAGGGCAGACATGTAGTGCAACTGCTGATTCTGATGGACGCTGGAGCTGTGAGCTCCCTGCTCTACCTGTAGGTGGACCTTATACTGCCACAATCAAAGCTGTTGATTCTTATGGTAATCAGACTTTGATTACCGAAAACATTAAAGTTCCTGCTATTCCATTGATTATTAGTAGCCCTAGTGAGGGTGAAGTAGTGACTTCAGGGGGTATCACAGTGACAGGTAGTAGTGATCCAAATACACCTATAAAAGTCTTAGGTCCAGATGGAGAAAGTTGTGAAACGACCTCAGATGCTAGTGGAGCATGGAGTTGTCAACTAGATAATCTTCAATCTGGTGCAGGTAAACATATAACGGTTATATCGGGCGAGGGAACAAATGGCAAAAAGGTGGCTATTACAAACATCAATATAGAGAACTCATCAGAGAAAGTAAAAACCATTTTAGCAGGTAGCACTTCGCTATTAACAATATTGTTTTTATTGGGGCTACTATTCTTGTTGAAATTAAATTACAAGCTAAGTCCTTCTAGGGTGGTCGCTCAAAAATCTCAAATAAAAACAGTAATAAAATAGAGAAAATAATAAAATGAAATTACTAACAAAAAAAAACAACTTCTTATTAAGTAATCTGATCGCCTTAAGTAGTGCGACGGCTTTAATTGGTGTCGTATCATCAGTAATCGCAAACCCATTAGAAAAGCTATCTGATCAGTGGTATGTCGGTGGAAGCTTGGGAATCAGTGATCTAGATCCTGATGGTGGAAGCACTTGGAAGACCACAGATGGCAGAGATTTATCCAAAAAGGTCTATGTGGGTACTGATGTCTCACGTCAGGTAGGCTTAGAAGCTTTTTGGGCTGATTTTGGTGAGGCTAAATTAAAAAGCCGTACAGGAGATACGGGGAAGGTTCACTATCAGGCAATTGGTGCTAATGTGGTTTATAACTCACCTGTTAAAATTCTTGGATTGCGCCCATTGGGTAAGCTGGGTGTTGCTAAGTTTAGCAATAAAGACAAGGGCGCTGTAAACAGCACGCAAAACAATAAGCTAACAATATTTGGCGGTATCGGTGCTGAATTTGATCTAACTGAGAACCTTACATTGCGTTCGGAATATGAATATTTTGATAAAGATATAAGTAATTTGAGCGTCGGTGTAAACTGGAGTCCAAAATATCGAGATCATTCTTTTATTGCCCAACAGAATAAGATCCAAAAACCAGTTGCACCTGCTAAAAAAGCACCAATTATCAATGTTTTTGTACCACAACGAGCTACTCCAAAACCACGGCCAATTATAATACAAAGACCCAAACCAAAAATAGTTTATAAGCCCGTACCAGTACCAGCATCACCAAAATATAAAATAGTACATAAAACACTTTCTGGTGGCTCCCATTTTGATTCTGGTAGCGCACAATTAACACTTGATGGTAGAAGGGCTTTGGATAGACTGGCTCAGGATTTAAGCAAACAAACAATTAAGTCAATCAGAATAGTCGGGCATACCGATAGTATTGGTAGCAGTCAGTCAAATCTATCGCTTTCCTATGCGAGAGCCAATTCGGTAGCCTCTTATCTTGCTTCGCGTGGAGTCAATAGACAGCTTATTAATACGCAAGGTTTAGGAGAAACAAGACCTGTTGCAGACAATAGAACAAGACGCGGACGCGCACTCAACCGACGTGTTGAAATTACTGTGAAAGGAGCTTCCAGAATAAGAATTAGATAGCCCGTTTACAATTCAATATATTTTTCGTACTTGTTTAATATATTGAATTGTCTTTTTA
>Ga0256840_1002934_pt1 | contig 14392 bp, 11 predicted proteins | sample 355202metaG_FD_185969 | JGI IMG/M metagenome (GOLD analysis project Ga0256840, IMG submission 185969) | Hydrothermal vent microbial communities from Mid Atlantic Ridge, Atlantic Ocean - 355-202 | ecosystem: Environmental > Aquatic > Marine > Hydrothermal vents | place: Atlantic Ocean: Mid...
AGTTTTTTGGGGATTTAAATGGTTGGATAAAAGATAAACATAGCTTTGATTTTTTAAAATCCCTACAAGAAGATATAAATAACAAATTTAAACTTCCATGCTCTATAGGAATTTCAAAATCCAAATGGATAGCAAAATTAGCTACAGAGTTTGCAAAACCTTATGGTATCAAAAAGGTTGATGATATCTATGAATTTATCAAAGATATTCCCATTGAAAAATTTCCATCTATTGGAAAAGCAACACAAAAAAAACTTTACAAATATAAAAAATTTACCCTAGGTGACATTAAAGAGTCCAAAACTTTACTGTACTCTTGGGGAAATTCAGGTAAAAAAATCTATGATAGAGTTTGTGGTATAGACAACGAACATGTGCTAGAAAGAGAGGGAAGAAAATCCATTGGTATTTCAAGAACTTTTGATGAGATAGTTAACAGAGAAGAGATTAAAAGAAGACTGATTATACTCTGTAGACATTTAAGTCATATGGTTTTCAAACTAAATCTATTTCCCTCAACAATTTATCTATCAATTCGCTACAAATACTACAAAAAGAAAAAACAACAAACTTTCAATAGAAAATTTAGTGAAAATTTTTTAATAACAGCTGTAATATCTCTATTTTTAGAGTTAGATAAAGCCTCTAAAAACCCCATAATAAGACTCTCTATATCACTTTGTAACTTTAAAACAAGATTTACACCATCAGTTTTAGATACAAAAGCAGATACAAAATTTCATAACTTAACAAAACAAAGCTATAAACTACAACAAAAGTATGGTATAGATATACTAAGAGTTGCTAAAGAGCTTATCTAGGGCTATTTTTTTGTGTAGCTTTTGTAAAGTATAACCATATCAATCCAAGAAGAGAAAAAACTATAAATGGAGCTAGCCATGGATAATCAGAGAACTTTCCAAAAAAGGTAGTTATAGCTTTTCCAGAACTATAACTCAAATAGCCAAGTATTACAGCCCACAAAAATGCAGATATCACATTCAAAACATTAAATTTTAAAGCAGGATATTTGGTCATACCTATACCCATAGGAATTAATGTTTTTACTCCATAGATAAATTTTTGAAAAAATATAATCTTATCTCCATATTTTTTCATTAAAAGATGACTCAAGGCTAACTTTCTTTTATGCTTTCTAAGGTATGGCATAATTGTACTTTTATTATATCTACTCATATAAAAAAGCAAAGAATCTCCTATAGCATTTGCCACAAATGCAACAGCTATAGATGTTGTTAAATCCATCTTTCCAGCATAAGATAGTACACCTGCTGCTATGATTGCCACCATACCTCCACCAAGTGAGTACAAAAACAATATAATATAACCATAGGTAGATAAAGAGTTTATTACATCTTCCATCACTAATCCGTTAAAGTTTTTATAGTTTTTAAAAACTCTTGGACACTATATGAACCAACTGTTTTATTACCATATACAATTTCATTTACTGAGGTTCTTCCTCCATAAAGAACTCTATTTTTTTCATCCTTATTCATTATAACAGCACCCTCTAACGAAACACCTGCAAAAAGTCCATTTTTTATGACATATGAAAATATTTCTGCAGACATATTTACTTCAGCATTTCTTTCATAATTTGCTCCAATAGGACCAGCACTAATAGAAGCTCCGGCCCCTAAAGTAAACTTTTTACTTAGTAATCCATTTACACTATTGTTGGTTCTAAAAACTAAGACCATCGATATGTTTTCATAACCAAATTGAAAACCAAAACTACCTCCTCCAATTTCTATGAAAAAAGGATTACTCCAAGTGCCATCACCTCTTTTTATTGTTGCAACTCCCTCTCCATATTTAACGCCAAGAAAAAAACCAGCTTTATACATATTTGGAACAATCACCAACGCCTTTGCCTCTTGCAAAACTCTCTTTGGAATTTTATTTTGAGAATAAGCAATTTTTTTAAAACTATTTGCTGCATCTAAAATTTGCTCTTCTACTGATTGAGCATTCAGGCTTGAAATCAATCCAAAAATAACAAAAATATTTAACAATAATCTTTTCATCTATATACTCCTATTAACATAATTATAAAAAACTCCCTCTAGCTTCATAAGCTCGTCAGGAACTCCACTTTCTACTATCTGACCACTCTCTAAAACATAGATAAAATCAGCTTTCCTAATAGTACTTAACCTGTGTGCTATTATAATAGTTGTTTTATCTTTCAAATAATTTTCCAATTCATAAAAGAGCTTTGACTCAGTATGAACATCTAAAGCAGAAGTTGATTCATCCAAGATAACCACTTTTGGATCTTGTAAAACCATTCTAGCAATTGAGAGTCTCTGCCTTTGTCCTCCAGATAGCCTTATACCATTTTTACCTATTTTAGTCTCTAGCCCATCTTTCAATGATTCAATAAACTCTTCAAGTTGAGCCACCTTTAAAGCATATCTCAATCTACTCTCTTCAAACTTCTCTGAAAAGGTTAAATTTTTCAAGATTGTATCATTTATAAGTTGAGGGTTTTGTAAAACTAGATAGACATTTTGTCTAACCAAATCTAAACCAATCTCCTTCACACTACATCCATCAAACAAAATATCACCGCGATCAAAAGGATATAGTCCTACCAAAAGTTGAGCAAGTGTAGTTTTTCCACTACCACTTGAACCTATTATAGCAATTTTTTTACCTCTTTGTATTTTTAGTGTTATATCTCTTAAGACATCTTTTTCATTATCATAACTAAAATATAGATTTTTTACCTCAATTGAATTTGTAATTGAGTTTTTAAATGGGTTGAGCCTATTTTTTGGCACTGACTCAACTTCCAAAGTAAATATATGATTAATTCTTTGTAAAGCTGCTTTTGCATTGTGATAAGCATACTGCATATTTAAAACCTCTTGTATTGGACTCATCATAACCCACAAGTAACCAAAAATTGCCAACATTAGTCCGATAGTAAGGTCACTATATGCGACTACTAGTATACTAGCACCTCTAAATAATTCAAATCCACTCAAAAAAACAAGATAGGAAAATTTTGTTGCTCCATCACTTTTGTAGGTAAACTCGCAAGATCTATCTTTAAGAGTATCTGCTTTTTTTATAATTTGTTCAAAAAATTTTTTTTCTTTGTTGAGAGATTTTATTTGAACAAAAACATCTAAAGTCTCACTAAGTGCCTCGTTAAAAAGCGCATATGTTTTATTTTCTTCTTTTTTAAGTTGTGAAATTTTTCTTGCTATTTTTGTTGTCAATAAAATTACAAAAGGATTTACCAATAAAATAAAAAGTGCCAACTTCCAATGAATCATTAAGAGAATCGTACTAACACCAATAATCGTTAAAACCGATATAATTAGTCTGCTTACAACACTACCTAGAAAGTTATCTATTGTATCTACATCAATCATAAGTAAAGAGGAAATTTTACCCGTGCCTAAAAACTCAAACTCTTTTAAAGATACCTTGGAGAGGTGATTAATCAAATCTTTTCTTATTTTATAAGTTATATTTTTAGAAATAATTGTAAAAAGCTTTACTTGAAAAAAATTCAAAATAAAAAAGAGAAATCTCATCAAAATCACTATACACAGCACAACTAAAACATAAACATATGCTTCACTTTTTGTACCCAATATAGAATCAATATTTTCAACTAAAAAGGCTGGTTTATTCAGTAGTACCTCATCCACCAAAAGAGGCATCAAAAGCGGTGCAGGTATACTAACAAGCACCGCCAAAACAGCAACTATATTGGCTAATACAAACTCTTTTTTATACCTTTTTATGTCTGAAAAGATATCTTTAAAACTATAACTCAAATAAAATCTCTCTGGCTAATTGCTATCTTGCATAATCAATTGCTCTTAGCTCTCTTATAACATTTACCTTTATTTCACCCGGATATTGAATTTTATCCTCAATCTCTTTTGCTATCTCTTTTGAAAGAAGCACTGCTTCATCATCATTAACAAGCTTTGCATTTGCTATAACTCTTATCTCTCTTCCTGCATTTATCGCATATGCCTGCTTTATACCCTCTTTAGACTTAGCAATCTCCTCAATATCTTGAACTCTTTTTAGAAAACTCTCTAAAACCTCTCGTCTAGCCCCAGGTCTAGCAGCACTTAGTGTATCGGCAGCACAAACTGCAGCAGACTCTACACTTGTGGCCTCTTCATGACCATGATGAGCATAGATTGCATTTATAACAACTTCATGCTCTTTATATCTTTTACATATATCTGCTCCCAAATCTACATGACTTCCAGCAAATTCATGCGTCAATGCTTTTCCTATATCATGTAAAATTCCAGCCCGTTTTGCAAGTAGTTCATCTCCTCCACACTCTGCAGCAATTATCCCTGCTAAGTGTGCAACTTCAAGTGAGTGGCCCAATGCATTTTGTCCATAACTTGCACGAAACTTTAGTCTACCTATAAGTTTAACAATCTCTGGATGAACCCTTGTTATGCCTAAATCTATGAGTATATTTTCACCCTCTTCTAAAAGATTTTGCTCAAACTCATCTTTTACCTTTTCGTATATTTCTTCAATTCTTGCAGGCTGAATTCTTCCATCTTCAACCAGAAGTTCTATTACTTTTGTTGCTATTGCTCGTCTATAAAGATTAAAACTACTAAGAATAATTGCATTTGGAGTATCATCTATGATTATATCTACTCCTAAAAGCATCTCAAGTGTTTTTATATTTCTTCCCTCTTTACCTATGATTCTACCTTTTAGTTCATCATCTCTTATATTTACTACATTTATCAATCTCTCAGCAGCAAACTCACCTGCAAATCTTGATGTTGCTTGAGCCAATATATAATTGACCCTTCTTTTAGCATCTTGCTTGGCTTCTTCTTCAGCCTTTCTAACTATATGAGCTATATCTGCTCTTGATTGCTCTTCTACCTTTTTAAGAACTATATCTTTAGCCTCACTTTGAGTAAGCCCAGCAGAACGCTCTAAAACTGCTAAAGCCTCTTCAACCTTTTTAAAATACTCCTCTTTTAGAGCTAAGCCCTCTTCATAAAGTTCATTTGCCTCTTTTTTTAAATTACCAAGCTCACTTTTTTCTGTATTCAATTTCTTTAGATCGTCCTTAAGGTTTTTCTCCCTCTTTTCTAGATCTATTAATTTTTCAGAGTACTCCTTTTTTAAAGCAATTACTTTATCTTCATATTTTTGCTTTGCTTCTAGCTCAGCCTCTTTAACCTTAACTTCAGAGTTTTTTAAAACCAACTCCGCCTCATGCTCAATGGCTTTAGCCTTAGCTTTGGCTTGAGCTACATATACATCATAATTTGCCGCATCCAATTTTTTTGCTATTATGAATCCTGCAGCTCCTGCTATTACTGATGCTGCTACAACACTTATACCTATAAACATTTCGTCCCTTCTTTTGAAAAATTTTATATGGAGTTATATATATATCTGCTCGTATATCATGACTTTGGCATAAATTTTCTTTTACCATACACTCCTCTAGCTGTACAAAAACAACTATTGGAGAACACTTTAGGGATTCAAAAAATCTATCATACATCCCCTTCCCAAAACCAATACGCCCAAAAGTACCGTCCACTCCAAGAACAGGTACTACTGCCATATCTATCTTTTTAATTTTTTTATATGAGTTCTTAGGCTCAAATATACCAAATTTTTTTCTAGATAGAGGCAACCTAAATTTTACCATTTTAAAACTTTTACCTACCATAAATGGAACATATACATTGAGCATACCCCTTAATGTGTTTATTAATGGCATTAGGTTTACCTCGTTTTTTAATGGTATATAAAACAAAATGTTTCGAAAATTATTTTCTAAAATTATTTTTTTTAAATGCTTTTGGACATACCTATCTCTCTTTATTTTTCCTCTCTTTGCAAATTTTTCAACTCTTTTCTTTGCAATCTTTCTAAATTTAGCTTTTTTATCCTCTAACATCATATTCTCTTTATCTCTATTTAGGTATAATTATACCAAAATACTTAAGGATTAAAATGAAAAAAATTATCTTTGTAACTTTAGCATTTTTTGCTCTTCAGGGATGTTCCTCTGAAACATCTACTAAAAAAAATGTGACCTTAGAAACTATAAAACCAGTAGAAAAAACTCAAATACACACTGAAACAGAACCTAACAAGAAAGATGATCTTAAAAGTAACTATATATTGCTAAAGGATGTAAATGGCGAAAAAATAAAACTTATACCTAAGGAGAGTGGCTTTACATTTGTGAATTATGAAAATAAAATTGTAATTTTAAACTTTTTTGCAACATGGTGTCCACCCTGTAATGCAGAGATCCCACATCTCAATAATTTGCAGGAAAAATACAAAGATGATGTAAAGATTATAAGTATTTTACTAGAAGATAATAAATCTGATGAAGAGATTAAAAAGTTTATAAATAGAAATCAAATCAACTACACCATAACAAACTCACCAGCAAATTTTGAAGTTGCTAAAGAGATAGGTGGTGTTAGGAGTATCCCTTTTATGCTAATATATGACAGAAATGGAGACTACTCCCAACACTACATGGGAGCAGTTCCTGAAGAAATGATCGAAGTAGACATAAAAAGGGTACTTTAAATGTTCGGATTTATCAAAAAGGGATTAGAAAAAACTACTTCAGTAATGAAGTCAGTCGTTCCTAAGAAATTAAAAAAGATTGAAAAAGAGTTGCTAGAAGATGTTCTTTTAGAAGCAGACATACCCTATGAGATAGTAGAGGAGATTATATACTATCTGCCACCTCAAGAATTGGTATCGAAAAAAGATGTCAAAAGGGTGATGAAAACATATTTTATATATGACAATAAAAAGCAAAATACTACTAAGCCTCATGTAGATTTAGTTATAGGAGTAAATGGTGCTGGAAAAACTACAACCATTGCTAAATTAGCACACATATACAAAAAAAATGGTAAAAAAGTTTTACTTGGAGCAAGTGATACATTTAGAGCTGCTGCAATTGAACAGCTAAAGAGATGGGCAGATAAATTAGAGATTCCCATAGTCTATACAAAGCAAAACCACGATCCATCTGCAGTGGCATATGATACAATAAGCTCAGCAATTGCCAAAGATTTTGATAATGTCATCATAGATACTGCTGGAAGACTTCACAATCATACAAATCTATCAAATGAACTGAAAAAAATAGTTAGAATCTGTAACAAAGCTCAAGAGGGAGCGCCTCATAGAAAAATACTCATCTTAGATGGAACTGGCGGAAGCTCAGCCATAAATCAAGCTAAATCTTTCAATGAGATTGTAGGTGTAGATGCCATAATTATAACAAAGCTTGATGGTACTGCAAAGGGTGGTTCTTTATTTGGAGTTGCAAGAGAGTTAGAACTTCCAATAGTATATGTTGGCGTTGGTGAGAGCAAAGATGATCTTATAGAGTTTAATCCAGATGAATTTATAGATGTAATTTTGGATGCAATCTTTGAAGAAGAATAAAAAAACACTCTTTGAATGTCAAGCATGCGGACATCAAAGTTCAAAATGGATGGGAAAATGTCCAAGTTGTGGAGCTTGGGATGAGTTTTTAGAGCTAAATCAAAAACAAATTGAAGTTCTAAAAGAGATAAAAAACAGTGGCTCAAGTAGCAATCTAACTACTCACGCAATCCCCATAACACAAGTTAAAGAAGATAAAATTAGCAGATTTAGCTCTGGTGATAGTGAGCTAGATTTAGTCTTGGGTGGAGGCATAGTAAGTGGTAGTTTAACTCTCATAGGGGGAAGTCCTGGTGTTGGAAAATCAACCCTTCTTTTAAAGATTGCTGGAAATTTAGCAAAAGATGGAAAAAAGATTCTCTATGTTAGCGGAGAAGAGTCTGCTGGCCAAATAAAATTAAGAAGCGATAGACTAAAAAGCAACTATGACAATCTCTATCTTATGAGTGAGATTAGGCTAGATAATATCTTAGCTGAGTTATCTAGTGGAAAATATGAAGCTCTTATAGTGGACTCCATTCAGACAATCTACAGTGAAAAGATAAGCTCTGCTCCAGGAAGTGTCTCTCAAGTAAGAGAGATCACTTTTGAACTTATGAGATGGGGAAAAGATAACTCCATTGCCATATTTATTATAGGTCATATAACAAAAGAGGGAAGCATAGCCGGTCCTAGAGTATTAGAACATATGGTGGATACTGTTTTATATTTTGAAGGAGATAACTCCAAAGAGTTAAGACTCCTAAGAGGATTCAAAAATAGATTTGGCTCAACTAGTGAAGTTGGCATTTTTGAGATGACAAGAGAGGGTTTAGTTAGTGCAAAAGATATATCTAAAAAGTTTTTTACAAGAGGAAACTCTCAAGCTGGCTCAGCAATAACTGTCATAATGGAGGGTTCAAGACCTATAGTCATAGAGGTTCAAGCACTAGTGAGTGACAATAATTACTCAAACCCAAAAAGAAGTGCTACTGGCTACGAACTAAATAGATTAACCATGCTTTTAGCACTACTAGAGAGAAAACTTGATCTACCATTTAATCAATACGATGTGTTTGTCAACATAACTGGTGGTATAAAGATCACTGAAACCTCAGCTGATCTTGCAATTATAGCTGCAATTATTAGTAGTTTTAAAAATAGACCACTTAGTAGTGATACTATATTCATAGGAGAAGTAAGTCTCATAGGTGATATTAGAGATGTTTATAATTTAGATATAAGACTAAAAGAGGCTAAATCACAGCACTTTAAAAAAGCTGTAGTCCCTTCAACTCCAAATGGGCAAATGGATGGAATAAAGTGTTTCAAAGTGGATGAAGTTTCAAAACTCATAGATTGGATGTAAAATTTTAAAAAAATTAAACGATATAACAGTATAATACAGCGAATTAGTTTAGAATAAAAAAATAAGGATAAAAAAATGGCTGAAGAAGTTGAAGAGGTAGTTGAAAAAAAATCTGGTGGCAATATGGTGCTAATTTTGATCATAGTACTGCTAGTTTTATTACTTATTGGTGGTGGGCTTGCTGCTTATTTCTTACTTAGTGGTGGTGATGAAGCAGATATGGCTCAAAATCAAAATCAAGCACAGGCTGCTCCTGCAAAAAGAACACCGATGGCTCGCTCAAACGAATATTTAAACATTGGTCCAATGTACCCTATGGATCAGTTTGTTGTAAATCTTCTTAGTGAAGGTGGTAGCAGATATCTAAAAGTTAAATTGGATATAGAACTAGATAAACCTGAATTGTCTGCTGAATTAGATAAAAAGAAACCTCTAATAAGAGATATAATCATCAGAGTACTCTCCTCTAAAACTTTTGAAGAGGTAAGCACAATGAAAGGAAAAGATAGATTAAAAGATGAAATTGTCTCTAAAATCAATGAAATTTTAGCTGATGGTCAAATTAAAAATATATTTTTTACCGATTTTGTAGTCCAATGATGATAGGTATTGACTTAGTTAAAATTTCAAGGATTGAAAAATTCTATGAGCGCTTTGGAGATAAGGCGCTCAAAAGATTTTTAGATAGTAGCGAGATAAAACTAGCAAAATCAGCTAACACCATAGCCGGCTTTTGGGCAACCAAGGAAGCAGTTGCCAAAGCTCTTGGACTTGGAATAGGCTTGAAATGTAGTTTTCAAGATATAAAGATTCACAAAGATGCCAACAACGCCCCCTATTTTACCCTGTCAAAAAACTTAATAGAAGAATTGAATATAACTGATACCTCATTAAGTATAACTCATGAAGATGAATATGCAATAGCCGTTGTAGCCATAGAGTCTTCATGTAAAAAAAATAGAATTTTATATCACAATTAGATATCTAGCTAAAAAACATCAATCAACAAGAGCTCAAAAAGATAGTACATTAAAGACAAACTTTTTTTATTTATAGCTTAATTTTTCTTTTCATTTAGTCTTTTTTTTATCTCCTGCACCTCTTTTAAAAGCATATCTAGCTTTTTACTATCTTCGTGAATCTCTTCTTTCATCTTTTCATCTTGCATCTTTTGCATCTCACCTATGATTACCGCTACAAAAAGATTAAAAAAGACAAATGCTGCTATGATTATGAAACTAACAAAATATATCCAAGACCAAGGATGAACCTCCATAGCTTCATACATAACATCTGTCCAATCTTCAAATGTCAAAATTCTAAACAGTGTTAGCATTGCTATTAAAAAGTTGTCCCAAAGACCAGAAGGCAAATCAACAAACAAGAAGCTCCCTGCAATGGCATATATATAAAAAATTATGAACATAAGTATGACTATATCTACAATTGACGGAATTGCTTTTATAAGCATATCCAAGATAGCTTTTAACTCTGCTCTTGCAGTAAATAGCCTTAAAACCCTAAAAACTCTTAGCAATCTTGCGATTGCAGCAAAAGAGCTATTTTCTAGCGGTATAAGAGTTACTGTAACAATCACAAAATCAAAAATATTCCAACCACTTTTGAAAAAATTTATAAACTTCTCTTCAGCAAGCATCTTTATAGCCAACTCTATAACAAAATAGATCGTAATAGCATAATCAAGTGCTCTAAGAGTATTGCCAAGTGGCTGAGCAACTGAATCTATAGTTTCAAATCCTAAAACTGAGGCATAAAAGATAATTATAGCCGTTGTTAAGTTTGAAAACCACCTAGAATCTCTAATCTTTTTCAATTTTATAAAAAACTCTCTATTCAAATTTTCTATCCTTTATCCCAAATCCTACTGCATAATTTGGGTTTATGGTATATACTCGATTGTAACTGCAGATGAGTAGTTTGGAACATTATCATAGGTAAAAACTGCATAGTACTTATGTATATCAAGTGAGCCAAAATCATCATAAGTGTAGTTATCTTTTCCTGCATAGATTTTATCCCCATCAAATTGGTTTTTGGGTGGGTGGAATCTATTTCTAACTACATAGGCTCCAACAAAATCTTTATCATCTGGATTTTCCCAAGTTAATTTAATCTTTTTGTTTTCTATGCCATAACTTAGGTTTTCAACACAACCTACCGGCTCTTTTCTTCTTTTTATATATTTTATTACCAACTCAACACTATCCTCTTCCCACTTTATAATGTGGTCTTTACTAACAGCTGAAGTTGGCTTTATGAGAAACTTTGCATTTTTATAAAGTTTATGCATCTGTTGTAGATTTTGCATGGAAAAATCATCAAACATAAAATAGTGTCTCTTCTTTTTTTGTAAATCCGCCCTGCTTACTTCATAACCTATAAAACCTATCCTGTCTCTTTGCTTTATACTCTCGAAATCTATATCTTCATCTGTCTCTACATACTCAAGAGTGTATCTAATATCTAGTGGAATTTTAGGTGTGGTTCTGTTTTTAATGCCAATGTATGACTCTGTTATGACTGTATCTTTTGGATCGGGAAGTACACTCATATCGAAACTCATAAGCCCGTAAATTTTGCTATTTTGGCTATCAAATCCACATTTTAGCTCACCCTCTTCTATCTTGTCTTTCCAGATTGTAGCTATTTTATTTGGTTTTAGAGTTATCTTGGTTGAAGGTAGAGTATATTTCACATGTAAGCTTGGTCTATAATGAATCCCTCCACCAAATGGACCATAACCAATATCAAACATCATCATTTGAGAATCTCTTCCCGTTGGAAGCTTGATTGGACCGGAGACTCTAAATAAAACTGACTTTTTACTCAACTCTTTTTCTAAAATCTCCCTCTCTTTTTCATTAAATCCCCAACAACTCCACATACCTTGAGCCAACTGCTCTGAGGGAATCGTATCTCCTAGTGTATGTATAACTTTAGCTTCATCGATCTGATTAAAATCGGTTATATCGTTTATGAACTCCTGATCCAAAATTGAAGTCAGCCACTCTCCATACTTCTCTATCTTTACATTTACCCTGTTCATAGCATAAAGAGAAAACTTTACCTCTTTTATGATTGCATCTTCGGGGATTGAGCTTAAATCAAACTTGATAACCCCATAGCTAACCCCTTTTAGTTCATTCACACCAACAAATAGGGAGTTTTTTCCAAAATGCTTTCTATTTGTTTCTATCATTTTACTAGCAACATAGCCAACCTCTAAAGGATTTGGAAAGATTGCTCTGCTAAACTCATTTAACTCTAGCAGAGTTCTTACTTTGACCTGAGGCGCAAAAGGGGATTTTATGCCGGTTATACCATCAACTGCCCTAATATAGTAGTAGTAATCACTTCCACTTTGTAGCTCTACATCTCTAAAACCAAACTCCTTTGTAATACCAATCAAACTATGCTCATTACAAGCCTCTTTATTTGCTTCATTTCTATATATCTCAAAATATATATCTCTACTTTTTTCATGCTCCCAACTCAAAAGCACCTCATTGGCACCAAAACTATCTATAACAAAATTCTCAACCCTCTTTGGCGCAATTTTTGAGTAGTTTGAGGCTTCACAAAGAGTATGTAGAAGTGCTGGTATATTTTCATTTATACTCTCTCTCATATTTTTCATATAATCAGATATATTTCTAGTGCCAACCTCAACAACCATAGAGATTATGCCTTTAGAGTAGTAGTACTCTCTTCCACTTCCGCTTATAAGCTTTGTTGGAGGTTTTCCTCTATGGATGCCATACTTTCTCTTTGTAACTTTATATATATGGTAGTTCATATTGGCTGCTAGGGTATTTAGATCAGTCCCTTCTATCTCTTGTTCATGCCTAAACTTGTGAGCTGGAAAAAAAACATTTCCCTGCGAGTGATAATCTAGTGCTAAAGTTATATTGTCATGATTATCAACAAACTCCTTTATAGCTTTAGTTTCGGGCTCACTAAAGGGGCTTGGCCCACCATATACATTTGAGCCGGTATTTTTATTGTGTATAAAACCAACACTAAAGTTTCTATTTAAATCAACGCCAAAAGTTCCATCTTTGTTGTCTCTTCTGTTTTTTCTCCAAAAAGAGAAGTGGTTTCTGCTGTACTCAAACCCATCTGGATTTAAACATGGAACTATATATAGAGTGTTTTTAGTAATTGCTTCTAAAACATTAGGATTTTTATCATAGTTACTCAAAACATAGTCTATAAAGGCTATAGCCAACTCATTCCCTATCCACTCTCTAGCGTGAATTGTACCCGTATAAAGAAGTGCCGGTTTTAAGTCTGCATACTCTACATGTAAAGATATGGTAGCAAGCATTATCTCTCTGTTTTCATGGGTTCTACCAATAGACTCAATCCTAATCAAATCAGGATGACTCTTGACACACTTTTCTAAAAAATTACAAGTTTGTTCATATGTTTTATACTGCTGTTTCATTCTTTGGTTTTCAATTCCTTCTTAAATTCTTCCCAACTCTTCTCTATCTCTTTGGCAACCTTTTTAGTTATGCCCTTTATTTCAGAAAATGAGATAGGATTTTGTTCCAAAACTTCAACTATATTTTTAGCTTTTTCAAACTTATCAAAGATTTTTTCTATCTTTTTCTTTCCAACTCCCTCTACCTCTTTAAAAAAGTTTTTTAACTCTTTTTTGCCAAGAGAGATTCTCTCCTCTTTCGATTCGCAACTCTCATCGTTTGAGAAATCAACATCTTCTACTTCTACCCTATTCTCTTTTAATGCCTTCAAAGAGTATCTATCTTGAAAATTCCATCTACTGCTTGGCCACTCTTCAAAAAATCTTCTCTCAACTTTTTGCATCTTGTAAGTTTCATCAAGCTGGTGAATATAGACTATCTTATCTCCAAATCTTTTTCTTTTCTTTATAAATATTTCACCATCACAACTTGGAGTATATTCTCCAAAGGTAATGTATCTCATGGTTCTTAAAAGGGAGCTATCTATCTTTCCTAATTCTTCCCAGTTAAACATTGGAATATGAGGTTTTTTAAATCTGCCATCTCCCAAAATCCACATTATATACTGCCCAATCCAATCTCTTATGTATGGAAATGCAGCAAATGCAGTAGCACACTCTAAAATCCTGACCTTGCCATCTTTTCCATAAGCAACATCACAAGCGTAGTATTCGGCCTTTGCAGCCTTGCTGGTTTTAACGGCTAAATCCAAAACGGATTTTGGCACATTCATGTAGTCCATGCTTCCACCCTGAGAGGTATTGGTTAGCCACTCACCCTCTGGAGCTCTTCTCCAAAATGCACACACCGGCTTATGCCCTACTAGCATAACTCTTATGTCTGCTTCCATAGGAACAAAATCTTGTATATACATAGGATGGTATCTCTTCTTCTCAAAAAGCTCTTTAGCCTCTTTGTAGGAGTCAATCTTGTGAACAAAATAACCACCATAGTTAGATGGTCCATAACTTCTTTTAACAATTTTAGGGTAGATTGTATTTTTTAAATACTCAAAGCCCTTTTGTCTATCGTAAAATATATGAGTTTTGGGAAT
>Ga0256840_1002935_pt1 | contig 14391 bp, 12 predicted proteins | sample 355202metaG_FD_185969 | JGI IMG/M metagenome (GOLD analysis project Ga0256840, IMG submission 185969) | Hydrothermal vent microbial communities from Mid Atlantic Ridge, Atlantic Ocean - 355-202 | ecosystem: Environmental > Aquatic > Marine > Hydrothermal vents | place: Atlantic Ocean: Mid...
ATGTTTTGCTGCAAAATTTTCAAGATGCCGGATTGAAAAATACAAATGTCTTTATTTTGACTTTTGACAGAGAATTAAAAGAACGTTTCAGCGAAATAGCCCATCCAAGCAATAATCTTTTTATAATGGCTCAATAAGCTTTTCCTGTGGTTCACCAAGGTAATACCCTTGTGCATATTCTATACCAATTTCTCTGACAACATCCAATACTTCAGCAGAGTGTACAAACTCTGCTATGACTTTTTTCCCAAGTTTTTTTGCAAATACAACAATTGTTTCGACAATCAAGCGCGAATTTTGATCCTGGTGGATGTTTTTAATCAGTGAACCGTCTATTTTCATATAATCACATGAAATATTTGTCATATATTGAAAATTGGCAAATCCGCTTCCAAAATCATCAATGGCAATGGATGCGCCTGATGCATACACTTCTTTTGTAAAATCGTTTACAATATTTTCGTTCGTATACTCCTGTGTTTCCAAAATCTCTATTGTCAACTGTTTTGCAATATCATACTCTTTGATTTTTTCAAAGAGAAAATTTCGCATTTTTTCACTGAATATGTCACCAAAAGAGAGATTGATGCTAAAGTCCAAACCGTTGCGGGCAAAAAAAGAAAATGTTTTTTCTATCATAATCTCAGTTATTCTAGGATAGAGTCTTATTTTTTCACTGATTTCAAGGAAAAAATAGGGAGAAAGGATTTTTCCGTCAGCTTTTTTCAGACGCACAAGAGCTTCATATTTTTCAAGTTTTCCTGTTTTTATATTAAAAACAGGCTGATAATACGGAATAATGTCATCATTGTCTATCGCTCTTTTAATCTCATTTGCCATTTGTAGATTTGACTCATATTTTTTTGCAAGTTCTAAAGATTTATTAAAAATCAAATAGGGTTTGTGTGCTTTTTTCGCAGCTTTAAGTACCATATCAGCATTTGCGAGACCGGTTTTTTTCTCATTGATATATGCTGCAGAAACAGTCACCGAAACATGGATAACCTGATCTTTCACCAAGAACTCTTTTTTTTCTATAGTGCTTATAAGCTGTTGAATTGTATTTTCGATAACGGTATAGGTTTGCTCTTGGTTTGAAATAATCGCAAACTCATCCGAAGGCAACTTAAATAACTCCATTCCTGCACTTTGAGTAAATTCATGTAAATACTGTGACATTTTTACCAATACAGTATCTCCGACAGCATGCCCGTAAAAATCATTTATAGTGGTGAAATCATCAATATTTACCAGAAAAACTGTCTCACCTACACACTCATCAATCCTATGAAGCAGACTCAATCTGTTTGGCATCTCCGTCAATTTATCAAAATATGCCTGCTTGTAGATAAACTCCGCACTTCTTTGCACCCTTTTTTCAAGTTCGGCATTTAACTCAGCCAACTCCTGTGATACACTGTTTGCCAGGTTTGCAAGTGCATATTCCGTACTCACTGTAAAATTCTTTTTGTGCTTTACGCTTCTTTTATGAACAGCTTCGAGTGTTTCGTTGCTTTCGCTTAGACCGAGCAGAGTAATGGATTCATTGAGCAAATCACTTTTTCGATGAGAAAAAAATTCCCCGTAGGTAAAAAAACCACTTATATCACCAAACGTAGAGAGCCCTTCTAGTTCATACTCTATATATTTTTCCATAAAGCGTCTTCTTGCCATACAGGAGTAAACAAATACAGCTTCGGGTTGAAACTGCAGTCTGTCAAATATTTTATCCAGCTGATATTCACCGCTTTTTAACAGATTATCAACATTGCCTACACCAAAACGCACTTTTTCACCCTCTTGCAGGTTGCCGGCAAAGGTCAAAGAACCGTCATTATGTTTAAACAGAACTGCTCTGCCTATGTTTACACCCTCTTTTTCAAAAATAAGTGGAAATTCTATACCGATTTGAGGGAGATTTTGAGCCAGTTCTTTACCCATATATTTTGCATAAATATCTACAGCACTTATACCGTCTATTTCATATACTCTGTTTTTTACTGCCTTTGTAATTGTAAGCTTTTTGCCTATAGGTGTCCAATCAAAACTGTAGTGGGTAAAAACATTCAATGCATCAGAGTTTAAAGTAACGCCGACTGCTCCATTTTCTGTAATTTTTTCATTATTAAACACAAAAGTTTTCTTCAGTTCTCCGTTGTCACCGGCCAATCCGCCTGAAACTACGATGTCAGAATTAATACTGTTAATGCCCTTTAAGAACTCTTCCCCATTTGTGTGAATTCCGTCAGCAAAACTGATAAGTACTTTTGTATTGGGGCGAAGAATTTTTCTTAATAATTTTTTACCACAGATGTAACTCATTTGTATAGAATCGGTGTGTTCAACAAGGGTAGACTGCAACTCTGTCTTTTTAAACTTTGTAAAGGTTGCAACATGTTTTGATGCAATATAAATATCTGTATTGTGCAAGGCTCCATCTGTTGTTGTTCCAATAACAGTGGAGTGGGGAAAAGTTGTTGTAAAATAGTTTTGTATCTCTTTTATCTCTTGAAGATTATTGTTTGCACAAAATATCTGAATAAGTGTTTGGGAGTCTGAAGCAAATTGCTCCATTTTTTTTAATTCTGATATATTTGTAAATGTGATAGTTTTATTTAGCATAGTTATATTGTAGTAGACAGAAGCTTTAATATTATTGATACCATACCAAAGTAGTAGGAATATTGCTATTTCAGGCTTACTTTGTGTTAAGTAGTAAAAATCTCTGTAAAATAATCATTGCAGAAAGAGAATCTACTCGACCGTCACGGATATATTTTATTTTACCTTTCATCATATGCTCCGCTTCAAGTGAGCTGCCGGCTTCATCCTGATAAAAGATTTCTCCCTCAAAATCAACCAGATTCATAAAGTGTGCAATACGTCTGCGCATCTCATCTTCGCTGCTCCCTCCAAGAGGGATACCTATGACAACAGCATCAACTTCCCACTCTTTTATGGCTTTTTTGACTTCAGCAGAAGCCTGATTACGATTTTTTCTTATTACTGCAGGAAGAGGAGTAACAATATCTTTATGTGCTGAATATGCCAGTCCGATGCGTTTGAGTCCCAAATCTATTGCAAGATGTTTCATCTTATTTTCCCAGACAAAAAGAGCCGAACATTTTATCGAGCATTTCATCATTTTCAAACGGACGGGTAATGCCTGCCATTGCTTTTACAGCTTCATTAAGATGAAAAGAAAATATTTCCAATTCTTGATCTTTGAGCGGTTCAAAAGCCTCTTGTATATTTTGCATCGTAGCTTCAACTGCAGAAATTTGACGCTTAGAAATAAGCATAATCTCATCACTTACATTGTTTCTATCCATTATTTCTTCAAGTTTTTTTACCAAATCTGAAACATCACTCTTGGAATTTAATGCCAAATCAAAAGCCAAACCCGGCAAGTCAAATTTTTCTTCCAAATCTATTTTATTTTTAACAACCAGTATCTCTTTTTTTTCTTTGTTTGACGCAATAAGTTTTAGTATCTCTTTGTCTTGTGCATCTGCAACGCGGGAAGCATCAAACAAAGCAATAACAATATCACTCTCATGAATTGCTTCAAGGCTGCGCTCTATTCCGATACGTTCTATTTCATCATTTGATTCACGAATACCCGCAGTATCTACAATGCGTATAAGGTGTGTGCCTATTCTGACCTGTTCTTCGATTGTGTCACGCGTTGTGCCGGCTATATCACTTACAATTGCCCGGTTATAATTAAGCAGTGCATTTAGAAGTGAACTTTTACCAACATTTGGTTTCCCTATAATAGCCACCTTAAACCCTTGCATCAGTCCCTCTCTTGACTTTGAAGCAATAAGTGTTTTTTCAAGCAGTGCATACAGTTTCTCAAGTTTTCTCTGTATCTGTTCTACTAAATCCTGAGGTAAATCTTCTTCTGCATAATCTATAGTAACTTCACTGTATGCCAGAATATGAATAATCTCATCTCTGACCTGTTCTATGAATTCTTTCAAAGAACCTTTCATCTGCGAAGCTAAAATTTTTGCCGCATCTTCACTTTTTGCTTCTATAAGTTGTGCTATCGCTTCAGCTTCACTTAAATCTATTCTTCCGTTGAAAAAAGCGCGTTTTGAAAATTCACCGGCATTGGCAAGACGCGCCCCGGCTTTTAATGTTGCTCTGAGAATACTTTGTGCAACTATAAAACCACCGTGACACTGAATCTCTACAACATCCTCAGCAGTAAAAGAGTATGGTCCTTGAAAATAGATAACAATCGCTTCATCAATAAGCTCATTTTTATTATTGTAAATATTTGTGAGTGTGGCATGTCTGGGGATGAAATCTTCTTTACATGTAAGCTGTTTTGCTATTGTCAGAGCTTTTTCACCACTCAGACGAATAATAGCAATAGAGCCAATGCCATTGGCTGTTGCAATGGCGGCTATAGTCTCATTCATGGTCTAGCTGTTGTGGTAATCATTGATGATTATGTATTTCAGACCGTCTTTTGTAGAACGAATAACTACATATTTGTCAGGATACCGTTCACGCAACTCTTTGAGTGCAATTTGTACCAATACACCGTCAAGTATTTTTGTCTGTGCCCGTCCGTCTCTGTCTATATTTTCATAAACATTTGTTAAGTATCTACCGACTGATTCTTCCTGGTTTTTTAAAAACTCTGCTATCTCAAGTCGTATTTGCAAACCGTATTTTGTATTAATCCAATTAAACAGCATATAAGAGAGTGCCTTGTATCTATAGCCCTCTTTTCCTATAAGAAGCGCTGCATCTTCACCTTTAAACTCAATCAAAAGTGTTTCTTTGTCATAAGCTGAAACTTCAACTTTTTCTATATCAAAACATATAAGAGCAAAAAGTTCGTTAATATCTTTTTTTACCTCTGTAACTATTGTCTCTATATTTGGAGTATCGGTAACTTCTTCTATTGCTATGTCGTCATATTCATCATCATAGTCTGCTGTATATGCAAGCCCGCTCGCCAGATCTTCTTCGAGTTCATCTTCATCCTGATCACTCACAAATGACGCGGGCATAATTGTATCGTTAAGCATTGTATGCGGTTGTATATCATCACTTTCATCCGGCAGAATTTCCGGAACATTTTGAGGAGCTTTTTGTAATTCGCTCTCTTGCTCTTTTTCTTCTTTGGGAATCTCATTTTTTATCGTTGCAACAATTATGGCTTTCTTTTTAAAAAAACCTAAAAAACCACTGCTTGGAGCCTGTACAACTTCAACAGCCAACTGCGTCACAGAACAGTCCAGTGCAGTGGCTGCATCTTTAAATGCACCTTCTAAGGTTACTGCCTCAATCTTAATCATTATTTTTTCTCACTGCTTTTTTCAAGTGCCGCTTTTGCATCTTTGGCATTTTTGAACTGCTGATTCACAATATACTGCTGTGCAATTGAGAACAGGTTGTTTGTAAACCAGTACAGTACCAATCCCGAAGGAAAAGTTACAAAGAAAAATGTAAATATGACAGGTAGATATTTAAATACTTTTTCCTGCATAGGATCTGTAAAATTGTTTGGTGTCATTCGTTGCTGTAAAAACATAGATGCACCCATTAAAATCGGCAGCACATAGTACGGATCCATACGGGACAGGTCGTTAATCCACAGAATCCATGGTGCTCCCTGCAACTCAACAGCATTCAAAAGTGTTCTGTAAAGCGCAAAAAACACAGGAATCTGTAATATCATAGGAAGACATCCGCCTAATGGATTTGCTCCGTGTTTTTTATACATTTCCATTGTCGCCGCATTAAGACGCTGTGGATCTTTTTTGTATTTTTCTTTGAGCTCTTTGAGTTTCGGTGCAAGTTCTTTCATTTTTTGCATAGAAACCATACCTTTGTATGTCAAAGGATATAACACAATTCTGATAATGGCAGTCAAGGCAATTATCGCCCATCCCCAGTTCCCAAAAATTCCGTGTAACCAGGAAAGAAGCGCAAAAAGAGGTTTTGCCGCAAAAGTAAACCAGCCATATTCTATTGCATTTGTAAGCATAGGATCAATTGCCTTAAGCACCTTATGCTCTTTAGGTCCTATATACCCGTGAATGTTTTCATCTTTGTCTGCTTCAAAGTAGACAACAGGATTATCATCTTTTCCGCGTTCAACAATTACATTTGTCTCTTTTTTAAATCCATACAGTATAATTGCCGTATACTGGTCAAACGAAGAGGCAAGCTTCACACCCTGAAATACTTTTCTGCCCTCGGCATCACCGTCTTCTATAATATGTACCACATCATCATCTGTATATATCAGTGCTCCGGCAACTGCCATAAGTTTTTTAGAAACCTGTGGTCTGTCTCCCAGATAGACATAGTGTCTTACATCTTTAGAAGTGGATATTTTTGCATCATAATGACCATCGGCATAAAATGTCAATACTTTTGTAACAGTAAGATCTGACAATTTTTGTGTCAATGTAACAGTAACAGGCTTGTCATCCAAGGCTACATTACTTACATTCGCACTGTATGCGACTTTCATTGCCTCATCATTGATGGCATCATCACTGAAACGGATATAAAGAGGTTTCGTTCCAAACTCCGGAATAACCTGTGCATGAAGATTGTCATCATTTCTGAACTTCTCTTCAAGCAACTCTTTTGAAGATATACGTCCGAGCGTATCAATCTTTAAAATAAAATTTTTGTTTGTAATTGTAACAATCGTATTTGAGGTACCCTGGTTTACTTTTTCCTGCTGAGAAACAGCATGCCCTGAAGCCTCTTCTACCTGTGATGCAACATCTTTGTTTTGTGTATCTGTTAAAGATGCAGCATTCTCTGTTTTAGCGTTTTGCGCTACCTTTTGTTCTTTTGGCGGAAATATCGCAGTATAGCCTACGAAAAAAATTATTGACAACAGTACGGCGACCATTAATCTTTGATTTGGTGACATTTTGTCTAACACAAATTACCCTTTATATAAAAAATTTTTTATGATGTAATAGCGGTTTTTTTTATTTGGAACCAACCAATATTTTACAGCATCAATCTTAAGATGAGCAGGGTGCAAAGAGAGTCTATCCAAGAGAGGATACTCTATTCCGCCGTCAAAAAATTGATTGCAACGTAGTATTCTAGTAAAAGAGTGGTAAAAAGCACTTGAAATTGAATTATTTTCGAAATTTATGCGTGCATATTCGCTACATGTAGGATAATAGCGACATGATCCATAGCCGATAAGTGTAAAAAATTTCTGATAAAGCCATAAAAGCTTAAGTAAAAGTTTTCGCACGGGTTAATACTTTGTTAAAATCATTGGTGAGTTTTTCAAATGGTGCATCAAAAATTCCTGCTTTTGCAACAAAAACATAGATACCGTCTTTTAGAGAATGTGAGTATTCACAAAAAAGCGCACGAAGACGACGCTTCGCACGGTTTCGCTTCACTGCATTGCCAAGTTTCTTGGTAGCTGTAAAACCTACTTTGCGTACTCCTGATTGAGGAAGAAAAAACAGAACAACACTGTTCGAGTGCTGGTTCTTTCCTTTTTTATAAACATATTGAAACTCTTTGTGAAGTTTCAATGTGTTAAATCCGCCTATACTGTCAATTTTTTACGACCTTTGGCACGACGACGGTTAATGATATTACGTCCATTTTTAGTAGCCATTCTAGCTCTAAAACCGTGTGTTCGTTTTCTAGGTGTATTATGTGGTTGGTATGTTCTTTTCATATCGACATATCCTTATCTGATTTAAGTTCGGAAGTGTACAAAAACTTTACTTAAAATGGGGTTAAGGTTTAAGAAACCTTAACTTCCACCTCACCGTTTACAACAGTGAATTCAACATGAGAACCTTCTTTGACTGTGCCCTCAAGAATAAGATCAGCCAAACGGTCTTCGACAATTTCATACAATGCACGTTTTAGAGGACGTGCTCCGTATACAGGATCAAATCCTGCTTCTGCAATATACTCTTTTGCCTCTTCGCTCAAAGAAAGTTCAATATTTCTCTCTTTGACTTTGTTCACAATTTCATTAAAGAATATGTCAACGATACCTTTAATCTGTTCTTTACCAAGTGCATTAAATATAACAACCTCATCAAGTCTGTTCAAGAACTCAGGTTTAAAAGCCTTTCTGAGTTCAGACATAACCATACTTTCAAGTTCAGGACTTCCGGCATGTGTCATAATCTTGTCACTTGCAATATTTGATGTCAAGATAATAATAGTGTTGCTAAAATCAACCGTAACACCCTTGTTGTCTGTCAGACGACCGTCATCAAGCACTTGCAGCAGCATGTTAAACACATCCGGATGCGCTTTCTCCACCTCGTCAAAAAGTACAACAGAGTAAGGTTTTCTTCTTACCGCTTCAGTAAGCTGTCCGCCCTCTTCATATCCGACATATCCTGGTGCAGCACCGACCAGACGTGAAACAGCATGTTTCTCCATATATTCACTCATATCAATTCTAATGAGTGCATCTTCAGAGTCAAACAGAAACTTCGCCAAAGTTTTTGCAGTCTGTGTTTTACCGACTCCTGTAGGCCCGAGGAACATAAAGCTGCCTATAGGTCTGTTCTTATCACTCAGACCCGCTTTGTTACGCTTGATGGCACGTGCTACTGCATGTGTCGCCTGTGATTGTCCTACAACAGTTTCATTGAGTACATCTTCTACGTGTAAAATTTTATCTTTTTCACTTTGAAGCATTTTGTTTACAGGAATTCCTGTCCATCTGCTGACAATCGAGGCAATAGACTCTTCATCAACAGAATTTTTCAGAAGTGTTCCTTCCGCCTGCATTCTGTTCCACTGCTCATTTAAGGCTTTTTCTTCTTCAATGAGTTTTGGAATTTCTCCATACTCAATTTCTGCAGCACGGTTAAACTCAGAACGGCTTTTTGCAAGCTCTGCTTCACGGCGTTTTGCTTCTATTTCAGCTTTTATTGCTGAGATTTTCTCAAAAACTTCTTTTTCAGTTTGAAACTGTGACTCAAGTTTTCTTACTTTTTCCTCAATATCAGCCAACTCTTTTTCTATCTCTTCGAGTCGCTTTTTATTTGCCGGTGTCTCTTCCATCTTCAGTGCTTCTTTCTCAACCATAAGCTCTGAGAGTTTACGTTTTGCCGCACTGAGTTCATTTGGTTCAGACTCTATCTGCATTTTGAGTTCCGCTGCCGCTTCATCAATAAGGTCAATCGCTTTATCCGGTAAGAATCTGTCCGCAATATATCTGTCTGAAAGTTTTGCCGCAGCAACCAATGCACTGTCTGCAATACTGACATTATGGTGTGCTTCAAGTCTCTCTTTGATTCCGCGAAGAATCTGAAGTGACTGATTCACACTCGGTTCATCCACACTAATCGGCAGGAAACGACGTTGCAATGCAGCATCTTTTTCAAAGTATTTTCTGTACTCTTTCAGTGTTGTTGCACCGATTGTATGCAATTCTCCACGGGCAAGCGCAGGTTTTAGGATGTTTGCAGCATCCATTGAACCCTCACTCGCTCCGGCTCCGACAATAGTATGAATTTCATCAATAAACAGAATAATATTTCCGTTTTCTTTTACTTCATCAATAACTGCTTTGAGTCTGTCTTCAAACTCACCACGGTATTTTGCACCGGCTATCAAAGCAGACATATCAAGCGCAACGACACGCTTGTTTTGCAGTGATGTCGGAACATTGCCACTTTGAATTCTCTGAGCAAGCCCTTCAACCAATGCTGTTTTACCAACCCCCGGTTCACCCAGGAGCATTGGATTGTTTTTCGTTTTACGAATCAAAATCTGCATAGTTCGTGCTATCTCTTCATCACGTCCGATTACAGGTGCCAATTTTCCCTCGGCTGCTTCTTTTGTTAAATCAATTCCGTATTTTGAAAGTGCTTCCAATGTTTCATCAGCAGTCTGCGAATCAATTTTAGCACCTCCGCGTGCAGCTTCAAGCTCTTTGCTCAACTGCATTACATCAATATATTTTGGCAGTATTGTTGAAAACGGCTCTGTATTCAAATTTGCCAATATATAGGTATCTACAGCAAGATAAGAATCCCCGTTTTTTGTCATCAGACCTATACCGTTTTCAAGTGTTCTTACAAAGTCCTGTGAAAGTTTGATATTTTCTTTTGTCACACTGGAAGATTTTGGCAGTTTTTCTGCCATACTTTTAATATCTAATTCCATTGCAACTTTGTCTATACCCAACTTGTTGAACATCTGGTTCAGTACAGAATCCGAATTTGTCAAAAGTGCCCACAAAAAGTGAATCGGTGTCACTTCCTGATTTTTGTTATGTAAAGCCAAAGACAATGCGCTCTCAATTGCCTCTGTCATATTATGTGTTAATTTCTCAAAAATGTTATTCATCTCTCAATCCTTTTTTTTTATTTATGCTGGAATTATATACTTATCACGAACTTAATTTTGCTACTTAAGTTGCAAATTCAATTATACCAACCTGAGTCTCTGTTTGTCAAGAAATCTTAGCACGATTACTCACAAGTCCTTTTTTCTTATAACGTTCAAGCATACTTTCATTTCCGCTGACTCCTCCACTGTGTATATAGATAATCTTTTCACTTGTCTGTTCGAGCAGTGCCTGCCACATTGCAGGAGCATACAACAGATCAAACTCAATTCCCTTTACATGTAAAGCCTTGTATATCTCATAAAATTCCTTATAAGGCTTTGCAAAATGGTATTTTTTCTTTGGTTCCAGGATAACAAGATTGTCCGGAATTTCTGCCAAAGCACGCATCTGCTCTTTAAGATAGCTGCTGTCTCCTATACAGGGTGTTGTATAAACTCTGTACCCAGGTAAAGCAAGTGCTAAAAAAAGTGCTGTTGTCCCTGTGCCAGAAGGTGTTGCGACTGCCTTTACATGTAAGTCTCTGCTTTGTTCTTGTATCTCCTGCGCTAAAACTTCCAATCCCTCTTTTGCTTCTTGTACAGCGCCACCCTGATCAACAAAACAGGTTTTTGCATTTACATGTAAGCGTAAAGAAGCGATAAACTCTTTATAGAAATCATTTTCTATCTCTATGTGCTGCATACCTAATTTCAATGCATGCGCATAATTTCCTGCAGATTCGTATTTTTGTGTTGCAGAGAGTTTTTTTGTATAGTAGAGAAAGTTCCATTTTTTTTTCTGGCATAATGCGGCAAGTGCCAGCATAGCATTGGACTGTGTCCCGCCATACGATATCAGTGTGTCATAAGTAGTCTCTGGAGTATTTAGAAGAGTGTAGAGTTTTCTGTATTTGTTCCCTGCCAAACAGGGATCAATAAGGTCATCGCGTTTGACAAAAAACTCTCTCTCTTCTAAAATAATTTTAGAAAGAGGAGAGTTTTGCATGCATTACTACTTGATAGATGCTTTTTTCTGCAGTTCGTCCATTTTTTTCTTCATAACAGCTTTGAATTTTTCCATTTTCAGACGCTGTTCTATAAATGCTTTTACCTCATCAAAACTTCTTGTCATTGACGGTTTTTTATCTTCCACATAAATAACATGGTATCCAAACTGTGTTTTTACGGGTTTTAGCGTCACTTCGCCTTTTTTCATAGAAAATACTTTATCATTAAAAGCAGGTACCATTTGCCCTTTGCTGAAATATCCGAGATCTCCGCCTTTTGGTCCACTTGGTCCTGTTGACTCTTTTTTCGCCAGTTCTATAAACTTCTCTTTGAGTTTTCCACCACTTAAATGCTTCAACTGCGCAATGATTTTTTCCGCTTCTTCTTTTGTTTTGACTAAAATATGACGAGCATGTACGCTCTCTTTTTCATTAAATTCTTCTTTGTTCTTGTTGTAGTAATCTTTTAACTCTTTTGTTGAAATTTTAATGCCATCAAGCAGTTTTTTCTGCCAAACCTGAATAGCAAGCTCTTTTTTCATTCTTTGCTCAAGTTTCTTGTACTCACTTTTATACTCTTGAGAATTAATAATTCCTGATTTTTTTGCATCATCATAAATAAGTTCTTTGCCTATGAGTTGCTGAAGAACCTGCTGTCTGAATGCAGCCTGACGATCAGCCGGCACCTGATTAAAACGCCCCTGTGTCGCCTGCATCAGCTCCTGATCGACTTCTTCCTGGGTAATCGGTTTTCCATTTACGGTAACTAATGTTTTTGCACAGACGACTGAACCTGTCAACAACAGGGCAGATAATAACATTGTAATTTTATTCATTATAGAGTTCCTTACTAAATTGATAAAGAGAAGTTTAATAACAATATATTAATAGTTATTAAACAGATTCATTTTCATAGGTTATTTTAAGGTATTTGTCTAAAATATACTCCAGCTTGTCTCTTGTAAGCGGCTTTGAAAGATAATCATCAAGCCCTTCTTCCAGAAGCATCTCCTTATCCCCTTCCATTGCCATAGCTGTCAGGGCAACAATAGGAGCCTGTGATTTTAAGAGCATCATATCTTTAATCTCTTTGGTTGCGACAATCCCGTTCATATACGGCATATCTATATCCATAAATATAATGTCATATTTTTTCTCTTTATACATTTTTACCGCTTCAAGTCCGTTAGAGGCGGTAGAGACATCTATGTTATATTCTTCTAAGAGTATTTTTATCAGACGCTGATTGATAAGATTATCCTCCACAACCAAAGCCTCGGTTTTATCTTTGAGAGTAAGTTCGTTTTTCTCTTCATTGGTATATTTGTAGCTGTTTGCCATATACAGATGTTTGGCTATTACACTGGCCAGTAACGGTTTTTCTATCACTTCATCAATAATGTGTGTCATCTTTGTTTGCAGTTTTTCATCTTCATCCAAAAGAAAAACAACAGGTGCCTGCTTTTTATATGTCGCCAGATCCAGCATCCATGACGAATCTCCCTGATCACCTACTACATATAGTTCATCAATATCCGTATAGATATCATCATTGAGTTCGGAAGATTTGGTAACATCAATAGCAAAAGAGCGTAAGTAGGTAGTCAGGAAGTTGGCGTCATCAACCTTTTCTTTATCGAGCAAAAGCACCTTCGCTTTTTTATTTGGCATCATTTTGTAGTTTTGTCCTCTCGAAGCTTTAAAATCAAGAACAAAATTCACATATGTACCGTTGTCTAATTCACTTTTTATACGTAATTCTGATCCCATCAATCGGACCAGACCACTGGAGAGACTCAGCCCGACTCCAAGTCTTTCATCTGCATGACTGCCTGCGGTAAAAGGTTCATCCATAAGGGATATCTGTTCTTGAGACATTCCCTGACCATTGTCTTTTACACTAAAGCCGACAGAACAGGCTCCGTTTTGGAGTCGTTTTAAAAGTTTTACTTCTATAATAACCTTGCCGCCATGCGGTGTAAACTTAATTGCATTTTGAATGATAGAACGCATAACCTGCAAAATTTTGTTCGCATCACCTTCGAGTTCCTGTGGCAGTTTCGGGTCTATAAAACTCATAACCTGTACACCGTTGTTGCTTGCCTTGTCAAAACATGTATAAATGAGTTTTTCCATTGCAACGAGAAGGTTAAAAGGCTCTGCCTCCACTGTAAGACGCCCGCTTTGCAACTGTGCCAAATCCAAGAGACTTTCAATATTATTCATCAGGTTTTTAGAAGAATAATCTATCATCTCAAGATACTCATTTTGGTGTTCATTGAGATGCGTTTCTTTGAGCAGTTCTATAAATCCGAGAATTCCATTCATCGGAGTTCTAAATTCATGCCCTATATTGGCCAAAAATTTTGTTTTTAACTTTTCAACCTCTTTCACCTGCGATCGTGCTTTTTCCAACTCTGTAACATCTTTTAATTCTAAAATATACAGTTTCGTGTTTTTTGAATACTTGTGACACTTTGCCTCAATACTGAGAATTTGTCCCTTTGCATCGGTCATATTTACCTTGTAACCATCACTTTTGTATTTTTTAATATAATCCAGCCAACTTTTGTCAGACTCTGTAAAGATCTCTTCACTCTCACTCAAAAACATATCACGAATACTTTCATTGGCTCTTTTAAAATCTTTTATATCAAAATAGTTCATTGTGCTGAAAAAAGTTTTATTTGCACCTATCCACCCTTCGCCTTGCAGAAAATAGAGCATCATAGTGTCACTGCTGTCTGCCACTTCAACAAAAAAATCTTTGTCCAATTGTGAAAAAAGTGTCTCTTTTTCTTTCCTCGTATCATATACATGTGTGCTTTTTTGTTTCCAAAACAGTGAAAATATGCCCATATTTTACCCCTTTTAAAAAGTCATTGCTTTGATTATAACATATAAGTTGCTAAAATACATTTATGAAAAAAACAACAAAAAAAGAGATCCAAGAGATCCAAAAACGTTTTGTGGAGCGCTACAGTGATGCAGTTACGGAACTGCATTATAAAAATGCCTATGAACTGGTAATTGCCGTGGCACTCTCGGCACAGTGCAC
>Ga0256840_1002936_pt1 | contig 14386 bp, 12 predicted proteins | sample 355202metaG_FD_185969 | JGI IMG/M metagenome (GOLD analysis project Ga0256840, IMG submission 185969) | Hydrothermal vent microbial communities from Mid Atlantic Ridge, Atlantic Ocean - 355-202 | ecosystem: Environmental > Aquatic > Marine > Hydrothermal vents | place: Atlantic Ocean: Mid...
TTTCTCCATCACTTAATATGACTCGAAATTCAAAATCCAGCTGATAACCAATGGGCTGACTTATCGAACACTGTATATAGCGACCTAACTTATCAATATCTTCTAGGTAAACATTACTTAGCCACTGCTGATAAGAAAAGATAAAACCATCTAAGTGATTAAAAAAAATATGCTGTGCTTTTTCATCAAGATAAATTGTATTTTCAGTTATTTCAAACTGAAAAACACCTGCATTTGAAGCATATAAAGCTGATTGTAATTGGTCAGTCCTTTTTATCAGCTTCTGCTCTGCTTTTTTTCTTTCCTGAACTTGTTTTTCAAGCGCTCTTTCTCGTTTTATTGATGCCGTCACATCTGTAATATTGATCAAACAATAATGTGCACCCATTTCACTTATATCTAAACGTGTCACATTAATTTGCTGTTGGATCCGTTCCGGTTTTTTAGTGCTATTTTCTAGTGTATAAAGCGGAAAAGGGGCTTTATTCAAAACACTCGACAAAATAGCGGGTAGGCCTGTTTTAATATTTGCACAAATAACTTGATGGATCCTTTGGTTAACTAGCTCAGGAAATAAATTATCAAAAGCCTGGCCAATGGCTTCCACCCCTTCTACAGAAGAGTGCTTTGCCATCCACTGATTCCAGTAAACAACACGGCCTTGCAAATCCAAAATAATCACACCTGAATTTAGCTGACTAAAAAACTGTTCCAGATCCGCGCTTAAGCCTGAATCACTCATAACTTTGCACTATTAACTCTAAGGTTTTATATAAATTACTCATCGAATCAGCATTTAGCACAAACACCAGGTGCCCATTAATAGAACTCCCTTTCAATTCTATTTTGACCACAACAGAAATTAAAACACCATCCCCTGTTGTCTCCTCTATCAGTTGATCTGTATTTGTCTCTCGATAGACTGGCAGCTGAACATGAAAACTTCCCCCTATCGCTTCGCCGACAACACTAATACATGAATTTAATACAATATTTCCTATTTCGGTAAGTGCTTCACTCTGTAGTTCTGTTAATATTTCATCTGACAAATGCTTATCAAGCATTTTTTTTACCACATCAAAACTATCTTCTGGGTTAAAAATAAGCATCGAATTCATATCAAACGGCCCTTGCATAAACTGTGAAACCGAAAATATAGCTTGGTTCTTTCCAAGCCGGTTAGCTAGCTGTTCGGGTGTTTCAAATAAGATTTTTGGAACAGACAATATAACTTCCTGATGAACAAGCTGACTTAAAGAGTGAGCCGCACTGCCCAGACCTAAATTAAAAAGTTCTTTAAGCAGATCATACTGCATTTCAGGTAAATCAAGCTGAGTCTTTGCCATTAGAGTCCAAAAGTACTGTTATTAATAAGTGCTATCCACTGTATAGCATAGCCTCTATTTATAGAAATGATAGTGACGTATTGTAAAGGTAGCTATTGAGATTACTTTAGCAAGGACAAAAAATCCAGCAAGGAGTGGGAAGGATGTGCAGAGGCACGAAGCGCATCGCTTGCAGTTGATATGCTTGCTATCGTCAGCCTCTCCTTATTTTCTTACCTTAAGACAAGTAACCGTTCACCTCCCCCTTTGAAAAAGGGGGATTGAGGGGGATTTGTCTAATAAAGCCTCCCCTATCAACGGGGTCAGAGTCTGAGGTATCCCCATAAAACATCGCTATAAAACAATAAGATACATTGTGTTTTTGTTTTATTAAAAGCAAGGTAGCGTTAAAATGGAGCTTCTCTTCAGGAAATTTGCTAATAGGTGAGCCTTATGTCGATTATTAAAACCTTGCATACTTTGATAAAACAGTCTCTCCCTGACATTCATGCCGCTAGACTCAATGCCCTAATGGCTGCGGTTGAATCGGGGTTGACCGGTGCATCCGTGTCAATTACTTCACTGGGTCGAGCCAGAGCGGGGACATAGTGCTGCCAATATGGCCGTCATGCGTCATATTGCATTAAACCTAATTAAAAACGAAAAAACAGTAAAAGTTGGCATAAAAACAAAACGATTAAATGCTGGGTGGGATAATAATTATTTATTGAAAATTCTTCTCGGAGAGAAAAAAATGTAACCCATTAATATATAATGTCATTTTAATGCGATTGCCCTAATGTAAAAACAAGATAAAACACATAACCTATTGTTTTTATATCTTATTATACCTTGTTGTTTTCTTATTTTTAGTAGGTTACTTTCCAATACAGAAAGAACTAAAAATACGGCCTAACAAATCATCAGAACTAAAAGTACCGGTAATTTCTGCCAAGCTATTTTGAGCAAGTCTTAAATCTTCAGCGACCAATTCACCTGCTTGATTTTGTAATTGTTCTAAGGCATTTTCTACACTTTCCTGGCCATCAGTTAAAGCATCAATATGTCTTTTTCGTGCAATAAACACATCATCAGTTTCACCATTAAACCCTACACTTTGTTTAAGATGGTTAAGGAGTAACTCCATTCCAATATCTTTTTTTACAGAGAGATAAATTTGGCTTCCATGTGCGGTTTCTATGATTTCAGGTTCAACGCCCAGTAAATCTATTTTGTTATACACTTTTGTGATGTCTAAACCATCAGGTAAAGTTTTTAGCACTGATTCAATTTCGGGGTCTGTACTATCAATTAATAATAGAACTTTATCCGCTTGCTTAATTTCTTCGTGGGCCCGGCGTATACCTTCCTTTTCTACTACATTTTCACTTTCCCGCAATCCTGCTGTATCAATAATATGTAATGGCATGCCATCAATTTGAATACGTTCTTTTAGAATGTCCCGGGTTGTTCCTGCAATATCAGTTACAATCGCAGCTTCGTGTCCTGCGAGTGCATTCAGTAAACTTGATTTTCCTGCATTCGGTTTTCCGGCTAAAACTACCGTCATGCCATCGCGTAATAAGCGCCCTTGCTGTGCAGTTTTCTGAATCTTGAGTATTCTTGCCGATAGGTTTATTATTTTATTTTCAACAACACCATCTGTTAAAAAATCAATTTCTTCATCTACAAAATCTATGGCAGCTTCTACATAAATTCTAAGCTCTGTAAGCTCCTCTACTAATTCATTTATTTGCTCTGAAAAAACACCCTGCATAGATTTTTGAGCTGAGCGTACTGATTGTTCAGTGCTACTTTCAATTAAATCTGCTACTGCTTCTGCCTGAGCTAAATCCAATTTATTATTTAAAAAAGCCCTTTCTGTAAATTCACCTGGATTTGCCAGTCTTGCACCTAAACTAATCACCCTTTTTAGTACCATTCCTAAAACAACTGTTCCTCCATGCCCTTGCAGTTCTATAGTATCTTCACCTGTATAAGAGGCAGGGTTGGGGAAATAAAGCAATATTCCTGAATCAATAATAGAATGATCTTCATCTTTAAAGGAAGTGAATATTGCCTGTCTAGGTTCTGGTGTTTTATGAGTTATGCTTTTAGCAATTTCAAAAGCTGAAGGCCCTGAAATTCTTATAATACCAACCCCTCCATTTCCTGGCGGCGTTGCAATGGCTGCGATGGTATCTTGTATGATTTCTTGCACGGTTTTTTATTAGTTTTTAATATGTCTTTTACTAAAAAGGGGAGCTAAAAAGCTCCCCCTTCTCTATCACTTCAATTACCCTAAATAAATATTACTTTTCAGCTTCAATTTGTTTAGTGATATACCACTGTTGAATAATTGATAATGTATTATTACATACCCAATATAGAACTAAACCTGATGGGAAGAACAAGAAGAAAACGGTGAAAATGATAGGAAACATTTTCATTACTTTTGCTTGTAATGGGTCAATCGGCGCAGGGTTTAAACTTTGCTGAATTTTCATGGAAATACCCATAAGAACTGGCAACACAAAGAAAGGGTCTTGTGCTGATAGATCTTGCACCCATAATAAAAAGTCTGCCTGACGTATTTCAACAGTTTCAATCAGTACCCAGTATAAAGAAATAAACACGGGTATCTGTACCATAATAGGAAGACAGCCACCCATTGGGTTGACTTTTTCCTTTTTGTACATTGCCATCATTTCAGTATTAAACCGCTGTCTATCATCTGCAAATTTTTCTTGCAATGCTTTAAGACGAGGTTGAACTTTACGCATCTTAGCCATTGAACGATAGCTGGCTTGAGATAGTTTAAAGAACAATAATTTAATACACAGAGTAACCCCTAAAATTGCAAAACCCCAGTTACCAACATAATCATGAATTTGATTTAATAGCCAGTAAATAGGTTTTCCAATAACAGTCAACCAACCATAATCTACAGTTAGTTCTAATCCTGGTGCCACTTTTTCCATCATTGGTTGGATTTTTGGCCCAGCAAATAAGTGTGAATTAAAAGTAACATTAGTATTTGCATTAACTGATATGGCAGGTGAATAAGAGCCAATCACATAACGCCAGTCTTTTAACTTTTTAGTATAAAAATGATTTTCTTGGTCTGAAGGTGGAACCCACGCTGACGCAAAGTAATGCTGAGTCATCGCACTCCAACCCCCTAAAGTTGAAACACTCAGATTCTCTTCTTCCATATCTTCGAAATCAACTTTTTGATACTTTTCTTCTTCAGTATAAACAACGCCACCGGCATAGGTTCTAATAAAAGTGTTACCTTTATCGTCTTCATAAGGCACTCTTAATAGTTGGGTATATTGCCTACCTGTCCATGCTTGTGAAGAATTATTGCTTACCTTTTGATCTAAACTAATATCATAACTTCCACGTGTAAACGTATAAACCTTGGTAACAATAATGCCTTCATTATTAGTCCAAGTAAGTGGAACAGATAAGGAATCTTCTCCAACCGCTAATTCATAGTTGTCTTGGGCAGCTTTATAAGCAGCATGATGGTCAGGTGCTGATGTAGATCCACTACTTGCAATTAAACCACTTTGCGCTAGAAAAAGTTTTTCAGTATTACTATCAAATAGGCGAATAGGTGAAAGGTCTTTTTTCTCTGGTTCTAAGCCGACCAAAGCAAACATTTTGTTCACTACCGTATTTTCTTTTTCTTTAGGATACTGGAGTAAATCTAAATTCCTAATAGTTCCGCCTTTAGTATCAATTTCAAGTAAAAACACATCTGTTTTTACTGTGATAATTTTATTGGCATGTACATCTAATACAGGAACAGCTTCTATATTTTGACCCGATTTAGTTAATGTATTGAGACTCCCAGTGTTTGGTAAATCTGCGCCAGAATCAATAACCATTGGTTGTTCTGATACAGCAACTTCAGGTTTCGGGCCATAATCTAGCTGCCACTGTTCCCAAAGCATATAAGAAATCATCGCAAAAGCCATGACTAGCATAAATCTAATGTTATCCATCGTTATTTACCAATTTTTTTTGGAACTGGGTCTATGCCCCCCTCATGGAAAGGGTGACATTTTAATAATCTTTTTATTGTAAGATAAGAACCTTTAACCGCACCATGAAGCTGAATTGCTTCCAAGCCATAACTTGAACAGCTAGGATAAAACCGGCATCTTGGAGGAAGTAAAGGACTTATAAAGGTTTTATAAAACTTTATAAGATTTATGAGTAGGATTCGCATTGAGTTGTTAGTTTAAGCCAGTGCTTATCCAGTGATTTACTTAACAAAGCAGAAGATGCATTTGCTGCATCTCTTCGCGCTAAAACAACGACATCAATATTAATCAAATCATATTGTTTTAATCTAAAATTTTCCCGAACAGATCTTTTTATCAGGTTTCTTGTCACTGCTTTTTTTATATTTTTTTTTGCAATGGCAAGACCCAGTCTAGGATGATCCAAATCATTTCTGAGTGCTAGTAAAGTAAAAAACCTGTCAGTAGATTTTACTGGCTTGGCAAATACTTTTTTATAAGCAGCTGGATCTTCTAGTTTTAACCGTGAGGGAAAACTATACTTTTTCTCAGTCAATTATACTGTTAACGCTGCACGACCTTTCGCTCTACGAGCGTTTATTACTTTACGACCACCTACAGTAGCCATTCTTGTACGAAAACCATGAGTTCTTGCACGCTTTAATTTACTTGGTTGGTAAGTTCTTTTCATTTGCTTAAGCCTTAATAGTGTTGTAACAAAAAACGGGTAAAAAAGATCCGCGATAATAAGGCAAATACTAGGTCCCTGTCAATCATAATTATAAATTAGCTTGTGATTAATTCTGTATACTACTTGTGTATAAGTTATTTTTTTATATACTATATAACCACTTATCTTCACCCCTTTGTTAGTGAAGAAATATAAAACAGTTATCTAATTTCCCCCTAACCTTATTTAAAATAATCAATGAGCTCAATCTGGAAAACTTGTTTATCTAAACTGGAAAATGAAATCCCCTCTAGTGATTTCAGCACCTGGATAAGACCGCTGCAAGCGGTTGAGCAGGGTGAAATACTAAAGTTATTAGCACCAAATCGTTTTATTATCGACCATGTCAAGCAACATTTCATTAGCAAAATTGAAGACGTGGTCTATGAATTTTCTAACGGCACTCTAATTTTACAATTTGAAATTGGTTCTAAAAAATCAGCCCCCCTGATCCAACCCAAACGCCCTCAACAGTCACCGGCAAAAGAAAAACCCAAACGCTCAACCTTTTTGAACAAAGCATTTACCTTTGATAGTTTTGTTGAAGGTAAATCAAACCAATTAGCTAAAGCCGCCTCTATTCAGGTCTCTGAAAATATTGGTAAAGCCTACAACCCTCTTTTCCTATATGGAAGCTCAGGTTTGGGGAAAACCCATTTGATGCATGCAATTGGTAATGCTGCAATTGCTAAAAACCCAGCAGCCCATATTGTTTACCTACATTCTGAAAAATTTGTACAAGATATGGTACAAGCTTTTCAGCACAATACCATTAATGCTTTTAAGGACTATTATCGTAGTATCGATATATTACTGATTGATGACATTCAATTTTTAGCCGGTAAAGAACGCTCGCAAGAAGAGTTTTTTCATACCTTCAATAATTTACTGGATAAGAAACATCAAGTCGTTTTGACTTGTGACAAATACCCAAAAGAGATTGAAGGGTTGGAAGATCGATTAAAATCTCGATTTGGCTGGGGCTTACCCGTTGCTATAGAACCTCCTGATTTAGAAACACGTGCTGCAATTTTAATCAACAAAGCGGCACTGGTTAATGTTGAACTATCTCAGGATGTTGCTTTCTTTATTGGTAAGCGCATCCCATCCAATGTCAGAGACTTGGAAGGTGCTCTTAGGCGTGTGCTCGCTAATGCTCAATTTACTGGAAAAGAAATTACTATTGATTTTACTAAAGAAGCATTACACGACTTAATTTCATTACAAGATAAATTAGTCAATATTGATAATATTCAAAAAAAGGTGGCTGAATACTTCAAAATTCGGGTGGCGGACTTATCTTCAAAAAATCGTAGACAATCAGTTACCCGTCCAAGACAAATTGCTATGTGTCTTGCTAGAGAATTGACCAGTCACAGTTTCCCTGAAATTGGAGATGCCTTTGGAGGCAGGGATCACACCACAGTCATTAATGCTTGTAAGCGGGTTAAAGCACTAAGGGATAGTGATATTAAAGTATCTGAAGATTACCAGAACCTGTTGAGAACTTTATCGCATTAGTTGCGATAAAGTTGTGGATAAAACAGGGGTAAAATAGGCCTGTGTTTTTATCCACAATCTAACAACACAGAAAAGAAGGCTTTTAAAAACAAGATAACTTTTTGAATTATATAATTAAATATGGCTTATCCACAGAATTTGTACTCACTAATAGTAATAATATAAATAAAAGATATATATTTTTATTATTAATTTCCTGATTAAACGCTTAAAAAAATAAATTTGTCATAAAATAACAATGTCACTTTATATTTTTGTGCCAATTTTTTTTCTAAAGTATTGTGGATAAGATTGTGTTTATCACTGGGTTTATTGTGTTCATTAGTTGTATCTTTTTTATAGTGTTAACTTATCACCAACATATACACAGTTAATGATTATTTAATTAACAACCTTTAAAGTTATATAACCTATTGATTTTAAATGATTATAATGGGTTTTCAACAGTTTTTTTTTTACTAATAACAGTAATAAGTTTTAAATAAATATAATGAATTTTATTATTAATAGAGAACAACTACTTTCTCCTTTACAGCAAATAGTCAGTGTTATAGAGAAAAGGCAAACTATGCTCATTCTGGCGAATGTGCTTATAGTCGCAAATGAAGATGGCTTAGTCTTAACAGGGACAGACCTGGAAATACAACTCATCGCTAAAATTAACTTAGAATCTTCTGAACCAGGCCAAATTACAGTACCTGCTAGAAAATTTTTAGATATTGTTAGGCTATTGCCTAATAACGCTGAAATTAAAATTGAATTAAAAGAAGATAAAGTGAAAGTTTCATCGGGACGAAGTCGTTTTTCGTTAAGTACTTTAGCCGCTGATAATTACCCTGAATTTTCAGAATCTGAACTAGAAAACCAATTCCTTATTAATGCTGGACAATTTAAAAAAGCATTAGATAAAACTATTTTTTGTATGGCGAATCAAGATATCCGCTATTACTTAAATGGCTTGTTATTGCATATATCAAATAGTAAATTAAAGTTAGTAGCCTCAGATGGACATCGCTTATCTATTTATGAAGATAATATTGGTACTGCAACAGGATATGAAGCACGTATTATTTTACCTAGAAAAGGTGTTTTAGAACTTTCACGTTTATTAGATGATGAAGATGCCGAGTTAAATATTCAATTTTCAAATAGCAATATTAGAATATATTTTAAAGATTTAACTTTTTCTGCAAAATTAGTAGATTCAAAATACCCGGATTTCAGCAAAGTATTTGATCAAAGCTTTTTTAATCAAATCCATATTCAGCGACAAGTCCTTAAAGATGCTTTAACCAGAGTTGCTATTTTAGCCAATGAAAAATTTAAAGGGATTACCTTTGAAATTTCAGATGGTTTATTAAGATTAAATTCTCACAACCCTGAACATGATGAAGCTAATGAAGAACTTATTATTGAATATCAAGGTGAATCAATTTCTATTGCTTTTAATTCACAATATTTATTAGATGCTGTCAGTAATTTAGATTCAGAGTTAGCTGTACTGACTATTGCTAGTAATGCGAGTAGTTGTTTTATTGAAGAACCGGAACAACAACTTTATAAATTTATTGTTATGCCAATGCGGTTATAAAATGCGGTGTATTTTTATGGTTTCATTTTTAGTAAAACAGCCTTCGACATAGTTATGAATTTATACCTCATACGCAGCCTCCTTATTTTCTATATTAATAATGGCTACCCTTGTTTTTTATGTATCTTTAAATTTTGTAGAAATCTGCTTGTTGTTAAAGGGCTGCCAATCTTTGGTATTTGGCCTGTAAAAAGGGATTTTCTATCTGTAAAATTATTCTCCTTCGGTTTATACCGAGATTACTCGAGATGAGTTTACAAAAACTAGATATTTATTCTTTACGAAATATTACAAAATCAACGATAGAACCCTCACCAGAAATTAACTTAATTACAGGTGAGAATGGCAGTGGTAAAAGTTCTTTGTTAGAAGCTATTTTTATTTTAGGCCGAGCTCGATCCTTTAGAGCAACTAATATCAAGCAAGTGATTCAATTTAAAAAAACTGAATTAATTGTTTCTGGCCAATTAAAACAGCAATACGGACATACTTGCCATTTAGGTATTCAATTTAATAGCAACGGTTGTGATATTAGAATTAACAAAGAAAAGGGTAATAAATCTGACTTAGCCTATTCATTACCTGTTTTATTAATCCACCCTAAAAGTTATTTACTAATAGATGGGGGGCCGCAAATGAGAAGAGAGTTTTTAGACTGGGGTGTTTTTAACGATGAAGAAAACTTTTTATTAACTTGGCGTAGATATAAAAAAATATTACAACAGCGAAACTCATTACTAAAAAGTAAACAAACAAATCAACTTAATGTTTGGAATACTGAGTTGGTTCAGTACGGTACAATAGTCTCTGAATATAGAAGAGAATACTTGAAAAAGTTACAGCCTTTGTTTTTTGAAGTTTGTGGATATTTTCTTAATTTTACAAATGTAGAATTAAACTATTTTGCAGGGTGGGATGACACTGAAAATTTCATTCAAATTTTAGAAAATGATTTACAAAAAGATTTGCGTTATGGTTTTACCCATAATGGTCCTCATCGTTGTGATGTTAGTGTTATGGTTGATGGTCGTTTAGCAAAAAACTTTGTCTCTAGAGGCCAACTGAAGTTATTAATGCTTTGTTTAAAGCTAGCTCAAGTTAAATTAATGAATACAGAGAGAAATAATTCTGTTTGTGTGTTGATCGATGATTTAACGGCTGAGCTTGATGTATCAAATAAAGCAAAATTAATTGTATATTTATCAAATTTAGATTGTCAGGTTTTTATTTCTACTACTGAGCTTTCTAATTTTGGGGATTTAAGTAAGTTACAAAATTACAAAGTGTTCCACGTGGAACATGGTGATGTATGTTTAGTAAATTAATTGTTATGTTCCACGTGGAACACACAAAAATGGAAAAAGTATGAGTGAGAATAATCAAGAATACGATAGTTCTAGTATCCAAGTATTAAAGGGGCTAGATGCTGTAAGAAAAAGACCTGGTATGTATATAGGCGATACTGATGATGGTTCTGGCCTGCATCATATGGTTTTTGAAGTGGTTGATAACTCCATTGATGAAGCTTTAGCAGGTTTTTGTAAAGGTTTAGAAGTGATTATCCATGAAAATGGCTCTATTTCAGTCTCAGATGATGGTCGTGGTATTCCAGTCGATATACATGAAGAAGAAGGTCGCTCCGCAGCAGAAGTTATTATGACCGTCCTCCATGCTGGCGGGAAGTTTGATGATAATGCATACAAAGTATCAGGTGGTTTACATGGCGTAGGGGTTTCAGTCGTTAATGCCCTATCTGAGGAGATGACCCTAGAAATACGAAAGCATGGCAAGTTACATAAACAAAAATATAAAATGGGGGAACCTGTTGCAGCATTGAAGGCTGTTGGTGATGCCGAGGGAACAGGGACTCTAATTAACTTTTTGCCGAGTAAAAAAACTTTTTCTGATACTGAATTTCATTATGATATTTTAGCTAAACGGCTAAGAGAATTATCATTCCTAAATTTAGGAGTTAGAATCTCATTGAAAGATGAGAGAACAGGTAAACAAGATATATTTGAATTTGAGGGGGGAATTAGTGCCTTCGTACAACACTTAAATAGGAATAAAACGCCTTTGTTTGAAGAGGTATTTCATTTTACGGCTGAAAAAGAAGGGGTAGTTGTTGAAGTTGCTATGCAATGGAATGATTCTTACCAAGAAAATATTTTTTGTTATACCAACAATATTCCACAAAGAGATGGCGGAAGTCATTTAGCGGGTTTTAGAGGTGCCTTAACTAGAACCATTAATCAATATATTGAAAGCAGTGGCTTAGCCAAAAAAGAAAAGGTAGCAACAACGGGAGATGATGCTAGAGAAGGTTTAACAGCAGTCTTGTCAGTTAAGGTTCCTGATCCAAAATTTTCATCACAAACAAAAGATAAACTAGTTTCTTCAGAAGTGAAGCCTTTAGTTGAGTCTACAATGAATGAAAAGCTACAAGAATTTTTACTAGAGCAGCCTACCATTGCTAAAACCATCGCTAATAAAATTATTGATGCAGCCAGAGCAAGACAAGCAGCACGTAAAGCGAGAGAATTAACCCGACGAAAATCCACACTGGATATTGCTGGCTTACCTGGAAAGCTCGCTGATTGCCAAGAAAAAGACCCTGCACTTTCAGAATTATTTATTGTGGAAGGGGACTCAGCGGGTGGCTCTGCCAAACAAGGTAGAGACAGACGCACACAAGCAATACTGCCACTGAAAGGGAAAATTTTAAACGTAGAAAAAGCACGTTTCGATAAAATGATCTCTTCAGATGAAGTGGGTAACTTAATTACTGCTTTAGGTTGTGGTATCGGTAAAGATGAATACAATATAGAAAAGTTACGTTATCACCGTATTATTATTATGACTGATGCGGATGTTGATGGATCACACATTAGAACTTTGTTATTAACTTTTTTCTATCGACAAATGCCAGAGTTAGTGGAAAATGGATATATCTATATTGCTCAACCTCCCTTGTATAAAATCAAAAAAGGTAAGCAAGAGCATTATGTAAAAGATGATACGGAACTAAATGAATATTTAATTCAACTTGCATTGGATAGAGCACAATTACAGACAGATGAATCAACTCCTGTCATTCAAGGTCAGGGTTTAGATACATTAGCAACTGAATATGCAGAGGTGACTGCTGTAATTAATCGTTTAACGCGACGTTATGATGATGTTTTTTTAGAGGAAATGACCTATGTTCCTCCATTAACAGAAGAAATAAAGCAAAGTAAGGAAAGTTTGAGCCAGTGGCTAAGTCACTTAGAAGTAAAGGTCAATAATAACGACAGAAAAGCTGTTTATGCCGTTAAACTTAACTATACAAATAATGAAACGTTTGACGTTGTTGTTAATAAAAGATTAAACGGAAATACTAAAACCTTTGTTTTTAATTCTACTTTCTTTTTAGGCAAAGATTATTTATCTATCGCTAAATATGCAAAAGATACCTTTGGTTTATTTACCGAGCAATCCGTTATGAGAATGGGAGAAAGGTCTCAGCCTGTTAGTAATTTTAAACAAGCTTTCGAGTGGATGATGAGAGAAGTTAAGAAGGGTCAACATATTCAGCGATACAAAGGCTTGGGTGAAATGAATCCAGAACAACTATGGGAAACCACACTAGACTCAAATAGCAGGCGATTGTTACAAGTAAAAATTGAAGATATTATTGCCGCGGATGAAATCTTTACCACATTGATGGGCGATGTTGTTGAGCCTCGTCGTGATTTTATTGTTAAACATGCACTGGATGTGACTAACCTAGATGTTTAGGAACGTGAATGGAATAACTTCCCGAAATTATAACGTAGGATTTTTGTTTCAGGTGGAATGATCTCAAGAGGCGCATAGCCAGCTACGTAACGATTGAGATGGTTTGAGCAGGGATAAAAAAGCCAGTAAGGTGGGTGGGTTATTTGTTGCTGGTTGCCTTAGTTGATTTTAGTTTTTTATTCGATATAGAGCGCTATTGATAGGGCGGACTTTGAGTCCGCCCTTTTTTGTTTTAGAGATAAATAAAATGATTATTAATTTATCTCTAATATTACAATAATGTTTAGCTGTTTCTATGGTAAAAATGACATAAAATCAGATGTCCGTAAAGAATGAGGCTCATTGTTGGGGCGCTGGCTTTAGCCTGCATTTTTAAAAGCACTGCAGGCTAAACCAAAAGAACAGGGCTATTACCCTGTACCCCTACTTTTAATCACCAAGTTCCCCTTATTTAATTTTTTAAAATAAGCAGTGGTATGTTCATAGCTGTAATTAAAAATTTCATTCTCTAGCTGTTCTAAGTGATAATAGCATTCTCTTTTTTAGTCACTGACACAGATAAAAATAGCATGAAACAATATTTAGATTTACTGGATAAACTACTGAGTGAGGGCGTGCAAAAAGGAGATAGAACAGGTAGCGGAACTTTGTCGTTTTTTGGCCACCAGATGCGTTTTGATTTACAGCAAGGCTTTCCTTTAGTCACAACTAAAAAAATTCATTTAAAATCTATCATTCACGAATTACTCTGGTTTTTAAAAGGTGATACTAATATTGCTTATTTAAAACAGCATGGGGTAAAAATATGGGATGCATGGGCTGATGACAAGGGAGAGTTAGGTCCTGTATATGGACATCAGTGGAGATCATGGCCAACACCTGAAGGTGAATCAATAGATCAGATCGCAATGGTGATCAAACAATTAAAAGAAACACCTAATAGCCGTAGGATTATCGTATCAGCATGGAATGTTGCAGACTTACCTGATGAATCAATCAGTCCACAGCTTAATGTAAAAAATAATAAAATGGCGTTACCAGCCTGTCATGCATTTTTTCAGTTCTATGTTGCAGAAGGAAAGCTCTCTTGTCAGCTCTATCAGCGCAGCTGTGACACGTTTCTAGGTTTGCCATTCAATATAGCGAGTTATGCATTATTGACGCATATAGTAGCTCAGCAGGCTGATTTGGATGTAGGGGAGTTTATTTGGACAGGTGGGGATGTGCATTTGTATCTAAATCATCAACAACAAGCTCAATTACAATTGACTCGCACCCCTTATCCTTTACCTAAGTTAAAAATCAACAGAAAGCCAGAATCTATATTTGATTATCAATATGAGGATTTTGAAATTGAAGGGTATAAGGCGCATGAGCATATTAAAGGCGCTATTTCTGTTTAATG
>Ga0256840_1002937_pt1 | contig 14384 bp, 15 predicted proteins | sample 355202metaG_FD_185969 | JGI IMG/M metagenome (GOLD analysis project Ga0256840, IMG submission 185969) | Hydrothermal vent microbial communities from Mid Atlantic Ridge, Atlantic Ocean - 355-202 | ecosystem: Environmental > Aquatic > Marine > Hydrothermal vents | place: Atlantic Ocean: Mid...
CTAATAGTTTGGTAATATGGTTCATGACCTGTCCTCTAAATTATGGTATGCAAAGACAATATATTATACTGCCTTTCATAATCCACGTAGATTAGGATGGACAGGTCAAAACATCATATCTAATATAAACAAATTTAAGCTAAAAATTGATAGACATAAAACATTTATAAAACGGTTGCGGTACAATAGCCTTTTTATTTATGTGGATAATAACTCATGACTCAATTTCCTCTGATACGCAAAAGGCGTTTACGGTATACGCAAGCGATTCGGTCTTTGGTTGCTGAAAACACGTTAACAGCCAATGATTTGATTTGGCCTATTTTTGTTTTAGAAGGCGAGAATCGCAGTGAAGAAATATCTTCAATGCCTGGCGTTTTTAGAATGTCACAGGATGTGTTGTTGATTAAATTAGCGCAATTGGTGGAGTTGGGTTTGAAAGCAGTCACTTTGTTTCCCGTGGTCACGGCTAATAAAACTGAACTTGCAGAAGAGTCGTATAATCCTGATGGTTTGGTTCAATGTACTATACGTGCTATTAAAGCAGAGCTTCCTGAGTTGTTGGTTATCTCTGATGTGGCTCTTGATCCTTATACTATTCATGGACAAGATGGTTTGATTGATGATGAAGGCTATGTGTTAAATGATGAAACCATTGAGGTGCTATGCAAACAAGCGATTTCCCATGCTGAAGCGGGTGTGGATATCGTCGCACCATCAGACATGATGGATGGACGCATTATTCAGATTCGTATGGCTTTGGAGGAGTATGATTTCCCTCTGGTTAGTATTTTGTCCTATTCGGCTAAATATGCCAGTTGCTTTTACGGTCCTTTTCGCGATGCAGTTGGTTCCAGTGGTAATTTAGGAAAAAGCACAAAGGATAACTACCAAATGGATTCAGCCAATGGCAAAGAGGCATTGGATGAAATTGCTTTGGATATTGATGAAGGAGCGGATATGGTTATGGTTAAACCTGGAATGCCGTATTTGGATATTATTAGCCGTGCTTCTGGGCAATTCAATGTGCCAATTTTTGCCTACCAAGTCAGTGGTGAATATGCGATGTTGCAATCGGCTATTGATAACGGATTTTTGGATGAGAAAAAAGCCATTTTGGAATCTCTTTTATGTTTTAAAAGAGCAGGGTGCGATGCTATTTTAACCTATTATGCTGATCGTGTTTTAAGTTATTTGAATGAAAAGTAAGCATTATAAACTTGCCTTGTTTGGACAACCTGTTAACCACAGTTTGTCGCCAGCCATTCATCAGCAATTTGCCAGTCAGTTTGATTTGTCTATTCAATACTACTTAATCGATGTCGGTGCACAACATCTTGAAAATAAAGTGTTGGAATTTTTTAAATCAGGTGGTTATGGTGCCAATGTCACTTTGCCATATAAACAACAAGTAATGAAATATGTTAAATATAACAGTAAATTAGCTCAACAAGCTCAAGCAGTTAATACGATTTATTGCGATGAAAATAACTTTTTGCGTGGTGACAATACAGACGGTATTGGTTTTATTAATGATTTAAAAAAGCGTTGTGATTTTGATTGTCAAGATAAGAAAATTCTGATTTTAGGAGCCGGTGGAGCCACGCAAGGTATTGTGCCTGCAATTTTGTTGCAGTCACCCAAAGCGATGACTATTGCAAACAGAACGTTAAAGAAGGCACAGAATATTGCGGTATCAGAAAACTCTCTGGCAGTAACATTTGATGAGCTAAATCAACTGGATGAATCCTTTGATTTAATCATTCATTCCAGTTCTTTAGGGCATCAAGGAAAAACACTTGAGTTCTTGCCTCATCATTTTCACGACCAAACCCTTTGTTACGATTTAAGTTATGCCAAGGCTGCTTTGCCATTTATGGAATTTTGTCATTCTATTGGTGTTCAATCAACATGCGATGGTTTGGGCATGTTGATTGAACAAGCCGCTTGTGCTTTTTATCTGTGGTTTGGTTTGCAACCCAACACCGATGATATTCTTAGAGACCTTTGCATAACTATATGGCGAAAGAAAAAATAGAGAAAATTTGCCAGATTGAGTTAAAAATTGAAGGTAATAACCAGTTATTGGCGAGATTTTTAGCGAAAATCTGGTGAATTTAATCATTTTTTACTCGTCACTATAATTATGCAAAGGTCTCTCTTATTTAAAACTCGAAACGTGCGCCAAGAGCAATGGTGTCGCGGTTAAAGCCTTCCCAACCAAATACTTTTGAATATTGAAGGTAGACTTGTCTGCCATGAGCAGCTACAAAGGTAAGACCAATTTTTGCTGTACTGTAACTGCTGTCATTGAAATTGACAGGAGTTTCGAAAAATTCACCAGCAGGCATACCTGAAATACGCATAAGTACAACATCTGAGTTTTGGTTTTCATTGATGAAGTTATAATTAAAAGAAGGGATAAGAACACCTTTGCTTAAGCTGATGGCTTTACTTGCTTGTAGACCTAAAGTCGTTCGGTTAGTTTTAAAATTTTGCTCGCTAAATCCAACATTAAAAGAAGGCGCTCCTGTTTCTACAAAAGCATCCACAGTTGTCTTGTTGTATTCGTAACTGATAGAAGGAGTAAATAACCAACCATTCATGCTATTAAATTGATAACCACTTGATATTATATAGGAATCTTGAGTCCCTTGTGTAGACCCTTTGACTCTTAGGTCGGTTACATTTCCTCCCAAGGTAAAGTTGACAGTACGTGCCTGTTCAAAATCGGGTGAGCCATGACTTAATCGAGCATCAACGTAGAAATTATCATTAATGTTATAAGACCCATAAGCCGAATAAGTTGTTGCTGTGGAACTGGTGGAGGCATTTATTGTTGCCTCTGAATCAAAGTTAGAGCGACCAATAGCCAGTCCAACAACACCTTTATTATTAAAACGGTAATCAATACCAGCGGTAAAACTATTGGTGTCGAAGTCAAAACCTTCATCGGATGCATCCGAATAACGGTAATCGCCATTGGAAAACTGTCCGTTGATAAAAAATCCCCACGGGGAGACTAATTGAGGTGTGTTAGATGAATTATCAGCCAAGTACCCAAGAGCTGAAATAGGTAAATCAGTACCATTTATTGTTATGGCTATGGAATTAACGCCCGCTCTGACTTGTGACATTCTTGAAGCTAGATTGGCTTGTTGATTGGCAATAATTTCGGCAGAAGTTCGCGCAGATTGCACAACTTCTCGCGGACGCAATCGCGTTAATACACGCTTAACACCATCACCATCATTTTCTAACGCGGCAAAATACAATAAGTCGCAGTTTCCGCCCATTCCTGTTTGAAAATTTTCTTGCGTTCCGCAATAAGCTGATAATGCACCGAGCATTTGTTGAAAACGTCCAGCATCGCTGCCTAAGGCAGAGGCTAAGGCTTGTGCATACTCTTCTTGCGTTGGAATATTTCCCGCAGTTTGAGCCAGTCCATTACTAATAAACAGAGTGAATGAAAGTGCAAAACTAATTATAATTTTCATGTATGTTCCCCAAAATAATTTTAATAATCTAAAATTATAACCATTTTTTATATTATTAATAGTTTATAGAGAATAAAAGTGAATGCATTATTAAGAATATGAGCGGCTATCGCAGGTACAATACTTTTAAAGTAAAGAGTCAACCAACAATATAATGCAGAAGCAATAAACAGTGTGGGCCATTGTTCATAGGAGTCATGCAAAAGTGTAAAAATTATGGATACCATAACGGAGGCAAGAAATTTATTCATGTAACGGGTTAAAGAGTGCAATAAAATACCTCTTAATACTATTTCTTCAATCACTGGAGCAAAAATCACCATAGAAATAAAAGTAATTAATTGATTAGGATGATTGGTAGTCCATTCTTCTGCTTCTAAAAACAAACTGTTTTGTAGTAAATATATTTGGTATAAATAATCAGATACCCACAGTAATATGCCGATGAGTAAAGCGATCATGATTGCTTTTGAGCTTGTTTGGCTAAAGCCCATAACTGAATGAATGGTTGGTGGTTTTATACTTTTTGTAACAATCGCAGAGAAGATTAATATAACACCATAAGATGCTGCTAAAATATAAATTTCATTATTTGGATAAGGAGAAATCTGCAAATAATGAAAAGTCCACAACAAACAATAATCCACAGCAATTATGGATAGGATTAAAATAATAACTTGAAAAATGCTGTATTGTCTTTGCATAGAGTTTAGTTGGGTAGTCCACAAAAGTAAAGCCAGGAAAACCTGGCTTTACTCAATACTTCATTAGACGTGTGTGTGGGATGGGTTGTCTAATGAAGTAAAGCTCAAATTCGGTGTATAATTCCCCACACAAAATTAAGCTTAAAATATTTAGTGATTGCCGTATAGCTTACTCAGAAACAGAGTTAAAATCAATATTATTATGCAGGCTTAATAAATTAAAATTAAATTTTCTTGCGACTATTTATCGAATGAGTAGTCTTATAGGGTGAATACTATCAATACAGAATAAAAAGTGTGAGCTATTTTAAAGCAATAATTGACGAACTAACATTTAAAGCTGCCAAGAAAAACAAAACGGCTGCGCAAAGAAAAATATATGATTTGTATAGTCGTCCTGTGTATAACTTGAGTTTAAGGATGCTTAATAATGAAGCGGATGCACTGGATATAACCCAAGATGTTTTTATTAAAGTGTTCTTAAAAATTAACCAGTGTAAGTCAATTGATTTTTTTGGGGTTTGGGTAAGGAAAATCACCATCAACCTGTGCTTGTCATTTGTAAAGAAAAATGCCAAGCTAATAACAAATATTAACTTCAAAGAAAAGACTGTTACTTCTAACCTGATAGAAATTACTTCCAGTTTAGAGTATGCATTGAGCCAATTGCCTCAAGTATCGCGAACCGTATTGTGGTTGTATGAAGTCGAAGGCTTAAGTCACCAAGAAATAGCAGACAATTATGGTAAAACAGTGAGTTTTTCAAAAACACACTTATCTCGAGCTAAGTCATTAGCTTTATCTTATTTAACAACAAAAGGTGGTGGTTATGAAGCCATTAAATGAACAAAATATAACGCAGCAACTCAATGAGTTGCCACAAAAAGAATTGCCAAAGGATCTCTTTGCTGATATTCAACTAGGTTTGAATAAACACAGTTATACTAAAAGGCACCAGATGCTTTCATTGTTGTCAATCACTGCAGTGCTAATAATGTCAGTTGTATTTTTCAATCAAAAACAAAATCTTGATAAAAAAGATTATATGATTGAAGCACTGGTAAAACGCACCATCTTGTTAGAACAATTGGTTGCCAATGAAACACCCAAATATACGCTTGAAGGCTCGGTTATAACGGAAAAAATAGCTAACTTGGAGTTGTGGTTAGAACAATTAGATAAAGATATACAGCAAACAAAGGATAAAAAAATTCTGTCAGAATTAATGGCAGCAAAAGTGGATATTTTAGGTAACTTGGTGTTGTTGCAGCGAAAAATAAACCAAAAACCAAACTATCAAAAAATTAAACCCTACATAATTTAAAAGGTGAAAAATATGAAAGTTAAACTAAAAATACTCAGTGCATTATTATTGACAGCATTAAGTGCTGCAACAATCGCACAAAACAATAAAAATATTGAAGTCACAATCGATGATAATAATGGCGTTATGACAAAACACGTTACTGTTAACGGAGTTGAGCTTGATGAAGCGGGCATTGCCGAGTTAGAAGCTGATGAAAATGTAAAAATAATTCATCTTGAAGGTATAGATGCTCAAGTGGGCGATACCATGACACTTGCAATTAATGATGGTCATGTTAGTTCTGACAATATAGAAGTTAGCATTAATACCGATGGTGATAAAGTCACAAAAACAGTCATTATGAATGGAAAAAAGCTAAGCGCAGAAGAAATTGCAGAGCTTGAAGCCAGTGGTCAAATGAAAACATTTGATTTGGGAGCAGCAAATGGTCAAATGGAAAAAATGATTTTTATTAAAGCTGATGACGATGAGAGTTCACTTAATGAACAAGTTAAAATTATTGCAAAAAAATTGCATTTTGATTCAAGCAATAGTGCAACCATGGGTTTTATGGCAACTATTAAAGATGATGGTTGGCATGTCGTTTCAGTTGTTGCAAATTCAGGCGCTGCAGATGCGGGTTTAAAAGCAGGTGATGTTATAACAAAGATGGGTGATATTGATTTAACTCAATCAATTGAAGATGTACAAGAAATAATAGAATTAACCCAATGGCAAGTTGGAGAAGTGGTGGAAGTAGAATTTATTCGTGATAATCAAGTGCAGTCTGTTTCAGTCGAAGCGCGAAAAAATGACTCTGCAGATTTTGTAATGAGCAATAAGAGTAACCATTCAATGCTTATGCTCAAGGGTAATGAGCTCAATGATTTATCTAAAACGATATCCGTGATGGTTTCAAATAATAATCACGATTTTAACTTTAATGAGGAGGATATTAATATGATTTTCCCCGAACATTTAAAAGACATTAAGGTTTTTATCGCACAAGGACAAAGCACATCCGATTTATTAGGAAAAAATCATAAATTATCCACCCTAAGCAAAGGTTTGTCATCCTATTTCAAAACACAAGGCGGTGTATTGGTTTTAGAAATTGATCAGGATAATGTATTTTCTCTTCAGGAAGGGGATGTTATTAAACGCATTAATGGAACCGACGTAAAAGCCCCCAAAGACGTAATCAAAGCATTATTAAAATCAGAAAACCAACAAGATATAGAAATAAAAATTGTCAGGCATAAACGAAACAAAACACTGAAATACAATAAATAACTTGAATTCATAAAAGCTTAAAGTTAATATACGCAACCTCGAAATCATCCCTTGATTTTGAGGTTGTTTTGTTTCAGGCAAGCAACTAAATACCAATTCAGATTGGGGCTCGTAGCTCAGGGGGAGAGCACCTCGTTGACATCGAGGGGGTCGGCAGTTCGATCCTGCCCGAGCCCACCAACTTTTTTGTACTTTATATCACGTCATAAGTTTCCAATCTCAATCTAAAAAAATCACTCACTTATAATCCATAAACTCGTATTTTATTTAAATTGACCTTGAAAACTTCTAACGCAATCTAAAGCACAAAAATCACGGCAATAAAGCAGCCTAATCTCAATCTAAAAAAATCACTCACTTATAATCCATAAACTCGTATTTTATTTAAATTGACCTTATCGCACTACTCATCGAATCTAAACAGCAAAATCATTGTAATAACCGCATCCAATCTTTATAGTAACACGTCATTGCGAGGAGGAACGACGTGGCAATCTTTTGAGGATTAGCCTTTTTTGAATCGAACCAGACTTGATGAGATTGCCACAGTCGTCCCTCCTTCGCAATGACTAGACCTTGTTTAAAAAATGCTATTCCATGGATTGTATAAATATCTCTCAAATTAATGGACAATAAAAAACCCCTAAATAATTAGGGGTTTTGGAAGGTTAATTTGTGATAACTTAACCATGGTGTTCATTGCCATCATGAACGTGCCCATGTTCAAGTTCTGTTTTTGTTGCTTCACGAACGCCAGTGACTTCAACTGCAAAGTTTAATTGAAAGCCAGCTAATGGGATGGTTGTTATCAATCATAACATCACCACCAACGACTAATATAATCCATAAACTCGTATTCTATTTAAATTGACTTTGTGGCACTACTCATCGAATCTAAACGGCAAAACCATTGTAATAACCGCATCCAATCTTTATAGTAACACGTCATTGCGAGGAGGAACGACGTGGCAATCTTTTGAGGATTAGCCTTTTTTGAATCGAACCAGACTTGATGAGATTGCCACAGTCGTTCCTCCTTCGCAATGACTAGCCCGTATATTTCATAGGCTCGCTATAATTTTAATATATCATATTGATATTAAAGGGAAATATAGATGTATTGAAAATGTACACTTTGTAACCATATTCGCTATGCAGTTTTTAGAAAAATTTCAGCGGTCATTTTGCCCGATTCACCTGCAAACGTAAGAATAAACCTTGTTTAAAAAAGGTCATTCCATGGATTGTACAAATATCTCTCAAATTAATGGACAATAAAAAACCCCTAAATCTATAGGGGTTTTATTTGGAATATAAGTTATTTAAAACTTAACCATGGTGTTCATTGCCATCATGAACGTGCCCATGTTCAAGTTCTATTTTTGTTGCTTCACGAACGCCAGTGACTTCAACTGCAAAGTTTAATTGAACGCCAGCTAATGGATGGTTGTTATCAACCATAACATCACCACCAACGACTAATATAATCCATAAACTCGTATTTTGTTTAAATTGACCTTGAAAACTTCTAACGCAATCTAAACGGCAAAACCATTGTAATAACCGCATCCAATCTTTATAGTAACACGTCATTGCGAGGAGGAACGACGTGGCAATCTTTTGAGGATTAGCCTTTTTTGAATCGAACCAGACTTGATGAGATTGCCACAGTCGTTCCTCCTTCGCAATGACTAGCCCGTATATTTCATAGGCTCGCTATAATTTTAATATATCATATTGATATTAAAGGGAAATATAGATGTATTGAAAATGTACACTTTGTAACCATATTCGCTATGCAGTTTTTAGAAAAATTTCAGCGGTCATTTTGCCCGATTCACCTGCAAACGTAAGAATAACTAGGTTTCTCGGCGAATCGAACAAACTGACTCACTGAAATTATCCTAAAATTCTGCATTCCTATGAAATATACGGGCTAGAGCTTGTTTAAAAAATGCTATTCCAAAATTAATGGACAATAAAAAACCCCTAAATAATTAGGGGTTTTGGAAGGTTAATTTATGATAACTTAACCGTGGTGTTCATTGCCATCATGAACGTGCCCATGTTCAAGTTCTGTTTTTGTTGCTTCACGAACGCCAGTGACTTCAACTGCAAAGTTTAATTGAAAGCCAGCTAATGGATGGTTGTTATCAACCATAACATCACCACCAACGACTAATATAATCCATAAACTCGTATTTTATTTAAATTGACCTTGTGGCCACTACTCATGGAATCTAAACGGCAAAACCATTGTAATAACCGCATCCAACCTTTATAGTAACACGTCATTGCGAGGAGGAACGACGTGGCAATCTTTTGAGGATTAGCCTTTTTTGAATCGAACCAGACTTGATGAGATTGCCACAGTCGTTCCTCCTTCGCATTGACTAGACCTTATTTAAAAAAGGTCATTCCATGGATTGTACAAATGTCTCTCAAATTAATGGACAATAAAAAACCCCTAAATCTATAGGGGTTTTATTTGGAATATAAGTTGTTTAAAACTTAACCGTGGTGTTCATTGCCATCATGAACGTGCCCATGTTCAAGTTCTGTTTTTGTTGCTTCTCGAACGCCAGTGACTTCAACTGCAAAGTTTAATTGAACGCCAGCTAATGGATGGTTGTTATCAACCATAACATCATCACCAACGACTTCCTTTACTTTAACAACTGTCATTTGTCCATCTGGAGTTTGTCCTTGAAATTGCATGCCCGCTTCAATGTCCATATCTGGTGGGAACTGCGTGCGAGGCACTTTGTGAATAAGAGCTTCGTTGTATTCACCATAAGCGTCTTTTGGATCAATTTGCACGTCAAAAACATCGCCTTGTGCTTTGTCTATTAATGCATTTTCTAGTCCTGGAATGATATTGCCTTTTCCAATTAAAAAGCTAAATTTACCATCTTCAGATTTGTCGATGATGTTATTGTCGTTGTCTGTTAAAACATACTTAATGCTTGCAACGTGATCGTTTTGAATTTTCATTAATGTTTTCTCTAGTAAATAATTTTTATTAGTGCTGAAAAAATCAGCACTAACTTAATTTATGGGTTATCTGCTTTTATTCAAGTCTTTTATGACCGCAGCTAAAAATCGAGCCGCTTCTCCACCTGTTACTGCACGATGATCAAAGGTTAAAGATAAAGGAATCATGCGATGCACTTCAAACCCACCAAGAACTGGAACCACTTCATTTAGCAGTTTTCCAGCAGCCATAATGGCTACACAAGGCGGTGTGATAACAGGAGTGGCATAACGACCCGCAAAGACGCCAAAATTTGATAACATGATAGTAAAATCCTTCATGTCTTCTGGAGGAATACTGCGTGTTTTAATTTGTTCTTTAATTTTATTCATGCCTTGGCGTACCTGTACGGCATCACGCTGATCACAATTACGCATAGTTGGTACAAATAAACCATCCGGTGTATCAACGGCTATACCGACATCCACATGTGAAATATTGCGTTTGGCTAATTTATCCCCATCGAACCAAGCATTTAGTGCGGGTTGTGCTTCAACGCCTTTAACTAATGAACGAATCAAGCGAGCCGTAATGTCTTCACCAGGTTGCCATTTATGAATATCGGCATCATCCATTAAGGTAGTGGGTACTATTTTGGCATGGGCATCAGCCATGATTCGTGCCATTGCACGACGAGTGCCTTTGACTTGCTGCCATTCACCAGAAATCGTTTGAGTGGCAACAGTCTCTGAAATTTTGGGTTTATGCACCACAACACTGGGTTGCACTACTTGGTGTTGTTTGGGTTCTGAGATATGAGCCTGTTGAGTTGCAGCCGAAGTTTGTGATGACTGTGATTGTGTTTGATGGGTGAGCTTTATGTCACTTGGGCGAATAACACCCCCCGCACCAGTGGCAACCACATCATTTAAATTCACTTTAAGTTTTTTAGCTAAGGCTTTAACAGCAGGGGCAATTTTAATATTGCCTATACTGGAAATGTCACTGACAACTTTATTACTGGATTCCATTTCACCAACCACAGTTCCGCTGTCATTATCGTTGGCAAGTTCAGCTTTTGATGGTGGGTAGTTCTGTTCTGGCATTTTGCTCGTTGGCAAAGTGCTATCAAGTTCATCAATTAAATTTTCAATATCGTTTTGTAATTGCGTTGGCGAATCATTTGCAGGAGCTGCATTTTGTGTTGTGTCTTTGGTTTGCACGCCATCAAACTCAACAAGTACAGCTCCAGTATCAATAACATCACCAGGTTGACCGTATAATTTGGTGATAACTCCTGAATAAGGGCAGGGGACATCAACAACTGCTTTGGCTGTTTCCATGGAGACCATTGGCTGGTCTTCTTGGACTGTATCGCCTTCTTTTACATGCCATTCAACGATTTCTGCATCGGGCAAACCTTCACCTAAATCGGGTAAGTTAAATAATTTCATGAGACCTCCATCACTTCGTTTACAGCCTTGAGTATGCGATTAACTGTTGGCATGTATTTCTTTTCTAATTTAAATAATGGCATAATTACATCATAACCAGCGACTCGTTTTATTGGAGCCATTAGGGAATATAAGCTGTTTTCTGCCAAAGTAGCGGCAATTTCTGACGCAACGCCACAATGTTTTGGTGCTTCTTGAATAATAACACAACGACCAGTCTTTTTGACAGAATCCGCTATGGTTTCGTGGTCAATTGGGCTAACTGTTGCGACATCGATAACTTCAGCGGAAATGCCTTGTTTTTCAAGAGCTTCTGCGGCTTCTAATGTTTCTTTAATCATTGAACCCCAAGTGACAAGTGTAATGTCGTTACCTTCACGCAATTCAAAGCACATGTCTAAGGGAAGTTCTTCGCCATCATCAACCACTTCTTCTTTTACCAAACGGTAAATGCGTTTGGGTTCTAAAAACAACACCGGATCAGGGTCGCGAATGGCGGCTAACAATAAACCATAAGCCCGAGAGGGAGATGAGGGAATTACGACACGGATTCCTGGCGTATGAGCAAACATGGACTCAATGCTCTCTGAATGATGTTCGGGAGCATGTATGCCGCCTCCGAAGGGTGCGCGAATAACAAGTGGGCAGCTTAAACGTCCACGTGTGCGATTTCTCATGCGAGCAGCGTGGCAGACTATTTGTTCAAACATGGGGAAAATAAAGCCCATAAATTGGGCTTCGGCAACAGGCTTCATGCCTTGTGTTGCCATTCCAACTGTCATTCCTGCAATCATTGCTTCGGCAAGAGGAGTATCAATTACACGGTTCTCGCCAAACTTTTGTGCTAGTCCTGATGTGGCACGAAAAACACCACCGTTAATACCAACATCCTCACCAAGAACCACAACATTTTTATCGTGCTCTAATTCGTAATTTAATGCCAAAGATACGGCTTCAACCATTGCTAATTTTGCCATTATTTATTCTCCTCTTCTAAAGCAAGTGCATAAGCTCGTTGTTCTGCTAAGTCGTGTGGTAACTCTGCGTACATGTAGTCGAACATATCGGATACAGGCAGTTTTGAAGCACTTTGGTATTCTTTTACCGCGGCTTCTACTTTAATGGCACAATCTTCCATTAATTTGTTTTCTTGTTGAACGCTCCATTGATTATTGTCCATTAGGTATTGCCTTAAGCGTAAAATAGGTTCAAAACGCCTGGCATCTTCTACCTCTTGATCAGGACGGTAGCGACTGGCATCATCTGCGGTCGTGTGATCACCTAAACGGTAAGTGATAGCCTCAATTACAGTTGCACCTTCGCCGTTTCTTGCACGATCTAGCGCTTTTTTAACTTCATGATGAACAGCTAATAAATCATTTCCGTCGACTTGAATACTAGGTAAACCTCCTGCAATGCCCTTTTGTGCTAAAGTTTCGCCGCTGGATTGTTTTGCACGTGGAACTGAAATTGCCCAACCATTATTGATTATTACAAAAACCATGGGCAATTTGAACGCACTGGCTGCATTAATTGCTTCCAAAAAATCTCCTTTAGAACTTCCACCATCGCCAATAACAGATAGAGTGCACCTGGCTTCTTTTCTTAATTTAAACGCAAGTGCTGCACCAGCAGCGTGTGTGTTTTGGGTTGCTATAGGAACACACCAAGCAAAGTCATGGGGAGGGCCTGAAAAATTACTGCCACGTTCATCTCCACCCCAATAGAGTAAAACCTCTGACATTTTGACGCCACGGACAAACTGCACACCGTATTCTCGATAGGCTGGTGCAAAAACATCTTCGTATTTCATGGCAGAGCCAATTCCAACATGAACAGCTTCGTGCCCTAAAGATGAGGCATAAGTGCCTAATTTTCCAGTTCGTTGTAAAGAAATGGCTTTGGCATCAAACACGCGTGTCAAGACCATGGTTTTATATAATGATTTAATTGTTTCAAAGTCCTTTGCGATAGGAGGAATTGCCTCTCCCGTCAGTGTCCCATTTGGTGATAAGTATTGGATGTATTCAACACTAAAAGATGCTACTGTTGTCACTCTTATATTCTCCAGGAATTTGTTAGTAAAAATGGTGGTCTTAAATTAAGCGATGTATGTCATACCCTAATTTAAGATTTATTGTTGTTTTTCTGGTGTGATATTATAGAATACCTGAGAATTAATTTCTCAACTAATTTTTTGTCTTTTCACTAAAATGATTTATCTGATTTGCCAAATTTGCTAATGTGAAACAACTTGATGAATAAAACTAAGCTTGAAAGTTCTTCTGCAATAATTGATTTTTTGTTATCTCAACCTGAAGTCAAAACTGTAAATGTGCCAAAAAAAACTACCGTTGCGTTTGAAGGAACGCTATGTCAGTCATTTAATTTCTTACTGTCTGGCAAAATAAAAGTTTTTAAAATTTCAGAAAGTGGCAAGCTTTTAACTTTATATTACATCAATAAAAATGAAGGTTGTATCTTGACTGCAGCATCGATTGTAAATAAGGTTCCCATTCCTGCGATGGCTGAAACGATAACAGATTGTCAAGTGTTATCAATTCCATCTGGTTGTGTTGAAAATTATTTTGAAGAAAGTAAGGTGTGGCGGAGGTTTGTTTTTTCATTATTGACCCAAAAAATGGCGGGTTTGGTCGATGTTGTAAACGATTTGGCTTTTCATCACTTGGACGAACGATTATATGATTGGCTTATTAATAACCATGAAAATCAAGTAGTCAATTTAACCCATCAAGAAATTGCAGATCAACTTGCTAGTACCCGTGAAGTGATAAGTCGCAGCTTGAAATTTATAGAGAAAAAGGGAAAGATCAAACTTTCTCGTGGAAAAATCACCCTTATGTAACAATTGTTACAGACCATCATTAGTAAACCCTGCATAATCTATCCTTTAATCAGAAAGTGAGAAATATTATGAAAGTCAATGTCGGATCAGCAGATAAAGTTATAAGAATTGTGGCCGGTGTCGCCGTAATAGGTTGGGGCGTATATGCTCAAAATTGGTTAGGTGCAATTGGTATAATTGTAAGCGTCAACTAAACAGCGTTATTGATATTTACAATGTTTTAAAATTCCATGGTAGAAGTTTTTCATAATCATCGACAGTTTCGACCAAAGGTAGTTTTTTGAAGATAT
>Ga0256840_1002938_pt1 | contig 14382 bp, 16 predicted proteins | sample 355202metaG_FD_185969 | JGI IMG/M metagenome (GOLD analysis project Ga0256840, IMG submission 185969) | Hydrothermal vent microbial communities from Mid Atlantic Ridge, Atlantic Ocean - 355-202 | ecosystem: Environmental > Aquatic > Marine > Hydrothermal vents | place: Atlantic Ocean: Mid...
GGTCTACTTTTTCAAGTGTAAAGACTTCTAAAAGTTGTGTGTCTTTTACCATAGTTTTCCATGTGTTGGTGTCTATGTTAAAGTGTAAGGCTTCAGAAATCTTTTTACACACAGCAGGCATGACAGGAGAAAGCATGATGGAGACTTTAGCAAGGATGGCTGCAATCAGCCCATTAAGAGCCATGGCTTCTTCTTCTTTGCCATTTTTCATGAGGTTCCATGGTTCATACTTGTCTATGGCACGGTTTGCCACAGTGAGTGGTCTCCAAAGTTCTTCTAGGTAACGGTGAATTTGCATTTCATATAGTAGTGGCTCAAGTTTATCAAGAGAAGCATGTACTTCGTCAAGTTCTGTTTGATAATATTTTGCAACATTCACAGAGTCAACTTTGCCTTCAAAATACTTACCAGACATACCGATGACACGGTTAAGTAAGTTTCCAAGGTCATTACCAAGGTCAGAGTTTATACGGTCTATGAGTGCTTTTTGACTAAAGTCACCATCTCCCCCAAAAGGCACTTCACGTAACATGAAGTAACGAAAATTGTCTAGCCCATACGCGTCTGCAACTTCTTTAGGGTTGACTACATTGCCTTTAGATTTGGACATCTTTTCACCATCTCTTGTCCACCAACCATGTGCGGCGATGTGCTTAGGCAATGGAAGTCCAAGAGACATCAAAAATGCAGGCCAGTAAATAGCGTGGAAACGTAAGATGTCTTTACCTATGAGTTGTGTACGAGCAGGCCAGAAGTCCATGTTCTCTTCATCTCCACCATAACCCAGTGCTGTCACGTAGTTCATAAGAGCATCAAGCCATACATACATAACATGTTTAGGGTCGTTCATCTCAGCAGGGAGTTTGACACCCCAGTCAAATGAAGTTCTGGTGATAGACAGGTCAGTAAGCCCACCTTCAACAAAACGGATGACTTCATTTTTTTTGCTTCTTGGCAAGATACAGTCAGGTGTGTCGTTGTACCATGCTAAAAGTTTGTCTTCATAGGCTGAGAGCTTAAAGAAGTAAGACTCTTCTTCTACGATAGTAGTACTTTTACCACACTCAGGGCAGAACTCTTCATCTACAAGTTGAATGAGTGGAAAAAAAGTCTCACACGAGATACAATAATGACCTTTATAGGTGTCTTTATAGATGTCGCCATTGGCATGCATCGTACTAAAGGCTTTTTGAACACCTTTCATATGGTCTTCATCGGTTGTTCTGATGAACTTGTCATAAGAGATGTCAAAGTCATCCCAAAGGTCTTTAAAGGTTGCAGATATTTTGTCTGCATAGGCTTTTGTAGATTCGCCACGTTTTTTTGCGGCTTCTTCTATTTTCTGACCATGTTCATCTGTACCAGTAAGAAAAAAGGTTTCCATGCCTGCCATACGAGAGTAGCGTGCAAGTGTATCTGCAATGATAGTCGTGTAAGCATGACCAATGTGTGCAATGTCATTGACATAATAAATAGGGGTTGTAATATAAGCTTTTTCGCAAGAGTTAGGCTGAGTGTTTTGCATGAGTAAGTGTTCCTTAAACAAATGAGTTTTTGGTTTACTGTTGAAAGTAAATTTAGATAGATATCTTATCTAAAATGTACTGTATAATGGGTGAAATAATAGATTAAATTTTCTTATGTATAATAGTATAACTTTTTATCGGGAAGAGAATTAAAAAACCAAAGGTTTGAATGTGCGTGATGTGAAAGAGACTTTAGAAGAACATTACAGTAAAAAAGAGACCTATTCGCCTGATGAGAAAAAAATCATCATGGACAGGCTGGATGAAGAACGACGTATCCATCAAGAAGCTGTTAAGGGTTTGGACGGCAAAAATGTATCCTATAGTGAAACTGAAAAAAGTAAAATCCTCAACAAGCTAAATGAAGAACGTATCAGTATCCAAAACCGATTAGAAATTAAAAAACGTAGACTTGAGAATAAAGAAATTTATAGGTTTGCTACTAAAGTATTTTATAAATTCCTTCATATGGAACGAGAATATTTTATAGAGATAGATGATTGTGAAAAGTTTTCTAGACGACCTGCAATTATTTCACTTTATTACCGTACGTTTGAAGAACTAAAAAAGAAAGATGTTCTTATAAAAACTGAAGTGTATTCAGACAAGATATTTATCTCTTATGATGCCATTCGCGTTTATTTTAAAGCATATTCATTAGAAGATAAGCGAAAAGTATAATGTACTACGTCTATCTGGTGCAGTGTGCGGATGACACACTCTATACGGGTATAGCCAAAGACTTGGAACGGAGAGTAACAGAACACAATGAGTCAGAAAAAGGGGCTAAGTATACCCGTGCTAGACGTCCTGTACAACTTGTATATAGTGAAGAGCATACAGATAGAAGTGCAGCATCTAAACGTGAATATGAGATAAAAAAGAAGATGACTCGCAAGCAAAAACTTCAACTTATTGCTAGTTAAAACTCAAACCCTCCACCTTTACCTTTACTCATAGAGTCATACACCGCTTTGATGTAGGCATCACGTACTTCGCAGTCAAGTAGCTTTTCACATTTGAGGCAAGAGCTTAGTTGCTGTTCTTTTTGGCATTTTTCTAGTAGGACTTGTTTTTGTGCTAAGATGATTTGCCATTCATCGAGTACTGCTTCTGACATTATTTTGTTAGTCCGTAGGCTTGTTTTAGGGCTGCTATCTCATACTTTGAACCAAAAAAACATGGGCTTGTGTCGTGTGGATGTTTGGGGATGAGTTCCATGAGTCTTGTACCGTTGTTGTCTAGAGCTTGTCCACCTGCTTGCTCATACATAAAAGCAAAAGGGATGACTTCAAAAAGTTGGCGTAGTTTTCCCTCTGGTTTATCTGTAGTTCCTGGATAAGAGAACAGTCCTCCCCCTTTGAGGAGTATCTGATGTAAGTCTGGTACCATACCACCAGAGTAACGTAGACGATACCCCTCAGCAAAAAGTGAGTCTATAAAGGCTTTATGGTGTTTTGCCCAGTTTTGTTGTGTACCACCAGAGGCATTTAGCTTGCCTTTTTCGCCTAAGGTGATTTCGCCTATGGCTTTAAAGTCCGTACCAAATGCACGGTAAAGCATGGGTTTTTTACCCTGTTCTGCAATGACAAGCTCTATGCGAGGCCCGTAGACTACATAGGCAGAGGCTATTAGGTTAGAACCTTGTAACGCACCTTTATATATGCCAAAGATAGACCCCACAGAAAGATTTACATCTACAAGTGAAGAGCCATCAAGGGGGTCATAACATATAGTATACATCCCTGCATCATTGAGTTCAAGTAGGCCTTCTTTTTCTTCACTGACTAAGTTTTTAACCACAGCCACAGATGCAAAGGCTTTTTCTATGATGATGTCCGACTGAACATCAAGTTTGAGTTGGTCTTCACCTGAAGAATTTTCAGAGTCGCTGTAGCCTAAGTCAGCAGTTTTTATGGCATGGTCTATCTCAAAGGCAACTTCTTTAATGGTTTCAAAAATGCTAGTCATGTTATATTTCCTTGGCGTGGCTGTCTATCCACTCTATGATTTGGTCTGTGTTATTTAGGTCTAAGATTGTGATGTCTTTTGGTATAGTGTATTTACTTGTATCGATAGTGTCATCTATAGCTATGGCTTCAGAACATTCAAAATAGCTTTCATCTATCTTGTTTCTAAAAATGGCTATACGTGGTAGAGGTAAAGTTTTTAACCCTTCTACCAATAAAATGTCAAAATGATGAATCATGGAGACAATATCATCTAAACTTTTTTCTTGCTGTGAAAAGTAGGTTGTACGTGTAGGAGAAGTGATGACCACTTCTGCACCCGTTTGGCTAAACTTGTAACTGTCTTTGCCTTCCACATCAAACTGAGCCTTGTCTTTGGGGTCATTTTTGATGATAGCTACTTTCTGATGGACTATCAGTATTTTAGCTATCTTTTCTACAAGGGTAGTTTTACCACTGTTTGATGGCCCAGTAAATGCCACGGCAACTCTTTTTCTCACATTTTACCTTTTACATTAATATAAGGGGGATTATACATCAATGTTTATTGAAAGTATGTTAAAATCATTTTCAATCATAAGGAGTGTAATATGCTTAAATTATTTATAGGATGGGTAGTCATAGCACTTCTTGTTGGCTGTTCATCAAAAGAAGAACAGGCTCTTGTAGACTCGTATACTAAGAAAAATACGTATCATAAAAACTTACAACGTACAGAGAAAGTAGAACTTTATGATGGCAATACGTCAGTAGCTATTTTGACTGCTACACATCTATATACATCTAATCTTGATAAAAATGATACAAGAGATGAAGTCTTTATTATTGCTGTGGCATTTGAAGAACCAGAAGTTTCACATTTACGTTTTGATATCAGTAGTGAAGAGGCAAGTGAAAACGAATATGTATTGACCCTTAATAATAAGAAAGCAAGTAAAGTTGTACATTTAGATGCAAGTGATAAAAAACTGAAGAATGTCTCATTTGTAACAGGTTGGGGTGAGTATTATGAAGTGAAATTCCCTCATGCTGGGACAAAGTTTTCTTTAGAATTTGCAAATAATAACTATGGTAAAGGGAAATTAAACTTCTCAAAGATACCAAAATTTGTCTACACCAAAAAAGGTTTTTAGACAATAGATTTACGTGTTATAAAAACTATTTTCTAAAAGTATCGGTCTTTTCTGGGCTGGCTAGTATTTTTAGCAGAGGGAAGATACGGGTGGTAACTCCTAGTTTATTCATATAGATAACATAGTTTGCTAAAACTTTTTTCCCATACTCTCTTGCTTCTTCATTTTTCATGCTTTCCATACTCATGTACGGCTCATAAGGGCCTTCTCTAAAGTGCTTACGGCTTTTTATGTGTCTTCTGGTAAAACCTATCCCACCATTATAGGCGTAAGCTATAAAGAGTGGGTGATGTAAATATTTTGTGAGATAGTCTAAATGGTAATCGGCATACTCTATGGCTTTATAAGGGTCAAACATTTGGTCTAAGTCTAGGTTTTCACCTTTTTCTTTGGCGATGTGCTTGATGAGAAAAGGCATAAACTGCATCATACCCAAGGCAAATGAGCGTGAGACTGAAGCAGGTACAAAACGGCTCTCTTGGCGTGCAATGGCATAGATGAGAGCTTGACGTTCTTCGGGCATATCTTTCATAGCATCGCGGTAGGGCATAGGGAAATATTGGTCTGTAAAGTTAGATGCTTTTGCTTTGACGTAGGTATATACACCTATACACTCTTGTGATTTATGTTCATCAGCTAGGTCATCTAGGTCACAACCAGCTTTCATCTGGTGCTTTACTTTTGCCCATGCTATTGGGTCTTGTATGTTAAAGCCAGCAGTTTTACTTCGCCATAAAGACTCTGTAATGGTCTTAGGGTATCGTGCATTCATAGTGTCTGCTGCCATGAGGGTATAGATGTTGACATGGTGGCTTTTGCGTAATGCCTTGATGTAGACTTTGTTTTTTGTACTCATATAGAGCCAAAAAATGGATTTGTCTACGTCATATCTTTTTTTATAGGAGCGTCTTGCTACATCAAAATAGCCTGAGGCTTGTTTGGCTTTGCCTTGTTTCAGGAGTGCTAGCCCATGTTTGAAATGTTTATTGGCTTTACTTCTTGCTCGCCAACTGTTATCGACAGCTCCTCTACTAACACCTGCTTGTACTTTTGGAAGTGCTGCCGTCAGTCCTGTTTTTTTCTTATAGGCAGTTTTGAGCTTTTTATTAAGCTTTGTGGCTTCGGTGATGATGTTTCGTGCTTCTTGTTTGCTAGTGTTTTTTTGAGACAGTAAACGCCATATGTAGTAATCTTTTTCTACACTTTTAGGCATTTTATGTACTTGAAAATAGGTAAATGTTTTGGCTTCTACCACCATACATAAAAATAAAAAAATAAAAGTTAAACGTATAAACATTGGGTACATTATCCTATAAGTATATTTCTGATGATGATATCGATAAACTGTAATCCAAAGATGATGATGAGTGGAGACAAATCAATACCTGAAAAGACAACAAAGGGTAGTTTCTTACGTATAAATGCAAAAACAGGCTCTGTCAAACGGTAAAGCGTTTGGACGATTGGGTTCTGTGGGTCAGGACGCACAAAACTAAGAAATGACGCAATGATAATAATCCAGATGTACAGTATAGCGATACTTCTAATAAGTCCATAAATTTCAATAATCATGAGGCAACCTCCAATAGGTAAGATTTGATAAGTGGGTAAATGTCACTGAGTGCTGGGCCTTGTGTAGCACCTGTGAGCAAACATCTAAGTGCTGTGTCCGAGTTAGTGTTTAGTCCTGATTTGTCCATGACATAGCTGTGAAACGCTTCGAAGTCATGTATCATAGGAGCATCTATGATGACTTTTTGCATGACTTTCATCTCTTCTGCGTACTGACCTTCAAACACTTTAGGTGCAAATATAGGACGAATCTTGACTGCAAGTTCGTTGATGGTACTGGCTTCTTCTAGGTAAAGTTTGATAAGCTGTCCTACTTCTGCATCTGCAAAGCCAAAGAGAGAAGAGAGTTGTTTGTCATCTATGCGTTTTAAGTGTTCACGGTTTATGTAACGTAACTTCTCTAAGTCAAATTTGGCTGAAGACTTAGAAATATGTTCAAGTTTAAACCACGCTATGGCATCGGGAAGGGTAAATATCTCTTTTGGTGCATCTGCATTTCCTAAAAGTAAAAGGTAATTGATAATAGCATCAGGAATAAACCCTTGTTCAAAAAGCCACTGTACCAAACAGGCATCTTCACAGTTAGAGACAGAAGCCACATGTGCATACTGCATTTGTGCATCAAAACCTAGCTGCTCTTTGATGTGTATTTGTCTAGCAGTGTCTAAAAAATGATTGTTCTGCAAAATCAAGCTTGTGATACCAGAAATCATGTCATCACAGGCAGAGGCGAAACTTGGAGTAGGGTTGCCCTCTGCATCTAAAATGATAAAAGAGTCTATCTCTTCTGCTGTAACTGTTTGCTCACCTTGAACAACATCTTGTATGACTAAGGATTTTGTAGGTTTTTTCATACGAAGTACAAATGCTGTGCCTGACTCTTTAAGTTTTGCATGCTCAGCCTTGTCTTTGTTCTCACAGCATCCTGAGTAAGGGGAGTCAAGGTTTGCATTTTCAGTACAGGTACAGACAAATGCTTTGTCGCTTTCTAAGAGCTTTACGGCAAGTGTTTGGTGCATATGTAGGTGTTCACTTTGGTGGAAAACAGACTCGTGTATGAGTGCAAACTTTTCCAAAACTTGCATGATTTCAGTGTCTTTACCTTTTATGTTTAGAGCTTTTTGGGTGTCATCTATGCGTATAGCAAAAGGCTCTTGGCGTTGCTGTGCAACAAGGTAGTTGAGTATAGCAACACGTAGGTCACCTATGTGCATATCACCCGTAGGTGAAGCGGCAAATCTTAGCATAGTGAAAGCTCCAAATTAATATGTTGGTATTATACTTAAAATCTATTAACCCAAATAGTGTTCTAGTGTATGCATCATGTCTTCGTCTAAATCAAGGTTGCTTTGCATCCAGTTGATGTAACCTTTGTCGGCTTTGCATATCTCTTCTATGTCTCTACCTTTGTACTTTCCAAACTTAAACGTTTTCATGAGAACGGGTGTTTGGGTAAGCTCTGCCAGTTTTACCATGGGGTTTATGCCTGCATATTTCTCTTGGGTTAGTTTTACAAGTTCAGAGAGTAGCAGTTTCATAACCAGTACGTCTCCTATGGCATCATGTGCTTTGATGGTGATGCCAAGCTTGTCTGCTTCAGCACCTTCTGTTTTGTAGAGTTCAAGTGCGTAGCGTAGGTACTGTAGTCTATGGTATGGGCTGTCTGCTAATAGATGTTTGGCACAACGTAAAGTGTCTATGAGTGTATAGTTGTTTTCAAACCCTTCTTTTTGTAGCATACCTAAGTCAAAGCTGATGTTATGAGCTATGAGGTAGTTTTCTGGACTGTTGTGTTCGAGTATCTTTTTTGTAAAGTTTAGTTCAGCGTAAGGAGGTTGGTTTTCTATGACATCAGGGGTGATGTTGTGTACTTCCATCGCCTCAAGCCCTATGGGTACTTCTGTAGAGCAAAGCTCATCGAGTACTTCTATGTCATCTCGCCCATGTACTATCATGGCACCTACTTGTATGATGCGGTCTTGCTCTGCTGCTCCTGTGGTTTCAGTGTCAAAGAGTATGTATTTTGGCATGGGTGTCCTTAGGGTATTTTTGGTATTTTAAAAGTGAAAGATTATAGCGTGATTTTCTTGTGAGAAGTAAAAGGGTAAGTGTACTGAGAGAAAGTAGTATTCTCTCACTTAAAGATTAAAACCTATATGAAACACCTAAGTTCCACGAGCTAAGGTTTGTGTTGATAATGCTGTTACTTTCACCAAGGTCAGTATAGTCTAGGAAAAGACCAAGACTTTGCGTGACGTTAAACTTTGCACCAGCACCCCATGAAAAAAGAGCTTCGCTATTGTCTCCACCCAAGATAGTGTCAGCAGTATAGTCATTATATGCCACACCTACTAAACCATATATAGTCATTACACCCATGTTGTACTGTGGTTTTGCATAAAATGTAAGACTTTCAGCTTTATATTCTACAGGTAGGTTACCTAGATAATAGTCAAAAGCGATAGAAGAAGTATTAAGATAATATCTACTTTCAACACCAAAATTCTTGTTGAAGTCATACCCAGCAAGCATGACTACACTATTTGTAGATTCGTCAAGTATTTCCTTTATTTCATCAGACAATCCATCCGCGGTGAGATTGACATTTGTATAGGCATAACCTAATCCAAGGTAAAGACCCGTGTCATTTGCTGTAAGAAAGGTTGTGTTTCCCAGTGTAAGCATAGTAAGCGTTGATAATAATAATTTTTTCATGACTTATCCTGTGTTGTAGAGTAATATATAAAATTATAGCCAATCTATTGTAAAAAGTTAGACATTTTAGTATCTAAATTTCATCTAAATTTTAGAGTTTAGGTAATGCTTAGTTAATGCAATGGTGATACATTTAAAAATATAAAGGATCCACCATGACAGTCAATTTAAATAAACATACACACATTAGCAATTATCAAAAAGCTTTAGTTTCTATTTTTGATAAGAAAAAGACTTGGGAGTACCTAAAGGATGGAAGAAGAATAGCACTCAATAAAAAGATTGCACTAAAAAAGAAAAAGAAATTATTGACTAGTAGTTTATTGGCAGATATAGATGATGTTATTTATCACTAGTTTCATACTTTATTTTAAGGCTGATTGTCCATAGTCACTCTCTGTCTCACTATGTTAGCGTGTCAAACTTTTGAATTAAATAGTCACCCACCCAAACCCCAAAAACCCAACACTAGCCAACCCAGCCCCAAGTAAAGCATACGGCAACTGCGTACGTACATGGCTTATGTGGTCGCAGTCTGCTGCCATGGAGCTTATGATGGTGGTGTCTGAGATGGGAGAGGCGTGGTCGCCAAATATCCCACCACTTATGACTGCTGCTATGACTAGAGGTATGTCTAGGTTGAGTGTGGCTGCGAGTGCTAAACCTATGGGCATCATGATGCTAAACGTCCCCCAGCTAGTCCCCGTAGAAAAGGCGGTGATGCTTGCCACCCAAAAGATGAGTAAAGGCACTACCACAGGGCTGATGTTTCCATCTAGTAGGTTGGCTAGGTATTTGGCTGTGCCAAGCTCACCTATGACTTTACCTATGAGTAGGGCAAATACCAAGATGATGGTCACAGGTAACATATGAGCCATACCATCGTACATGCCCTTAAAAAATGTTTTGTGTGCTAGCATCTTTGTAGGGACAAAGTAGAGGTACATAAAAAAAAGTGTCACGATGACTGCATAGTAGACAGAGGTAGAGCCTGACCCTTTAAAGATGTCACCATCACCTGTGAGGTACAAGCCTAGAGGCACAGTAAGTATCATCACGAGTAAAGAGATGACCATGGGGTAGGGTGTGGGTTTTGCTTCTGAGTGTGTGGCAGAGGGTATGTATGGTACTGCCTTAGCCTCTTTCATAGGTCCTATGTTCCAGTCCCAAAGTATGACAGCCAGTAAGATGACAAGGGTAAAGATGGAGTAAAAGTTGTAAGGTATAGAGGCAATGAGAAGGCTAAGAGCATCTCCTGTGATGACTTTAGAGTCTATGGCTGTGACTATGAGACCCAGTAACAATGCTCCCCAAGCGTTAAGGGGTATGAGTGTGCAGATGGGTGAGGAGCTAGAGTCACAGATGTAGGCTAGTTTTTCTCTACTTACGCCGTTTTTGTCAAAGAGAGGTTTGGCTACAGTACCTGCTACAAGAGCTGTGATACTAGATTCTATGAAGATGAGTATACCTATGACGTAGGCTAAAAGCATTGCACCTTTAGGAGAGTCTATACGTTTTGCTTTTTGGCTTAGATAGGCCACAAAACTAGCCACCGCACCAGAGACAGAAAGTATGTTAATTATCGCCCCAATGATGAGCATAAACAAGAGAGTCTTAACTATCCACCCCTCAGAAAAAAGAGCGATGACACCGTCAAAAAGTGCGACAAATGCAGCCGCTGGGTTGTAGCCATTTAAGACTAGAAAACCTGCAAAGATGCCACCCATTAAAGAGACTATGACATCTTTTGTTATAATGGCTAAAACGATTGTGAGTATAGGGATGGCGACTGAGAGTATTCCGTATTCCATGAAGTGACCTTGTAATTATTTTGATTTTGTTGTTAATCTTGTTTGTATGGAAGATATATCCATTCGCGTATGTAAAACAGCATGCACAATAACAGTATCATCTTCAATATCGTAATAAATTACATAAGGAAAACGCTTCGTTACCATGCGATATAAGCCAAAATATGTAGCATGTATACCTGCATAATGTTTGAGGGCATCTAAGTCTGATATGATACTGTCATAAAAATAGATGCCAAGATTTGGACTTTGAGTTTCATAAAAATCTTCAGAATGATGTATGTCCATTTGTGCATCATCTGTCAGATGTAACGTGTATGTTTTCATCTATCGTTGTTTTTTAAACTCTTCTAGTGAGATGGTGTTGATTTCACCATTGTTGTAACGTTTTTTTCTCTCATCTAAAACTTCTTTGTGCCAATCAGGAGAGGTGATGTCATCATCATCTAGTCTATCCCAAAGTTGTTCTATAAGATGAAGCTTTTCAGATGCGGGGAGATTATATATATCGTTAAGAGACATGAAAATATCCTTTATATTTGAAATTATTTTTAGTATAACATATTTCAGAGTAAATTCAATGAAGCCACACTTTTTTAGTTTTTTTACTCACACTTACGAAAGTGTCAATCTTTCTCGGCTATACTATGGCAAAAAGGAAATGATGTATGAAAAAAATATTACTAAGCTTCTTGATTCTGGTGGTAACACTTCAAGCACAAATACCCAACACAAAACAACTCATAGTAGTCAGCACCAAAAACTGGTCTACCCCTAATGGTACACTGCAACGCTACGAAAAAACAGATACGTGGCAAAAAGTAGGCAAAGCCATAGACATCAAACTAGGACGAAACGGACTAGGGTGGGGTATAGGCTTACATAGCATACCCATCAACGCCAAGTACATCAAAAAAGAGGGTGATGGTAAAGCCCCTGTGGGTATCTTTACCCTTAAACAAGCTTTTGGGTACTTTCCTTTTGTGGTGGACTACCCCTATGAGGTATACAAAGCCACAGACCACTGTGTAGATGATGTAAACTCAAAACTTTATAACAAGATAGTAGATTCAAACAAAGTAAACATAGATTACAAAAGTAAAGAGCATATGCGTTTTTCTAAAAACTACTACAAATACGGCATAGTGGTAAACCACAACCACATAGATGAAGCAGGAGCTGTAAAGGGTGCAGGGTCTTGTATCTTTATACACATCAAAAAAGTACCTACTGCAGGGTGTACAGTGATGCGTGAAGATGAGATGAAAGAAATCATACAATGGCTAGATGTAAAGAGTCAGCCTTTACTAGTGCAGGGGACTGTTGAGGTGGTAGATAGTTTGATGAAGGAGATAAAATAGGCTAGAACAAACTAGCCTATTTAGTTAAATTTATGCGTTTAAAGCTTGTGCGACCAGCTCATTCACCACTTTAGGATTTCCTTTTCCTTTTGTAGCTTTTAACACTTGCCCTACAAAGAAGCCCAATAGCTTAGTATTGCCTGCTTTAAATTTCTCTACATTGTCAGGGTTTTTAGCGATAATATCATCAATCATAGGTGAGATTATGGCAGGGTCACTTATCTGTACAAGCCCTTTAGATTCAACAATTTGAGTAGGGTTGTCTCCACTTTTGTTCATCTCTTCGAAAACTTGTTTGGCTATCTTGCTTGAGATAAGTTCTTCATCTACCATTTTGACAAGTTCGGCTATCTGAGTTGCTGTAAACTTTACCTCATTTCTCTCTTTTGTTTTTAACTCTCTTGCCACGTCATTGGTGATGATATTTGCCAGTGCTACAGGTGAGTGTAGTGTCTGCAAGGCTTCTTCAAAAAAAGCAGAGAGTTTTGCGTCACGTGCAAGGGTGTTGGCTACTTCACTGTTGAGTTTAAATTTACTGGTGTACTTATCAAATAGTGCTTGCTCTTCTTGACTCATAACAACTACTTCACCGTCTACTTGTACTTTTTTAGGCTCTGCCTTAGTAGTTTGTTGTGGTGACTTTTTCTTTTTAGTAGAAGACTCTTTGAGTGCTACTATCTTGTTAAACACGGGCTTTTCATCTGTATAGTCCACAGGGTCAGCATAAAAGTACCCTTCACGCTCAAACTGAAAGCGTACATCTGGTTTGTCTGTGATGACTGCGGGTTCAATGAGGGCAGTTTTTATGACCTTAAGCGAGTCAGGGTTGATGTCTTCTATGCCTTCTGGAGCTTCGTTTTTAAAGAGTCTGTCATAGACTCTTACTTCTACGTTTTTAGCAGTATTTGCCTCTACCCATTGGATGGCACTTTTTACTTTTATACCAGAACTGTCCTCTCCACTTTTAGAGTCTGGGTGGTAGCTTACTTTTAACTCTACTATGTTACCGTTGGCATCTTTTATGGCTTCTTCAAAGGTGATGATATAGGCATACTTTAGTCTTACAGGTTGTGTAGGTGTTAAACGAAAATAGCCTTTTTCAGGTGCTTCACTAAAGTCTGCTCGGTCGATGTAAATCTCTTTTGAGAAAGGCAAGATGCGTGAACCTTCTTTTGGTACATCATGTGGGTAGTAAGAGGCTTCTATTTCTTCCGTACCTTCATAGTTAGTAATGGTCACTTTAAGTGGGTCAAGTACAGCCATGACACGAGGTACTTTGGTGTTCAAGTCATCACGTATGCAAAACTCAAGTTGAGCCACGTCTACCATGGAGTTGGCTTTTGCTATGCCTATGCCGTCACAAAAGTTTATGATGGACTCTGGGGTGTAGCCTCTTCTTTTGTAGCCCTCTATGGTAGGAAGACGTGGGTCATCCCAGCCACTGACTACGCTAGCTTCTACTAGCTCTAAAAGCTTTCTTTTACTCATGACTGTGTAGTTTATGCCAAGTCTTGCAAACTCATGTTGGTAAGGTCTAGGTTTTTTAAGCCCTAGCGTGTCAAGCACCCAGTTGTAGATGTCACGGTTGTTTTCAAACTCTAGCGTACAGATGGAGTGAGACACACCTTCTATGTAGTCAGAGAGACAATGAGCAAAGTCATACATAGGGTAAATAGCCCACGCATCTCCTGCTCTAAAGTGATGTGCATGACGTATGCGGTAAAGTAGTGGGTCACGTAGTTTCATGTTGGCAGCAGACATGTCTATCTTCGCTCGTAAGACATGTTCGCCATCTTTAAACTCGCCGTTTTTCATACGCTCAAAAAGGTCAAGGTTTTCTTCTACTGAACGCTGGGCATATTTGCTACGTTTACCTGCTTCTGTCACTGTACCACGAAGCTCTCGCATAGTCTCTTCATCTACACTGTCCACATAGGCTTTACCCATCTTTATGAGCTCTATGGCATAGGCGTGTAGTTGAGGGAAATAGTCAGAGGTAAAACGCACAGAGTCATCCCACTCAAAGCCTAGCCACTGCACAGCGTCTTTAAGGGCTTCTACATAGCGTGTGTCTTCTGTGGTAGGGTTGGTGTCATCCATGCGGAGATTACAGTGACCATTGTAGTCTTTTGCGATGCCAAAGTTGATGCAGATAGATTTAGCATGTCCAATGTGAGGAAAACCATTTGGTTCAGGAGGAAACCTAGTGACTACTTCTTTGTACTTGCCTGCTTTTAAGTCCTCTTCAACGATGGTACGTAAAAAATCTTTGTGTTCGCTCATGTGTATTAACC
>Ga0256840_1002939_pt1 | contig 14379 bp, 14 predicted proteins | sample 355202metaG_FD_185969 | JGI IMG/M metagenome (GOLD analysis project Ga0256840, IMG submission 185969) | Hydrothermal vent microbial communities from Mid Atlantic Ridge, Atlantic Ocean - 355-202 | ecosystem: Environmental > Aquatic > Marine > Hydrothermal vents | place: Atlantic Ocean: Mid...
CTTCTGCGATGATGCCTTTGATGCCTGCTACAAATGCTTCTTCATTACTCACATCAAAACCAATCACCTCAGCCTTACCACCTGCTGCTTCTATGTCTGCTTTGACTGCATTTGCCTCTGCTTCACCAGAACGAAAGTTCACCCACACTTTTAAGCCCATAACTGCAAGCCCTTTTGCTATCTCCGCACCTATACCTCTACTTGCACCTGTTACAAGTACGTTTGTTCCTGTAAATTTCATTTCTACCCTTTAGTTATTTTAAAAATTATACACAAAATGTGTTAAATGAGTGCCTCATCCATCTCATCAGGCACATCAAGCCCCATAAGCTTAAGCACAGTAGGTGCAACATTGTTAAGCCCGCAACCTTCTTTTACTTCGCTCACACCCTCAGCCAAGACAAAACACCACACATCCCCTACGGTATGATTGGTAAGGATATTTCCCTCTTTATCTTTCATCTCTTCACAGTTACCGTGGTCTGAAGTAAGTACGATGTTGTAGCCCTCTTCTTTTGCTTTTTCTATAATCTTGCCAAGTTCGGTATCTACCGCATTTACTGCAAGACAGGCTGCTTCATAGTTACCTGTATGTCCTACCATGTCACCGTTGGCAAAGTTTACTACTATGAGATCATAGGCTTCATCCATAGCAGTGCGTACAGCCTCACCTACCTGTGGAGCAGACATTTCCGGTTTCATGTCATAGGTTTTTACATCTGGGCTAGGTATGAGGACGCGACTTTCGCCAATGTATGGCTCTTCTATACCCCCATTTAAAAAGAAAGTTACATGGGCATACTTTTCTGTCTCTGCTGTGTGTAGTTGCTTGAGTCCAGCATGGCTTACTACCTCAGCTAAGGTATGTTTTGGTGCTACTTTTGGAAAGAGTATAGGAAAAGAGAAAGAGCTGTCATATTTTGTCATCGTAGAGATGTGAAGTGGTATGAACGTTCTTTCAAACCCATCAAACGCTTTTTGCCCAAGTGCAGCTGTTATCTCACGTACTCTATCTGAACGAAAGTTAGTCACAATAACAGCATCTCCCTCTTTCATGCCCTCATATCCTGCAAAAGCTGTAGGGACTACAAACTCATCTAGTTCATTTTTAGCATAACTCTCTTCTATGTATTTTTCTACGGACAGTGTTGTTTGAGGATGGGCATGAGCGATGGCTTTGTAACCTTTTTGTACACGTTCCCAACGGTTGTCTCTGTCCATTGTAAAGAAACGTCCACCTATAGTTGCAATGGAGATATCTTCATCGCAGAGTGCTTCTATCTGAGACAGATACACCTTCGCAGAACGTGGACTGACGTCACGCCCATCTGTAATGAGATGTAAAAATACTTTTTTGCCTCTACTTTTTAGAAGTTTAGCTAGCCCTATGGTATGTTCTATGTGTGAGTGTACCCCACCATCGCTAAGTAGCCCTATGAGATGTACCCTTTGGCTTTTATCGACTGTAACGTTAAGAGCTTCATTTGTATCTAATGTACCCTCTTTGAGTGCCAAAGAAATTTTCACTAAATCTTGGTATAAAATACGCCCAGACCCTATGGTCATGTGTCCCACTTCAGAGTTACCCATTTGTCCTTCTGGTAAGCCCACACTTAGCCCATGTGTTGAGATGAGAGCCCGTGGAGCTTCTTCAAAAAGCATATCATAGGTAGGTTTTGTTGCATCTTTAAATGCATTACAGGTACTGTCAGGTTTACACCCGATGCCATCAGTGATGATTAAAATTGTTTTTTTATTCATTCGTATCTCTTTCGTGATATTTAATTGAAATAATAGTAGAATAAACTTTCTAAATCTTTAATGAAAGAACCCTATGTTATTTGAACTCTCATCCCTGCTAGACATTAACCTCTTTGGATACATTTCTGTGCGTGCTGGTCTTGCTTTTATCATCGCTTTTATTTTAACACTGTTTATCATGCCAAAATACCTTGCATGGGCCATCTCTAAAAATGCCAACCAACCCATAAGCAAGTATGTACCCGCACATGAAGGTAAACGTCATACACCTACGATGGGAGGGGCTATTTTTCTCATAGCAACGCTTGTGACTGCTCTTATCACTGTAGATTTAAGAAACCCTTACATACTTGGGGGCATCATTACCCTTATTGGCTTTGGTCTTGTGGGGCTTAAAGATGACATAGGCAAGGTACTCTCAGGAGACAACCTTGAAGGGCTTACCCCAAGAGGCAAGATATTTTTACAAGCATTTGTAGCTACCTTAGCTACAAGTTTGTTACTTTTTACTGGTTTTCCTACAGAGTTTTATGTACCTTTTCTTAAAACACCTCTATTTGACCTAAGTTATTTCGCCATTCCTTTTTGGATACTCATTTTCTTAGCAACTACCAATGCTGTAAATCTTACAGATGGGCTAGATGGTCTGGCTACCGTACCTTCTATCATTGCTCTTTCTACTTTGGGTGTGATAGTTTATGTTACAGGACATGCCATTTTCTCTGCGTATATTTTAGTACCCAACATCAAAGGTGTAGGAGAAGTGATGATTTTAGCTTCTGCTCTCTCAGGAGGCTTGCTTGGCTTTCTTTGGTACAACGCCTACCCTGCTGAGGTCTTCATGGGAGACACAGGGAGTCTTGCTATTGGTGGATTCATCGCATACCTAGCTATTTTGGGTAAAAGTGAAGTGCTTCTTATCCTTATAGGTTTCATTTTTGTGGTAGAGACACTCTCTGTCATTTTACAAGTAGGCTCTTACAAACTACGCGAAAAACGCATCTTTCGCATGGCACCTATCCACCACCACTTTGAGCTTAAAGGTTGGGCAGAAAACAAAATCATCGTACGCTTTTGGATGATAGCCTTTATCGCCAATATCTTAGCACTAGTATCGTTTAAATTCCGTTAGAAAAAGGTAGCATCATGCATTTCTCATTTCTCATTTCTCATTTCTCATTTAAAAAACAGAGTTTTGTATGAAACCCACACTCTTCGGATATGGACTCACCACAAAGGCTATCGCCAAAAAACTTGGTGGTGGCTGTACTTTTTTTGATGACAAGTGCAAAGAAACATACATCGATGAAAACAATAACACCATAAGACCTTCAAACGAATTTGATGCCAACAAGAGCCAAATTGAGGTCACCACCCCTAGCCTACCTCCTAAACACCCCCTTATCCAAAAAGCAAAAAATCTCATGAGTGAATATGACTACTTTGCAAAAGAGATGCCTTTTAGCATTTGGATATCTGGTACCAACGGAAAAACCACCACCACTCAAATGCTCACACATCTTTTAGAAAAAAGAGGGGCAGTAAGTGGGGGGAACATAGGTACACCTTTGGCTGACTTGAGTACTAATGCAAATATATGGGTACTGGAGAGTTCTTCTTTTACGCTTCACCATACACATATTGCTTCACCTGATATCTATCTGCTTTTACCTGTTACTTCAGATCATTTAGACTGGCATGGCACAATAGAGAAATATGCAGCAGACAAACTTAGACCCCTACTTACTATGAAAGAGGGCGAACTAGCACTCATCCCAAAAGGGCTAGATGTACCAAAAACAGATGCCTATGTCGTGGAGTATGACAGCGATACTTTTCTCTGTGACTACTTTAACCTAGATGCTTCACAACTCAACTACAAAGGTGCTTTTTTACAAGATGCCTTACTCTCATTAGCCATCACTAAAGTACTTTTTGATGAGACAAACTATGATTTGATTAATGCCTTTAGGCGTGATGCCCATAGGCAAGAGGAGTTTTTAGATGTTCAAGGTAGACTTTGGGTCAACGACTCTAAAGCCACAAACCTAGATGCTACGATGCAAGCACTCAAAGCGTATGCAGAAAAACCTCTTCATCTCATACTTGGAGGAGACGATAAAGGCATCGATTTAACACCTCTTTTTACCTTTATGAGCAAACTGCATATTACACTCTATACCATAGGTGTAAACAGTAACAAACTCTTAGACCTTGCAAAAACCCATCATATCTCTGTGGTACCCTCACTCACTATCCAAACTGCCATTACGCATATTGCATCAAACCTTACATCTGAAGAAGTAGCCCTCCTTTCGCCTGCCGCTGCTAGTTTTGACCAGTTTGATTCTTACAAACATAGGGGTGAAACATTTGTAAAATTAGTGAAAGATTTAAAAAAATAACGTTTTTTATATTTTTTAGACGTTTCTGTCAGATTTTTAAGTTTAAGCAGTTATAATTCTATCCACTTCAACAGACCTCTTGTCTTTAAGTTGTGGCTCGGTAGCTCAGGGGTAGAGCAAAGGATTGAAAATCCTTGTGTCGACAGTTCGATTCTGTCTCGAGCCACCATTCCTAAAATTTTTTAAAAACCTCCAAAAATTCACTCTTACTATAAACTAAAAACATTGTTAAAAATGTAAAAACAAACCCTAACAAGACTTACACTATAATGATGACTACTATATTTAGGAGATAAAGCAGATGAATATCTTACTTATAAATGCAAATCCTGTGGTTTCAAGGTTACTGATACTCTGTACACGTGATGAAAATGTGGTACTTCATGAAGTCTCAACTCCCAGTGATGTTACGTTTTATGACTATGATGTCATCTTTATAGATGAAGCCTCTTATGGTCGAGATGTCTCTGATTTACTTTCCAAAATAGATGAAACTAAAAAAATATTTATCTCTTATCGTAACGATGAGATGATAGGATTTGACATTACAATTAAAAAACCTTTTTTACCTTCTCAAATTATTGATATCATACAAAACACACTGACAGAAAAAGACACAGCACGTAACGAATCCAATAACCCTACAGATATAAAAATACCTGAACAAATATCTCTAGATGAAGATGAAATGCAAACAGAAGAAACACTACCTCCTAGCGTACTTGACGAAGATGAAATAGACAAAATAAAAGCCCTCCTTAACATGAATGAAGAGACAATACCCAGCGAAGAGATACTCAAAGATGATGCCTTAGAAGCACGCAAGATAGAACTTATTAAAGAACAACTCATAGCTGATGGGCTAGAAATAGTGGATGAAACTGAGATTGTTGAAGAGTTGAGTATTTCACTTGATGGGACACTAGAAAAGCATACAAAAACTAAAGAGAAGAAGACTAAGTTAAAAAAGAAAAAGTCTAAATCTAAAAAAATAAAATTTACAGAAGAAAACATGGAACATATAGAAGATGCTGTTGAAATAGCAATGGCAAGCATGACAAAAAAGCAGATGAAAAAACTTCTCAAAGGTAAAACAATAGAGATTTCTGTAAAACTTCAGGAGCTTGACTGATGCAAAAAGGTGCTATCTTAGTTTTATCTGGTCCTAGTGGTGCAGGGAAAAGTACCATCATCAACGCTGCTTCAGATGAGATAGGTGCATACTACTTCTCCATTTCAACAACTACACGTTTGCCAAGGGCGGGTGAAGAACATGGTACAGACTACTTTTTTGTTTCTAAAGAAGATTTTGAAGAAGACATCAAAGCAGGAAACTTTTTAGAATACGCACAAGTACATGGAAACTACTATGGTACTTCGCTAAAATCTGTCCATGAAGCCTTAGAAAAAGGAAAACTTGTTATTTTTGACATTGATGTACAAGGACATAGGCTTGTACGTTCCAAGATGGATGACATCACTACCTCAGCATTTATTACACCTCCTACACTTGAAGCTTTAGAAACACGCTTACGTGCAAGATGTACAGATGAAGAAGCCGTCATCGTTGGACGTATAGAAAATGCCAAAAGTGAAATAACTGCTCTTAACGAATACGATTTTACCATCATTAACGATACCGTTGAAAAAGCAGCAGAACAATTTGTCATTGTCGCAAAAGCAGCTAGATTGAAACAAAGTACCGAAGATGAAGAGAAATTTATAACGAAGTGGTTGGGCAATAAGTAAACTTAATTTTATTGCAGTATAATTATTGAAATTAATGCTCAATGTAGCAAAATAAAAAGGATAGACAATGGGTATGCCAAGTATGCCAGAACTATTGATTGTACTTGCAATCGTAGTATTACTCTTCGGAGCTAAGAAAATTCCAGATCTTGCAAAAGGTATGGGAAAAGGTATTAAAGACTTTAAAAAAGCAATTAAAGAGGATGATGAAGAGCCTAAAGAGATTGCAAAAGCAGACGAACCAAAAGTTGAAGCTGCAAAAACAGAAGAGAAAAAAAGCGAAAACGCTTAAGCTTTCTCATCATTTCGTTATGAGACTTTCGTCTCATAACATCTACACTATCCGTACGGAACACCTATGAAATTAAAATTACAACTCAATAACGTTATAAAAAATGCTTTTATTCAAGCAAATATAGAACAAACACCTATGTCTGTTTCAGAAGCCACAAAACCCGAATTTGGGGACTACCAATTTAATGGAGCTATGGCTCTATCTAAAAAACTGGGGAAAAACCCTAGAGAGATTGCACAGAGTATCATAGATACACTGGACTTTACGGGCATGCTCGCAAAAGCTGAGATAGCAGGGCCAGGATTTATCAACCTATGGTTGAACCCTCTTTGGATAGCCAAACAAAGTCAAGAAGCACTCGCTGACAAAAGACTAGGTATTGCTAAGAGAGAAACACCCATAAAAGTAGTGGTAGACTACTCGGGACCTAACATGGCAAAACAGATGCATGTGGGACACTTACGTTCTACTATCATTGGTGATACACTGGCTAATTTACTTACTTTTTTAGGTGATGATGTGATACGTCAAAATCACATTGGAGACTGGGGTACACAGTTTGGTATGCTCATCGCCTATCTTGAAATGAAAGGTGAAGATGGTTCTGTAAGTCTTAAAGATTTAGAACAATTTTACAAAGATGCAAAAGGTGAATTCGATGCCAATCCAGACTTTGCAAACAAAGCCAGAGAGTATGTCGTCAAGATACAATCTGGTGATGCACACTGCTTAAACTTGTGGCAAAAGTTTATAGATATTTCATTAGGACACTGTGAAGAAGTCTATGAAAAGCTAAATGTAAACCTCACACGTGATGATGTACGTTCAGAGAGCTTTTACAACGATGATTTACCTAAAATCATACAAGCACTAGATGAAAAAGGTACACTCACACAAAGCAATGGTGCACAATGTGTGTTTTTAGAAGGTGATGAAGTCCCTGTCATCGTACAAAAAGGTGATGGCGGTTACCTCTATGCTACCACAGACCTTGCAGCTTTACGTTACCGAACTGGAGAGCTTGAAGCAAAACGTATCTCCTATGTGGTTGATGCTAGACAGGCAGGACACTTTAAACAAGTCTTCCGTGTGGCAAAAGAAGCAGGGTTTGTTCCTGAAGATGTCAAGCTTGAGCACATAGGCTTTGGTACGATGATGGACAAAAGTGGAAAACCATTTAAAACCCGTGATGGTGGTACAATCAAACTCATAGACCTACTAGATGAAGCAGTAGTGAAAGCCAAAGCAACCATAAATAACAAAGAGGACTATACTCCAGAACAAATAGACGCACTTGCAAAAATTATAGGTATTGGTGCAGTTAAATATGCTGACCTTTCCATAAACCGTGAGTCAAACTATATTTTCAACTGGGATAAAATGCTCTCTTTTGAAGGAAATACATCACTCTATATGCAGTATGCTTATGCACGTATTCAGAGTATATTTAGAAAGTTCGATGGTACTGTTACAGGTGACATAGTCATAGCTGATGCATTAGAACATAGGCTAGCTACTATGCTACTACGTTTTGAAGATGTCTTAGAACGTGCTGCAGATGATGCTAGCCCAAACCAGATAACCACCTATCTTTATGACCTAGTGACACTCTTTATGCGTTTTTATGAGCAAAACCCTATACTTAAGTCTGACGTAGAAGAAGAGATAAAAATGAGTCGCTTGCAATTAGCAGATTTAACCGCTAAAACCATAAAGCAAGGCTTAGATATACTTGGCATCAAGGTTGTAGATAAACTATAATACCTATTTTCAAAGGACTGCAGGATGAAAGCTCTTATTATTTTAGCTATTTTACTTACCTTGGTTTCTATCTTTTTACACTACAAAAAAAACAAAGACATTAAAAAACTTCTCATCATTGTGGGAAGTTTTACTCTGCTACTTTCACTGGCAACCATTGGTAACCTTACTAGACAAGTTTTTCCGCTATTTGTAGCCCATATCATTCTCATCATCATTGCGTGGGGAGCTGTTATTTTTTATATGATAAAAGACAGATATTATTGGTGGATTATTTTTTCACCTTTTGTCACGATAGGTTTGTTTTTATTACTTGAACTTATAAGTGGTTCGGGACATGAATTAGGGTAAAGATTTACCCTAAGATTTTACGCAGGGTCGATATCTTTATTTTTTTTCTGATTTTCTACCAGTTCACTTAAAAACTGCTCTAGTGAATAACGCTGTCTGTATTCTGGTATCATGATATGGATAAGGATATCACTTAAATCTGCTACAACCCAGTCATCACTTGTATCTGATGCCAATATAGGGTCACCTTCTTCTCTTAACCCTTTTTTTAGATGGTCATACAGTGCCAAAGTATGTTTACCATTTAGGGAGTTTGCTATGACTACACGCTTGGCAATGTAGTCTGCATCTTCTAGGTTAAATACTTCTATCTCTTCTGCTTTTTTATCATCAAGAATTTTTACGATATTCTCTACTCTTTGCTCTGTTGTCATTATTTTATTTCCTTGCAGTACGTTGTGTACTGATTGTTTGATTTTACTGTCAACATGGTCTAACTCTTTTTCACTGCGTATCTGACTAGAACTTATGGGTGCATCTAATGCTATAAGCTCCCATTTACCTAATGCATCCGTACATAAAGGATAACCCTTACGTGTTACAATGACCCAAGTTACGTGTGCATTAAGCCATGAAAACTCATGCCATGTTGTCAACGTATCTAAGTTGTCAGATCCAATTATCAAATACTTTACAGTATATGCCATGTTAAAATGTTTTACAGTTTGTGAAGTGCGTATACTTTTACCTTGGCATATTTCATACTCACTCACGATGACTTTGTCAAAATCATCAAAGAGCGTATGACACCATGTTAAGCGTTGACTTGCACTTGCAAGAGAAGCACTTTTAAAGGGATTTAAATACGCAGGCACAAGTAATAAATGGTCTATATCTAAGGTATCTATGGCACGCTGAACAATCTGTTGATGTCCACGATGTGGGGGGTCAAAACTCCCTCCAAAAATTGCGACAATAGGTGCTACGATAGGCTTAGATTGATTAACCAAATACTAACCTCATTTACTGTAAAATTACAGAATTTTAGCATAGTTTTGCATAATAAGCTCTAAGGGTAACTTTAGGGGTAATAAGAGGGGTAACAATATGGCTGTAAAAGTGGCAATCAACGGACTAGGACGAATAGGTAGATGTGTCGCACGTATCATCGCAGATAGAGACGATATAGAACTCGTAGCAGTAAACGCAAGTGCTAGTGAAGAGATGCTTGAGTACCAAGTAAAATATGACTCCGTACATGGTAGACGTGATGATGTAACTGTCAGTGAGGGCTATCTAAACATCGGTACAACAAGAGCTAAAATATTTGCTCAGCGTGACTTGTCTAAAATAGACTTTGCCTCCACAGGAGCAGAAGTTGTTTTAGAATGTACTGGAGCATTTCTCACCGCAGAGTCTGTACAACCTTACCTAGACAATGGCGTAAAAAAAGTGCTTTTTTCAGCCCCAGCTAAAGATGATACAGCAACATTTGTCATGGGTGCCAATGCAGATGAGTATGCAGGACAAAGTGTGGTTTCAAATGCAAGTTGTACCACCAATGGTCTAGCACCCGTAGCAAAAGTACTTGACGATGCCTTTGGCATAGAAAATGCCCTTATGACAACCATCCACTCTTACACTTCTTCTCAACCAATTTTAGATGCCAAACATAAAAAAGACCCAAGAAAAGGAAGAAGTGGTGCTGTCAACCTTGTACCTACCACAACAGGAGCAGCCAAAGCCATCTCTAAAGTACTTCCAAGCCTCACAGGGAAAATAAACGGTCAAGCCATCAGAGTACCTACCGCAGATGTTTCCATGATAGACTTGACTGTGACACTTACAAAAAATGTAACAGTTGAAGACGTAAAAGAAGCTTTTAAAGTAGCTTCTCAAAGTTCTCAAAAAGGCATTTTAGGTGTCGATGAAGAGTACAGAGTCTCTATGGATTTTGTGGGAGAAGAGCTTAGTACAGTAGTACCATTAGATACCATCCAAGTTATAGGTGGGAACATGGTAAAAGTACTCTCTTGGTATGACAATGAGTGGGGATACTCATGTAGACTTGTAGACATGGCTGTACATATAAGTAAATAATGAAAATATAGGATTTTAAGATTGAAAACAATTAAAGATTTAGATATAGATGGGAAAACAGTATTTATTCGCTGTGATTTCAATGTTCCCAAAGATGAATTTGGAAACATAACAGATGATAGACGTATACGTTCTGCCTTGCAAACCATTCGTTACTGTATAGACAGAGACTGTAAAGTGATATTGGCATCACATTACGAAAGACCAGAACCAGGGAAATATGAAGAGAAGTATTCTCTCAAACCTGTAGTACAGAGATTGGTACGTTTACTTAAAATTGCAGAAGATATACAGCTCGCTACAGATGTTGTGGGTGAAGATGCACAAGCAAAGCTTTCTAAGCTTCAAAATGGTGAAGTGTTGGTACTAGAAAATTTACGTTATGAAGCAGGTGAGACGCTAAATGATGTGACATTTGCTAAAGCACTAGCCGATATGGCAGATATCTATATTAACGATGCATTTGGTGCGTGTCATAGAGCTCATGCTTCTATCGATGCGATAGCAAATGAATTTGACTCAGAGCATAAAGCTGCAGGATTTTTATTAGCAAAAGAAGTAAACTTCTTTGCAAAAACCCTTGAAAACCCTGTAAGACCTTTTGTAGCAGTAGTGGGTGGCTCAAAAGTTTCAGGAAAACTAGAAGCCCTTAGACAACTGTTAGACAAAGTAGATAAGGTAATAGTAGGTGGTGGTATGGCATTTACTTTCTTAAAAGCCAAAGGGTATGAAATAGGAAACTCTCTTGTTGAAGATGACTTGCTAGATGAGGCCAGAACCATTATGATTAAGGCTCGCAAACAAGGTGTAAAGTTTTACCTACCTGTTGATATCGTTTGTGCTCAAGAGTTTAGCGAAGAAGGTGTTGCCAAGTATTTACCAGCCCAAGAGATACCAAAAGATTGGATGGGTCTAGACATTGGTCCTGCAAGTTCAAGACTCTTTAGGGAAGTGCTAAATGATGCTCAAACGATTATATGGAACGGTCCTATGGGTGTGTATGAGATGGACAAATATGCCAAAGGTAGCCTAAAGATGTCTCATGACATTGCAGATACACACGCTACAACTATCGTAGGTGGTGGAGACACAGCAGATGTGGCACAAAAAGCAGGTGATGTAGATGAGATGACTTTTGTAAGTACTGGCGGAGGGGCAAGTTTAAACTTACTAGAAGGCAAAAAGCTACCTGGAATAGAAGCCCTAAAAGCATAAAAAAGGCTAAAAAATGATTTTTGCAGCAAACTTTAAAACCAACCATATCATTGATAGAACGCTTTTAGAGCAAAGCTCAAAAAACTACGCTGTCGCTATGACTACTTCAGCAGTAGGCTCATGTAACTAGTTACATTAAAGGAACCCTATGATTTATGCAGCAAACTTTAAAACCAACCATACGCGTAAAAGTACAGAGAACTATGTAGAAGAACTCACTGTAAAGTTACGTGCTAAAAACCCTGAAGACAAAGTCTACATTTTCCCTCCAGCCACTGCACTTGATAGCTATGAGGGTGACTTCACTGTAGGCGTACAAAATGCTTACCCTACTCACAATGGAGCATATACAGGTGAAATAGGTCTAGAACAGCTCGATGAATTTGGCATAAAAACCATACTCATTGGGCATAGTGAGAGACGAGAACATCTGTTAGAGTCACAAGAAGCCGTAGCCAAAAAATTTGCTTTCTTTCAAGAAAATGATTTTGAAATCATTTACTGTATAGGTGAACCTTTAGCCATACGTGAAAAAGGCTTTGAGTCTGTGATGCAATATCTCTTAGCACAATTTGAAGGCATAGACATAAACTATGAAAACATCATCGTTGCCTATGAACCTATCTGGGCTATAGGTACAGGACGCTCTGCCACAGTAGAAGAGATATCTACGACCCACAGAGCCTTAAAAAAAGCCATCAACAACAAACCCTTACTTTATGGTGGTTCAGCTAAACCTGCAAATATCAAAGAGATTACGAGTATCGCTGGGGTAGATGGTGTTTTGGTTGGTAGTGCATCTCTGGATGCTAGTAGTTTTTCGCAGATGGTACTTTCTTAGCCATCTGAGTTTTTTGCATACTTCTTTAACATCTCCTCAAACTCCTCTTGTAACGCTCTAGGCTCTATCACTTTTACCTGAGGTAACCACTTTTTCAAAATAGCAAATACCTCACGCTTGTGTGTCACACTAAGTGTGAGTTCAGCTGTGCCGTCTGTATTCTTTTTGAGGTATTGTCCTTTGATGGGTTTTCTTTTAAAATAGACTATGGCATCACTGTCTAAAAGCAGTGTGACATCAAAAGGTTCTGCACTTGGGTCAAACCATATGCCTATGGCTTTTTCCATCGCTTTAGTGACTTTCTCTTCTTTTTGAAATGTTTGTTCTAGCACTCTTAGCTCACGTATCTCTTTTAGGTAGTACTTGATGTATAGGTCTCCAGATTTAGCAAGCAGATACCAAAAGCCATCAAAGATGATAATTTTGTAGGGTTTTACATATTTATGTGTTTTGATGTCATCAGGTTTCCACCATTTTTTGTACTTAAAGGTTATCTCTTTTTGTGTGGCTATGGCATCTTCTAGCTCTTCTATGAGGTCAAACTTATGACTAATGTCTTCTACGTCTATGCGAGCATAAAAGGGTGACTCTATGTAGTGCTGTAATTTATGCAGTGCAGACTGTGCTTTGGTGTAAAACTCTCCACCTATATCAGCAGAGAGACTCTCTAGCATTTGTATGGTTGTTTTGGCACCTTTTGAGGTGAAGGGTTTTTGTGCCATAGCAAATCGTTTACCATCCTCTGCACGGACTATCCCGTAGTTTCCTTCTTGTAGTTTTTCAAAGTCTCTTTGTACGGTTTTTGTTGTAGTGTCCCATTCTCTGGCTAGGTTTGTGATGGAGAGTTGTTCGCCATTTTGTAGGCGTTCTAGGATGATGTTGTGTCTTTGATGTTGAAGAAGTTTGATTTTCATATGTAATCCTCCTATAGAGACATTAATTGTCTAGGTAAGATTATATACTACCTTAACCAAAAATAGAATAGAGATTAGATACTATTTTAGTATATAGTTTCTAGGGGAGACAAAATAATGAAAATTATCAAAATGTATGTGCTGTTTATGCTGTTATTGACATTACAGATAGAGGCAAAGACTAACACGCATACCCTAACATGGAAAGATTTAGGTATTGGCATACATAATACAGGTGAGATTACTGATTGGACTTATTATGGCATTAAAACCCCACAAGAGGCATCAAAATGGATTGAAGCATTAAAACCCTTAGGGAATATCTCTTATGCAGGTGTTACACGAATTTGGAAACAAGATGGGTTCACTGCTGAAGAGGCAAAAGCATGGGTAGACATCGGAGTAAAAACACCTGAGCAGGTACGTAGATGGCTACATCAAGGAATAGACTCTGCAAATGAAGCACAAGCGTGGATAGATATAGGTATAGATACACCTAACAAAGTGGGTACTTGGAAAAGTAGTAACATTATGTCACCTGCAGAGGTGCAGCAATGGCAAGATATTGGTATTAAGGATGCTTTCATTGTAAATGCATGGCGTAGTGCTGGTGCAAATAGTTTTACTGAAGTAAAAGAGTGGAAAAGCAAAGGCATTAAGACACCTCAAGCTCTAAAAGAGTATAAAAGGGAACAACTTCGTAAGACTGAAAAAGAGAAAGAAAAGAAACTAATTGCTTCTTTTCAGAGTGAAACGAGTCATTCATCTACTACAGATACTACATATGTGCAAAACAATATGAATAAAAGTAGCGTATATCCTAGAACCAATAAGACTAACGAGGAAATAGCCTACCAAGAGTGCAATAATACAAGTGAGGAAAATTCTGGTTTATGGAATGTTTTTTTATTGGTTTATTTTATTATTACGCCACCAACTAAACATATCAATTATCCCGCAGCAGCATAAGCTATTTTTTCATGCTTAAAATAGTTCGCAACTCTTGTAGGGTTTTCACTTAGCATATTCATAAAGTCTTCGGTATTT
>Ga0256840_1002940_pt1 | contig 14376 bp, 17 predicted proteins | sample 355202metaG_FD_185969 | JGI IMG/M metagenome (GOLD analysis project Ga0256840, IMG submission 185969) | Hydrothermal vent microbial communities from Mid Atlantic Ridge, Atlantic Ocean - 355-202 | ecosystem: Environmental > Aquatic > Marine > Hydrothermal vents | place: Atlantic Ocean: Mid...
CTTTACATGTACCTCAGAAAAAGAAAATCATAGAATATTTTTCCAAAAATATTCTGCAATGAGAACAATAAAAAATATTCCCAGTAAATTTAAAACTATTCCGTATTTCATCATATCTTTTACCCCGACAGCTCCGCTGCTCATTGCAATAGCATTGGGCGGTGTAGCAATTGGAAGCATAAAAGCATAACTGGCACACAGGGTGACAACCATCATAAAAAGTGTTGTATTTATTCCTGATTGCTCTGCTACAGAGTAGATGACAGGCAACATTATCGAAATCAGTGCCGTATTTGAGGTAATTTCAGTTGTAAAGGTGATCAATATCGCGACACTCAAAAGCAGAAGCAGTGGTGACAGTTCGGTCATATGCAAAAGATATGATGCAACCTCATCCGCCAGTCCGGTTTGCGCAAAAGCTTTTGCAATGGAAAAACCCGCACCAAACAAAAACATAATGGCATAGGGGATTTTTTTACTGTCTTGTTTCCACTTAAGTATCTCAAAAGGCGGCATAAACAGTGCCAAACCAAAACCAAGCAGTATGCCACTCTCACTCATTCCAAGACCATTCCAATAAGGTCGGATCGGTGCATTGAGAAGCAGTAAAAATATCAGTCCAAACAGCAGGTAAAGTACTTTTTTCTGTGATTTTTCTAAAACTTTTTTTTCTATTTTTGCCTGTATCGGTATATCATTAACCCCATAACTCAGCAGAAAACCGACACTTACCAACATAAAAAGAGAAAGTGGTGCGACCATAAACATCCACTGAAAAAACGGGACAAGCTGCATACTGTGTTCTTGCATTATACCGAGTAAAATCAAGTTTGGCGGTGTTCCGATGGGTGTCAATATACCTCCTATGCTTGCACCATAAGCAATAGCAAGGGCAAAACGCATTTTTAATTTTATATTCTCTGTTAAAAAAATTGCAACACTGATAAGAAGCAGGGTTGTTGTCGTGTTGGACAAAACGGAACTTAAAAGCGCTGATGTAACTGCAAGAGAAAATATCATCCCTCTTGGTGTTGCAGGAAACAAGCCTAAAAGCTTATTGGCTACATGTAAATGCAGTTTTGTTTTCTCAACCGCTATTGCAAGCAAAAAGCCACCAAAAAAGAGATAAATGATAGGATTTGCATAATTTGCCGCTGTCATTTTCGTATCTATAATGCCAAAGGCAGGAAAAAGAACTATAGGTAAAAGAGAGACAACACCCAATGGCAGGCCTTCATTTGTCCAAAGCGTAACAAAAAATGCTATACACCCTATTAGGCTACTCTGTTGCAGTGTAAAAAACAATCCGCTTACAGCAAAAAAGAAAAGTCCTATACCCAGTGCCACTGCTATTTTCATATACATCCTATTTTGTTAGTAAATCTTTCAAACTTTCATGTGGATTTTTCCCTTCAAGCGTCAGATAAACTTCTCTGGCGATAGGAAGATACAAATCATACTTTAAAGAGATGTCATGCAGAGCATAAGCAGTTCCTATCCCTTCTGCAACTTCGCCCAGTGATTCGAGAATCTCTTCTTGAGTACGGCCTTTTGCAAGACCGATTCCCACTCTGAAGTTTCTGCTCATTGTAGAAGAAGCTGTTAAAAACAGATCACCTGCACCACTTAAACCGATAAAACTCTCCTCTTTTGCACCGTATGCAATACCAAAACGCTGCATTTCAACCAAACCGCGAGATATCAACGCTGCAGCTGCATTGTTTCCCAATTCCAATCCATTGCATATGCCTGCGGCAATCGCTATGACATTTTTGTATGCCCCGCAAACTTCTGCACCTATCACATCATCTGAGGTATAGGTTTTGATAAAAGAGGGAAACAAAACAGCCCACTCTTTAGCAAGTTTCTCATTCGAGGAGTTTATCACCAAGGCAGTCGGCAGGGACTGCATCACTTCTGAAGCAAAAGAGGGACCGGATAAAAAGGCTATATTTTCATCAGGAACAAACCTTGCATATATTTCATTTAAAAACTTTCCGCTTGTAGCCTCTATACCTTTTGATGCCACAAGAATTTTTTGATTTTTAAATACAAAATTCTCTTCAAGCCAGTTTGCAATCTGCTGTGCGGGTACTGTAATCACAAGATATTCGCATTCAAGAATCTCATCAAGAGTGACAAAATTGTCTAAATCCCTCGGAGTTCTAGACGTTATAAGAACACTGTTTTTTTCACTGAGGGCAAATGCCAAAGCACTGCCCCACTTACCTGCTCCAATGACTCCAATCGACATATCGCTTACTCCCAATCAAATTTTCAAATTCCTGTATATCTTTTTCATATCCTACAATAACGAGAATATCACCGCTTTTTATAACATGCTCTTTTGCTTTGTTTGAATATATAAATTCACTTTGCATATCTTCATGCATCACAGATAACACCAGTATGCCATTATATCGTGTCCAGTCTATACTTTTAAGTTTTTCATCCTTGAAATGACTCGTATCATCAATTTTAATCTGTGCAATTTTGAGATCACTCTCTTCATACAAAATACTGTGCAGAACCTTGTTCGATACCGGTTTCTCTAATACATTTGCAATAATATCCGAGGTTGTTTCTACAATCGGAATGACTTTTGTGGCTCCTGCCATTTTCAGTTTGTCTGAATTTTCTTTATTGGATGCAATCGTTATAATAGTCAGGTTTTCAAAACTTGAACGCAATGATATCGTTAAAAATATATTTTCGGAAGGATCTTCCAATGCACAAAAAGCTATTGAATTTTCAATGTCTACACTGTTTTCTATCTCTTCCCATTCATCACTTAAATCAAAAAGTTCTACATCATACAAGCCCTCTTTTTTATCATGCTTGTCTAAAGAATATACTTTGATGCTGTTGTATTTGTCTTTTACATTTTTAATTATTTCATAGGCATATTTGTTATGTCCAAATATCAATGCTGTAGTTTTAGTCATCATGTACTCTTGTATGTAAATATTTTTCAAATTCTTTAATATACACCTGATATCCAATTACCAAAAGATAATCTCCGGCCTCTAATAAAGTGCTATCTAAAGGGTTAAAATAAAAACGGTCTTTTTCATGCTTGTAAACACCGAGTAAAACGATACTGTAGTGTTTATTGTTCAAATCTCCTACAGTAGGAAAATTCTCTACTATTCTTTTTGTTATGCCGATTTCATCGATAATTACATCAGAATCCTCGCTTCTAAGCTCATGAATCACTTCAAAAGCAACAGGCTTTCCAACCAACTCTTTTGTTATAAGTCCCACAAGCTCTTGCGGATAAACTATTTTGTTTATGCCTACAAACTCCAGTTTGTTACGGTTTGCATCATTGTTTAACAAAGATAAAATCATAACATCTTTGTTTAAAGATCGTATCGTCAAAGCGGCATATACATTGTCTACATCATTTTCACGCAGACACAACACTCCTTTGAGTTGTTTTTGCATATCTATGTTGAGTTTTTCATAACTTTCTTTATTTCCGGGATTATAATTTAATGTAGTATATCCGTCCAGTTTTGCGTTTTGTACTCTTTGCACATCCTCATCAAGAACTATAATATTATGTCCGCTTTTTGAAAGTTTTCTCGCAACTTCTCTGGCAACATTTTCATATCCGCATATAAGATAAAATTTTTTCAATTTTGAAATATTTTCAATCGTTTTTATCTCTTTGATCTCTTCAAGTTTCTCAGTAAAAGCAGAAACGAACAAAGAGGTGGTAAATGCCAAAACCGCAATACCTGCGATGATAACGATGATGGATACAAAACGCCCTTCACTCGTTACAGGAACTATATCTCCGTATCCCACAGTCGAAATGGTCACTATAGCCCAGTAAAGTGCTTCAAAAAGAGTATCTACCGGAGAGTCTGCCCTGTTGCCTTCCATAACATAAATCAAAACAGAAGAGATGAAAATTACGACAAAAGCGAAAATACCGAGCGTAAAAAACTCAAACTTTTTTGTTGCAAGAACAGAACTCAGAATCTGCAGGCTTTTTGCATATCGAAAAAGTTTAAAAACCCGAAAAAGAATAAATATACGCAAGAGTCGTAATTCATGGAAAAACGGCAGGATTGCCAAAAGATCTATAATCGCTTTTGGAGATGCCATATAAGTGAGTTTTACTTTAAGTATCTTTTTAAAAGCTTTATAAAGATTTACTTCGCGCAGCAAAAATGTATCATGTTCCGCACGTTTGACAATGATTTCACTTACACTGCTGTTTACCCACAGACGCAGCATATACTCAATAAAAAATATAATTGAAATCACATAATTACTAAAAAACATCAAATAATCATTCACATGATGTTTGACTTCTCGGATGAGAACACCTACACTTATAAAGATAAGTATAATCATAAAAATATCTATGTATCTCTTATATTTACACTTATCATTCTCTAAAATATTATAAAAAAAGTTTTTAAAAGATTGATACTTTTTCGATGTATTTAAAAAATAGGCTGCATCAAGTATCAAACTTTTTATCATAAAATCTAGCCTAGTTTAGCTTTAAGTATTTCATTAACAACCTGAGGGTTTGCACTTCCTTTGCTTGCTTTCATCACCTGGCCGACAAAGAAACCAAACAGTTTCTCTTTCCCGCCTTTGTACTGTACAACTTTATCCTCATTTGCATTGATAATTTCGTCACATATTGCTTCAATGGCCCCTGTGTCTGTTACCTGTTTGAGTCCGAGCTTGTCAATTGCACTGTCAACATCTACAGTTTCATTCTCCATTAAAAAATCTAAAACTTCTTTTGCGGCTTTGCCCGAAATTGTCTTATCATCAATGCGTTTGACTAAAAATCCAAGCTTTTTTGCATCTACCGGAGAATTCGTAATATTTATCTCTCCTTTAAAACGGGCAGGCAATTCTACGGTCAGCCATGTTGTAGCCGTTTTTGCACTCACACCTTCTTCTTGGAGCATTGCTTCAAAAAAGTTTGCCGTCTCCACAGCAGAAGTGATTACCATTGCGTTGTATTCATTCATACCGTATTCATTTACAAAACGCTCTTTTTTTGCATCAGGCAGTTCAGGAATTTGTGTATATTTTTGCATCATTTCGTCTGTTACAACGCATTTAAGCAGATCAGGTTCCGGAAAGTATCTGTAATCAGCCGCTTCTTCTTTTCCTCGCATGGAACGTGTTTCTTGTTTGACAGGATCAAAAAGACGTGTCTCCTGACAAATTTCTTCTTCATATGTCCCATCTTCCCATGCATCAATCTGGCGAGCCACTTCAAGCTCTATGGCACGCTGAATAAATTTAAAAGAGTTGATGTTTTTAATCTCAACACGCGTATAAAGCTTTTCATCTCCTTTAGGGCGAATAGAAACATTTACATCCACACGAAAAGAGCCCTCTTGCATATTTGCATCACCAATATCGAGATAACGAATAATAGAGTGTAGTTTTTTCAGGTAAAGAATCGCATCTTCGGCACTCCGCATATCCGGTTCACTTACAATTTCAAGCAACGGTGTTCCAGCACGGTTCAAATCAACCTTGGAAATATTGCCGTCGTGTATGTTTTTTCCTGCATCAGCCTCTATATGTGCACGATTCACACGAATAATTTTATGCGTACCGTCTTCAAAATCAATTTGCAGTTTTCCGTGTTCTACTATAGGTGTATAGAGCTGTGTAATCTGATAAGAAGAAGGAGAATCCGGGTAAAAGTATGATTTTCTGTCAAAATAAGAAACTCTGTTAATCGTAGCATCCAAAGCAGTACCGAGCATAATTGATTTATGGATGACCTCTTTGTTCAAAACAGGAAGTGCCCCGGGCAGTGCCAGACAAGTTGGACAGGTATTAGTATTTTGTTTATGATTAAAACTCGTAGGACACGAGCAAAAAAGTTTTGTTTTTGTATTTAATTGTACATGGACTTCAAGACCGATAACGACTTCAAACATAAATTTCCTTGTGAAAATAAATTAATTGTTCTTATTTTAGCCAATATTTGCTTTAAGAGATGTTATGAAGTTATTTTGTGAGAATTTTTTCTAATAATTCAGTTTGTTTTTTAGCCTCTTGCAGTCGTTGTTTATTCACTAAAAAAGCATCTATTGCAAGGATAAGAAAAAGAGAGACAAATATGTACACAACAGTGGTAAAAATCGCTATGATAATTCCAAAATTTATGAATATTTTGAAAGTGAACAGAGCACCAAAGAGCACTATCGCCCATGATGCTCCAAGCAAAAAGCCTATGATTTTTTCATAAATATCTTTTTGCATTCTTAAAAATTAGTGACTTTCATCAACAATGATTGCACCACCAAGGTAAACATACGTAAGCATCATAAAGATAAATGCCTGCAAAAATGCCATAAATGTCAAGAGTGCAAATGGAATCATTGGTAATACCCATGGAGCAAGCATTAAAATTACCATCAAGAACATATCATCCCCTTTTACATTTCCAAAAAGACGGAATGACAAAGAGATAATACGGGAAATATGAGACACAATTTCAATCGGGAACATTAACCAGTACAACCACCAAACAGGTCCAAGAAAATGCTTGAGATAAAGTAGTAAACCATGCTCTTTAATACCAACATAATTGTAATAAACAAATACAGTCAAAGCAAGAGCCAAAGGCATTTCCAACATTGCAGTCGGTGCTTCAAAGCCTGGAAATATACCAATAATATTTGCAATACCTACGAAAAGTCCAATTGTTGCAACCAAAGCAAGATACTTACGAGCGTGTAGTTTGCCCATTACATCAGTACCCATAGACCATACACCTTGTATGTATGCCTCCATAAGGTTTTGTGTTCCTTTTGGTACAATCTGTAAGCTTGACATAGCCACTCTCGCTAAAATTAAAGCTATACCGGCTGATAGCAACATGTGACTCATAAAAATAAACGTTTTATCTTCTGAGATAAGTCCGAAAAAAGTAAACAGTTCACCCATAGGTGTGCTCCCTTGTCTTTAAAATTGGTGCAATTATACTCAAAGTTGCATTAAATTATTCTAAGTTTCGTTATAATCATTCCAAGAAAATTTTAATTGAGGAGGATTTCATGAATATTCTAAAATCCGTTACATTTATTACACTGAGCGCTTCATTGCTTTTTGGTGCATCCCAACAAGAAAACAAACAACTGCAGAACATAGTCAAGACAGGACAGAAAAGTTCCATGCTGCTGCTAAAAACCTTGGGTTCAAATATGAAAAGAAATATGAAAGCAGGCGGTCCTATGCAGGCCCTTGATTTTTGTACACAAAAAGCATATACCCTGACAGAAGAAGTAAACAAAAAACTTCCTAAAGGAGTAACAGTCAAAAGAATCAGTACAAAATACAGAAATCCTGCCAATCAGCCCCAAGGCGATGAACAAGAGGTTTTGGCATCACTTGAAAAACTCCAAAGCTTACATGTAAAGCTACCCAGACAACTGATACAAAAAGTCGATGAACATACATATAAATACTATAAACCTTTGGTAATCAACAAGCAGGTTTGTCTGAAATGTCATGGGAATATAACAAACAAAAAGTTAAAAGACGCCATTGCCAAGCGTTATCCTCAAGATAAAGCACAACACTATAAAATGGGTGATTTAAGAGGCGCTGTTGTTGTAACGATTAAAAAGTAAAGTAGAAAATTCTACTTTACTTGGCAAATTCCACAGCCCGGCTTTCCCGAATAACATTTACTTTAATCTCGCCCGGATACTGCACCCGTTCTTCTATCTCTTTTGCAATTTCTCTTGCCATTAAAATCGACTCATCATCATTTACCAAAGTAGCATTTACTATCACTCTTACTTCTCGTCCCGCATTGATTGCATATGCCTGTTTGACACCGCTATGCGCTGATGCAATATCTTCTATTTCGGTAACACGTTTTAAAAAACTCTCCAAAACTTCTCTTCTAGCACCTGGACGTGCTGCTGAGAGTGCATCGGCAGCACAGACTGCTCCACACTCTATGGAGTTAATTTCCTCTTGTCCGTGATGCGCATAAATAGCATTGATAACAACTTCGTCTTCATTGTATCTACGGCAAATCTGAGCACCCAAATCAACATGGTTTCCATCCATATCATGTGTCAATGCCTTTCCTATGTCATGTAAAAGTCCTGCGCGTTTTGCCAGTATCGGATCTCCACCCATTTCTGCAGCCATTATTCCTGCAAGATGGGCAACTTCAAGCGTATGTGCCAAAGCATTCTGTCCATAACTTGCACGATATCGCAGCCTTCCAATGAGTTTCATAAGCTCTGGGTGCATCACTCCGATATTCATCTCGGCTATAAGCTCTTCACCCTCTGCAAGAATTTTAGACTCAAATTCATCAGAGACTTTTTTAAATATCTCTTCTATTCTGGCCGGCTGAATTCTCCCGTCTTCTATCAGCAGTTGCAGTGTTTTTGTTGCAATAGCACGACGATACAAATTAAAACTGCTCACAAGAATAGCATTTGGCGTATCATCTATAATAATATCAACACCAAGAAGAGTTTCCAAAGCCTTGATATTACGCCCTTCTTTGCCAATGATACGGCCCTTGAGCTCATCACTGTCCAAATGAACCAGATTCGTAAGTCTTTCGGAAGCAAATTCTCCTGCAAAACGACTTGTTGCCTGCGCTAAAATAAAGTTTGCTTTGCGCTCAGCCTCTTTTCTTGCTTCATTTTCATATTTTCGTACAATATGGGCTATTTCACCACGTGCTTTTTCTTCAATTTTTTCAAGAAGAATATTTTTAGCCTCTTCCTGTGTCATCCCTGCACTGTGCTCTATTGTATGCACAGCTTCATCTATTTTTTCTTCATACTTTTTTTTCAGTGAAGCCAGTGATTTTTCATTTCTTTCTAAATTAACCTTTTGTGCTTTGATTCTGTTTAATTCTTTTTGAATATTTTTTTCTTCGTCCTGTATCAAGCGCTTCAGACTCTGCTCTTTTCGCAAAAGAGCATCTTCTCTTTGGGCAAAATCCGCACGTGCGCGCTCTTTGGCACTGTCAAATGCTTTTTGTGCCTCATGCTCTATTTCACGTGCTTTGAGTTTTGCGCGTTCTAAAAGTGTCTGTGCTTCATTTTCAATTGCCTTTGCTTTTGCAACCGCCTGTTCTACATATACATCAAAGTTAGCACCGGTTATTTTTTTAGAAATTAAAAATCCAACTACTCCACTCACTGTTGCAATCGCACCACCGAGTAGTATTTCATTTAACATCTAATAAACCTTTTTTTAAACTTTAGCCATCTTTACGCACAGTTTTTGTCGGAGTTATCAGTACATCACAAGCCACATCATATGCATCACATATTGATTTATTTGTGTGACAAAGTACTGGCTGTACAAAAATAGTATATGGTTTTTCTTTTAATTTTGCAAAGAAACGATCATACATTCCTTTTCCAAAACCAATTCTTTGTAAATTACCGTCTACTCCCACTGCTGGAACTATGGCTATATCAATTTTATTATTTTTTTTTATTGTATTTCCCGCTTCAAAAATACCAAATTTTTTTTTCTTCAGCGGTAATCTAAATGGTACCATTTTAAAACTTTCGCCTTGCATAAACGGCACAAAAACATCATGTTTTTTTCTCATTTTTTTCAATACTTTCAGGATATCTGCTTCATACGGCAACGGATAAAAAAACAATATTTTTAATCTTTTGTCAGTTTTCAAATGTTCCAGTTCTTTGAGTAATGCATTATTTATGAGATAATTTTTATAAAATTTATTGTGTTGTGATGCTTTTTTTATCTTTTGAAGACATATTTGCCTAAAACTGTTTTTTGTAAGAGTCATATTAAATCTTTATCGCTATAATTTTACATATTTTACACAAAAAAACTTACAAAGGCAAAAAAAACCAATGCAAAAAATCCCATTTTTAACCACTTTACTGACAATAAGCCTATTTTTTAGCGCATGTTCCAATGAAAACAAAAATACCGAACAAGAAGCAAACTCTTTACTTGCGACAAATGAAATCGTACTTACATCACTCAACAAAAAACAATATGTCATCAAAAAAACAGATAAAGGGCTGGAGCTCCAAGATGCCAAAGGCAAAGTTGTCATATATGATATCTTCGCCACCTGGTGTCCTCCCTGCCAGGCAGAAGCATCACATCTTGCCTCACTCCAAAAAAAGTATAAAGATAAATTGACAATTTTAGGAGTATCTGTAGAAAGCAATATTCCTGATAGTAAACTAAAAGATTTCAAACAACAGTTTCATGCTGATTATGCACTTGTAAATTCAACTGACAATATGCGTCTTATCAATACCGTTGCAAAACAGTTACATCTCGGAAGAGATTTTGGCATTCCGCTTATGGTACTTTACAAAGATGGTAAAATCATTAACTACTATCAAGGTGCAACAGAAGAGGAATTTATAGAAAGTGACATCAAAAAAGCGTTAGGTATATAATCATGTTTGGTTTTATAAAAAAATCCCTTAACAAAACTATTGAAGCAATAAAAACAGTAGCCCCGAAAAAAAAAGTTACTTTCAACAAAGAAGAACTCGAAGACATTCTGCTTGAAGCGGATGTTGAGTATGCCTTGGTTGAAATTATTCTCAATGAAATATATCAAGATAAAATTACCCGTGAAATTCTCCGTTCAAAGCTTTTGGCAACACTGGCGTATACTTCTTATACGGAACCTGAGTTTACACCTCCCTTTGTAGAACTCATTGTCGGTGTCAACGGAGCAGGTAAAACAACGACTATTGCAAAACTTGCATACAAATATAAACAGGAGGGTAAAAAAGTCCTCCTCGGTGCAGGTGATACCTTCCGTGCAGCGGCAATCGAACAACTCACACTCTGGGCAAACAAATTGGATATTCCTATAGTTTCTTCCAAACAGGGACATGACAGTTCAGCAGTAGCCTATGATGCTATAGATTCGGCAAAAGCAAAAGGTTTTGACAATGTCATCATTGATACAGCCGGTCGATTACACACACAAACAAACCTTGCCAATGAGTTGAAAAAAGTAAAACGCATCTGCGATAAAGCCCACAAAGGTGCTCCTCACAGAACACTGCTCATTATAGACGGCACACAGGGTAATTCGGCAATTTCCCAGGCCAAAGCCTTTAATGAGATGATAGGCATTGACGGCATCATCATTACAAAACTAGACGGCACGGCAAAAGGCGGAAGTATTTTTTCTATTGCTTATGCACTTGAGTTGCCTATACTCTATGTAGGAACAGGCGAACAACCTGAGAATCTCACACCTTTTGACAAATACGAATTTGTTGACGGTCTGCTTGATGCCATTTTTGTAGAAGAAGAGTAATTACCCTCATTCAAATACTTCAAAGAGATGTATTATGAAAAATGGATTTTCAAGCACAGGAGTAAACTACTTAAGTCTAAATTTATAAATTGTATGTATAATTATTCATACAATTATATTACAAGAGGTTCCCTATGCATAAGATAAGAAGTACTTTTACAGTATCTGATTTCATTATTGACGAGTTAAACAGTATATCGCAAGAACTTAATGAAAAGAAGTCTCATATTGTGGAAAAAGCACTGAGTATGTATTTTGATACTCTTGACGAAAAACTATCGGATCAAAGACTTAAAAATTTAGAAAATGGTCAAGAAAAAATTATACCTGCTGATGAAGTTTTTAAAGAATTAGGCTTATAATACATGTATGAACTTCACTTTTTAACAAGTGCAAAAAAAGAGTTTAAAAAACTAGATACTTCCGTCCAAAAAATCATAAAAGAAAAATTATTATTACTCATAACAAATCCAGACATTTTAAAAAACAATATAAAACCTCTAAAAGGTGAATATAGAGGAAAATTCCGACTTCGTGTGCATCAATACAGAGTTGTATTTCAAGTTAAAGATGAAAAATTAACTATAATTGTTGTTCGTATTGGGCATAGGAAAGAGGTTTATTGAAACAAAAGTATTTTGTAAAAGTAACTTTAAAAAATGTTACAAACTGAAAGTTTTTTGTAGTCGGTTTATTACTTTTTGTTTTCATAAGTTGGACTTATGATGATATGAAAATTGTAATCAATAATAGACTTCTGCTCTCCTTTAATGCTTGACATTAATGGTAATGGAACTATAAACAATGGAGGTGAACTCTTTGGTGTAAGATGGATACACACAGGTTCAAATAGCAAAATATTTAACTTTATCCACTTTCATTGGTGAACAAAGTTATCAAAAGTGAAAGTGGATATTCAATCACAGGGGTGTAGCCACTATGATGCTATAGATTCGGTAAAAGCAAAAGGTTTTGACAATGTCATCATTGATACAGCCGGTCAATTACACACACAAACCTTGCCAATGAGTTGAAAAAAGTAAAACGCATCTGCGATAAAGCCCACAAAGGTGCTCCATACAGAACTGTACTTATTATAGACGGCACACAGGGTAATTCAGCAATTTCCCAATCCAAAGCCTTTAATGAGATGATAGGCATAGACGGTATCATCATTACAAAACTAGACGGCACGGCAAAAGGCGGAAGTATTTTTTCTATTGCTTATGCACTTGAACTACCTATACTCTATGTAGGAACTGGCAAACAACCTGAGAATCTCACACCTTTTGATAAATACGAATTTGTTGATGGTCTGCTTAATGCCATTTTTGTGGAAGAAGAATAACGTTTCTTTCACCTTCTTTTTAAACATAATAATCACAATATTTAAAAAACATTAATTAAAATGACATTGACAATGTAAAATTGAATTTTGTTTTTAAGAGTTATTTATGTTACACTGTCTGTTAAATAAATAGTTTTATAAGGAATATTGATGCTAGTGGGAATTATATTATGGTTAGGTTTAAGCGTTATTGCAGGTGTTATTGCCAGTAATAAAGGTCGTTCTGGAGTTGGATTCTTCTTATTAGCAGTTTTATTAAGCCCAATAATTGGTATTATAGGTGCACTTATTGCAAGTGAAAACAAAAATATTGTTGAAGAAAAACAAATTCAGAATGGTGAAAATAAAAAATGTCCATATTGTGCTGAACTCATAAAATCTGAAGCACTTATATGCAGGTATTGTGGTAAAAACTTAGAACAACAATCAGAATTGCAAGTACAAAAGCCTAATCAAAACTTACTAATACAAAAATACCATGAAGATGGAAAATTTAATAAGTATTTTAGTCAACAATTGAAAGAAGATGGTTATAAAGCATGGAATAATGTAATACTAATTTCAAGTAAGTTTTTTTCAGGAACACATTATCCAACTAAAATAGATTATGAAAATAATGATTTTCTTATAATGGATACAGACAATAAAATAATAAAAAGGTATAGTTTTAATAGAAAAAATATTTTGGCATAAAACTATTTTCAAGCCTTCTAAAAAGATAGAATATGCAGATGAAATACAAGATTAAGAATTATATTGAATTATCAGGTATTGACAGAAGAATATCTTATCCATCAAATTGGAAATTACACCTCTGTGATTGAAATTTCTGCGTGACCAGATGGTTGGATACGGGCCTGTTAAGTGACAAGGGAACATATGGAAGATACAACAAAATATCACAACTTAGCAAAAGATGCTGGAAATAAATTAAGAGCTTATATTTTATCTGTAGCTTCTGGTGGTACAGGTATCTTTTTTCTTGTATTAACAAAAACAGATATTTCTAAATATAGCTGTTTAGAAAAATATTTATTGTTAATTGCATTGAGTGGTTTTATTATAACTGTAGTTTTAAGTTTATACGAATTACGAATAGATGCTCAACGTTTTTTTTCACTTGCGAAAGAATTAGAAAAAGAAGAATCACAAAGAACATGGTGTAAAAATGAATCATTTAAGAAAAAAAGACTTTTTATCATAAACCTTTCTTACTTTACATTAGGAATAGCTATAGTAAGTTTATCCATCTATCTTGGATTGAAAATATTTAACACTTAGCAAATACGAAGGAAACCAATAATTAATCAAGTGGAAAATTATCGCTCACACAACCGTTACCTTATAGCATAAACATATAAAAAAATAAGTGAAAATAAAACTAATGACAATATGGACTTAGACTAAAAGTAGGGTAACAAAAGTTACACCTCTGTGATTGAAAATTCACATATCCTATAGTATTTCACAGAAAATACAGAAAAAAATTATGATGACAAAAAAATATTTTTGAAGCTTCTTAACACAGGTACAGCAATTCAAAAAGTTATGCTCATGCAATAATATTTCAATTAACTATAAAGCACACGGCTGATTCATACTAAAAGGTTACACAGCTTCTTAATTTTACCACCAATCATACGAATAGCCTGAGGGAAATAATCATATTTTTCTCTTTTGAGTACATTCATTGAAATATTCCGTATAATTG
>Ga0256840_1002941_pt1 | contig 14361 bp, 11 predicted proteins | sample 355202metaG_FD_185969 | JGI IMG/M metagenome (GOLD analysis project Ga0256840, IMG submission 185969) | Hydrothermal vent microbial communities from Mid Atlantic Ridge, Atlantic Ocean - 355-202 | ecosystem: Environmental > Aquatic > Marine > Hydrothermal vents | place: Atlantic Ocean: Mid...
TATGGGCCGGCGTTTCCGGACTACAAGCACACCAAATAGCGATGGATGTAGAAGGTAATAACATTGCCAATGTAAACACAGTTGGTTTTAAGTACTCAAGGGTAAACTTTTCTGACATGTTAAGTCAAACAGCAAAAATAGCAACTGCCCCTCAAGGAGAGCTTGGTGGTAAGAACTCAATGCAAATAGGACTTGGCACACAAGTAAGCTCTGTTACCAAAATTTTTAAACAAGGCTCAGTTCAAACAACAGATAAAAATACCGACCTTGCAATTCAAGGTGATGGATTTTTTGTTGTCTCTCCTGATGGAGGAAAAACTTATAAATATACAAGAAATGGTGATTTTATTTTTGATGCTAAAGGAAATTTTACAGACAGCAATGGATATATAGTACAAGGCTGGATGAGAGATGATACGACAGGAGAAATAGATGCCACTACTCCTATTCAAAATATAACTATTCCACCAGGACTCACTACTCCTGCAAACGATACAGGATATATAACTTTAAAAGCAAATCTAAACTCAGGAGATACAATAGTTAATAAATCTCCAATATATACATTAGATAGTAACCATGGATGGGTAGATAAAAATGGCGATGGAATACAAAGTGCATTAGAAACTCATAATGAAAATGATGTAGGACAAGACGCTTTTAATACTAGTAAAGAGCTCTATGAAAGAGGTATGGATTTTGGAGCACTCTTTAATGCTAATGGTGAAGCATTTAGTTTACAAAATAACCAAGGTATGTGGATGAGTTATGCTGAGGCTAGAACATCTAATTTTACAGTAACAACTGATGTAAGTGGCACTACAGATATAGATTTAACAATTAATGGCGAAGTTATACAAGATAGTTTTACATCTACTAATAATGATGAATTAGCAACCTATACAGCATCTTTAATAAATGCGAAAACAGCATTAACTGGAGTTACTGCCCAAGTTACTAGCGGTAACCAAATTTATCTTACAAATACCAATAAAGATGGCACTGAAGAAAAAACAAAAAATATTAAGCTTGCTGTTGGAGCAGGAGATCAAACTGGAATTACATCAACAAATGTTATTACCGCATATAAATATGAATATAGTACTACACCTCTTAATACAACGCACTCATATAATGATGCTGTAGGAAGAAAATTTACAACCACTGAAGACTTAAGAAATGCAATGCAAACTGATGCGAGAAAATATGTTGACTATTCTCATAATGGTGCTGCAGATAAAAATGATGGCGTAGAAATAATAGTAAACGATCAAGGACAATTTCAAATTACAAATCCTGCAGGAGATGCATTTAACAGTGATGATGGAGATTTTACAGATGGAACTGGCGTTACTCAACAAATTACAAATGGAACAACACTAAGTGAAAATGTCTCTTTTAAAGTTGGTCAAGTATTTGCAGCTGGCGATTGGACAAATAATACCGGGCAAACCATTACCATTCCTGCTGCAGCAAATGGAACTGGAGCTGATATAACTGTAGCTGATGGTGCAACTTTAGGTACTGGTTTTACACTTGTTGAAGATTGGACTATGCCTTCAGGTGATTTAGTAGGAGCTGGTACTAATGTAACCTTTAACAATACTATAAATTTAGTAGTTGGTACAAACTATTTAGCTGCAAATGATTATAATATGTATATATCAATAACAGGTTTAAGTGATGCTACAAATAATGTTAGTCAAAACTCAAGATTTACTACATCTATGGCAGCTTTACAAGGTACTTTAAACTCAGGAACTGGTATAAGAACTACTCAAAATTTATATGCTGCTAGTCATGCTTCTAGTATAGATGTTTATGACTCTTTAGGAACAAAACACACAGTAAGATTTGAATTTACTAAAACAGGATATACAACAGATGGTGGTACAGAATGGAGTATGCTTATTAGTGTTCCTGAACCTGGTGATATTAACCTTGGCAGTTACCCTGAAAATATAGTTACAGGAAGTATAAGTTTTAATTCAGATGGCTCTTTAGCTACTTATAACCCAACAAATCTAACATATACAGCCAATAATGGCTCAACTCCAAATCAAAATATAGAGCTTAGATTTGGTAGTCTTGGAAAATTTGATGGAATGACTAGTTTTGATTCTCAATCAAATACTTCTGGAATAAGTCAAGATGGTTTTCCTGGTGGTGATTTAGCTGGTATTAGAGTTGATGAGACAGGGACACTAATAGGTAGTTTTACAAATGGAAGAAGCTTTGGATTAGCACAAACATCTATGGCAAAATTTACAAATAATAATGGACTAGAAAGTGATGGTGGAAATAGCTTTATTCAAACTTCAAACTCTGGTGATCCTATCATTGGTCAAGCTGCAGTTGGTGGTCGTGGTTTTATTCAAGCTAGTTCACTTGAAATGAGTAATGTCGACCTCTCAAGAAGCCTTACTCAGCTTATTGTTATCCAAAGAGGATACCAAGCAAACTCAAAGACAATTACAACATCTGATCAGATGTTAAATACTCTTCTTCAATTAAAACAATAATTTAGATATAATTAGCCTCAAAAAAATGAGGCTAATTTACCATGACTATTACGCTATTACAACACACATCCTTAGAAGTATGTGCAAGTGCCATAAGAACCTGTTGGCAAAGTTTTGACAAAAGTGATGGTGGTGGGGAAAAAGACAAAGAACTCATCGACCGTGTTGGAAATAAGTTTAAACACGCTTCAACGCTTGAGCACTTAGTATATACTTTTTATATAAAAGGAATTAGTAGAGCCTTGCTTCAAGAGTTAGCTCGTCACCGTATGGCTAGTTTAAGTGTAAAATCTACCCGTTATACTCTTAAAGAACTTAAAAAAGAAGAACCATTTGACTATAAAGATATAAAAAGAGCAAATAAATATTTGGTTATGACAGGAGTTGAGTTAGTAGATGAGATGAGTATAAAAGCTTTAGAAAATCTTAGAATAGTATTAGCTCAAGGAGTTAGCAATGACAAAGCTAAATACTGCCTACCTGAGAGCTATATGACAGAATTAACATATACTATAAATGCAAGAAGCCTTCAAAACTTTATAACCCTTAGAAGTGATAAATCAGCTTTGTGGGAGATTCAAGAACTTGCAAAAAAACTTTACAATGAGCTTCCTGAAGAACATAGATACCTTTTTAGTATAAAGAGTTACGAAAGTTAAACTCTAAGCCTTTGAGCATGAGTAAGAGCTATAGCAATAGCATCTGTTATGTCTAAAGGTTTTATCTCTTTTTTGATACCCAAAATTCTTTTTACCATGAACGAAACTTGCTCTTTTGTTGCTTTTCCGTTACCTGTAACTGCTTTTTTCACTTGAAGTGGGGTATACTCGTGAAAGTTTCCAAAAACCTGTAAAACTTTAAGACTAAGTGCACCTCTAAACTGTGCTAATTTTAGCACAGTTTTTGGGTTAAAAGCATAAAAAATATCTTCAATAGAAACTTCATCTATTTTATGGTTTTTAAAGATTATATCTAACCCTTCACATAGCTCAACTATCTGGTGTTGCAGTATTTTCTCTTTTATTTTAATTAATCCAGCTTCAACTAAAATAGGACCTTTTGTCTCTTTTTTAATAATTGCATAACCACAATTTCTAGTTCCTGGATCAATTCCTAAAACTGTCACTTCAAATTCCTTGTTCACATATTTATTCACATGGTGAAAAACTACTTTTGGTGGTAGTTTAACATAAATTTTAGCCTAATTTGGTTAAAATAAAGAAGTTATTCACATTTTATTCACTATGTGATTAACCTTAAGGAGTACAGGTGCTAGCAGACAATGTTTTAGAGCTTTTAAAATCAGAAATTTCTGAAATTGAATACAATAGATATATTAAACAACTAAAATATCATGAAAAAGCATCTAGGTCTGATTATACAGTTTTTATTGCTCCTAATATACTTATAGCAAACTGGGTAAAAACTAAGTATAGTAAAAAAATAGCTCACCTTTTCGAAGTAAAAACTGGCAAAAAACCAAAAATAAATATAATGCTTAAAAATCAAATAAGCAAAACTTCAAAAAAATCAGTACCTATAGATATTGAACTGAGTAAAAGTCCTAAAAATACTATTTTAAACCCATCTTATACATTTGATAGTTTTGTTGTAGGAAGTTCTAACCAATTTGCCTACACTGTTGCAAAAGCAGTAGCAGAAAAACCTGGTCTCACATATAACCCTGTTTTTATATATGGACCAACAGGGCTTGGTAAAACTCATCTCATACATGCTATTGGAAATTATTCTCAAGCAAATGGTAAAATTGTTATATATGCAACAATAGAGCAGTTTATGAATGATTTTACATATAACCTTAGAAACCAATCTATGGAAAGATTTAGAGAAAAATATAGAAGTTGTGATATACTTCTTATAGATGACGCTCAATTTTTATCAAATAAAATTCAGACACAAGAAGAATTTTTTCATACTTTCAATGAGCTTCATTCTGCTGGGAAGCAGATAGTTTTAACAAGCGATAAACCACCTAAAAATATCAATGGACTTGAAGGAAGACTTCAAAGTCGTTTTGAATGGGGATCAATTTCTGATATTGGTTTACCTGAACTTGAAACTAAAATTGCAATTATAAGAAAAAAATGTGAACTTGATGGAATTGATTTAAATAGTGATATTATTAATTATATTGCTACAAATATGGGAGATAACATAAGAGAAATAGAAGGTGCTATCATTAATCTAAATGCATATGCATCTTTAATGCGTCAAGAAATAACTTTTGAATTTGCCAAAAATGTTATGAAAGAACAGATAAAAGAGAAAAGAGAAAATATAACTCTTGAAGATATTATAGCTGTAATATCAAAAGATTTAAATATAAAACCAAGTGAAATAAAATCTAAAAAAAGAAATAAGAATATAGTAGAAGCAAGAAGAATTGGTATATACCTTGCAAGAACATTAACACCAAATTCAATGCCTGCACTTGCATCATTTTTTGGTATGAAAGATCATACTGCTGTTTCACATAATATGAAAAAAATAAACGAACTAATAGAAACAAATGAAACATTTAAATTAAAAGTAGACGAACTTAAAAATAGAGTTTTAACAAAGGATGAGTAAAAGTTTATAACAAATATGTGAATAAATGTGAATAAATACAAAATGTTTTTCACTCAATTTAAGCCTCTATATAGAAGTTTAATAGAACTATTCACAAATTCAACATAAACTACTACTCTTACTATATTTATTAAATATATAAAGGAAAAAAATGAAAATTTCAATCAATAAAAGTGTATTAGAAACAATACTTTTAAATACTCAACCTTATCTTGAAAAAAAAGATTTAAGTCAAATTACATCTCACTTACATATATCTGCTTCTAATAATACTTTTATTATAAAAGCTACTGATTTTGAAATAGGTTTAGAATACAATACTAAAAATGTAAAAATTACAGATGAAGGTATTGCAACTGCAAATGGTAAAAAACTTCTTGATATTGTTAAAGCTTTAAAAGATAGTGAAATAATACTTGAGACAATAAATGACTATTTATATATCAAACAAAATAGTTCAAAATTTAAATTACCTATGTTTAATCCTAACGAATTTCCAGAATTTCCTAAAATAGAAGAAAAACCAAAATTTGAATTAAATAGCACTCTTCTTGTTAGGTCAATTAAAAAAATATCTTCTGCAATTGATAGTGGTAATCCAAAATTTGAATTAAATGGAGCACTTATAGATATACAAGAAGGTTTTTTAAATTTAGTTGCAACTGATACTAGAAGACTTGCTGTTGTTAGACTTGAAAATCAAATAGAAGATAATTTTTCACTAATTATTCCTAAAAAAGCAATAAGTGAAATTCAAAAACTTTTCTTTGATGATATTGAAATGTTTTATGATCAAAATACATTAATTGCTAAATCAAATAATTTTCAATTTTTTACTAAATTAATAAATGGAAAATTTCCTGATTATGAAAGAATAATACCAAAAGAGAAAAATTATAGGCTTCTTTTAGATAGAGCTAAAATGATAGATGCAATTAAACAGATTTCAATAGTTTCTATTGAAATGAAGATAACTTTTAAACCAGAAACCATACTTTTTGAAAGTTTAAATGATGATAATATAGAAGCAAAAACAGAAATAGAATTTAAAACAGGATTGGATAATGAAATATTTTTAGCAGTAAATTCTAGATATATTTTAGATTTTCTCTCAAATATAGAAGAAAACAATTTTACGCTTGGCTTTAATGATACAGGCTTACCTTTTTCACTAGAAAGTGAAAACTTCATGACAATTGTCATGCCAATAATGATATAAATACAGGAGACATTTTAATGAGCGAATACGGTGCAAGTAATATAAAGGTTCTAAAAGGACTAGAAGCTGTTAGAAAAAGACCTGGAATGTATATTGGTGATACCAATATAAATGGTCTTCATCATCTAATTTATGAAGTAGTAGATAACTCTATTGATGAAGCTATGGCAGGTTATTGTGACAAAATTACAGTTGAACTTACAAATGAGGGTTCTGCTATTATAACTGATAATGGTAGAGGAATTCCTGTTTCTTATCATGAAGGTGAAAAAATGTCAGCAGCAACTGTTGTTTTGACAATTCTTCATGCTGGTGGAAAATTTGATAAAGATACTTACAAAGTAAGTGGTGGATTGCATGGTGTTGGTGTTTCTGTCGTAAATGCACTCTCTTCAAAACTTGTAGCTACTATTAAAAGAGATGGAAGTGAACATCGTCAAGAGTTTTCAAAAGGTATTCCTGTAACTCCACTTGAAGTGGTAAAAAGTACAAACAGAAGTGGAACAAGTATTGAGTTTTGGCCAGATTCAACTATATTTGAAGTAACTGAATTTGAATTTGATACACTTGCAAAAAGATTTAGAGAAATTGCATATCTAAATCCAAAAATAACAATAGAATTTAAAGATAATAGGACAGGTAAAGCTGAAACATATCATTTTGAAGGTGGACTAAAACAGTTTGTAACTGATATGAATAAAAGAGAACAAATTTCTACTCCTGTACATTTTACAGATAATGTAGATGATGTTGAAGTTGATATTGCTCTTATGTATAACTCAGGTTACACTGAAAATCTATTATCTTTTGTAAACAATATTCGAACTATTGATGGAGGAACTCATGAAGCAGGTTTTCGTGCAGGTCTTACAAGAGCTATTGTAAACTATGTTAATAATAATGCAAATGCAAGAGAAAAAGATATAAAAGTAACTGGAGATGATGTTAGAGAAGGACTTATAACTGTAGTAAGTGTAAAAGTACCTGAGCCGCAATTTGAAGGTCAAACTAAGGGTAAACTTGGGTCTAGTTATGTAAAACCAATAGTACAAAGACTTACATTTGAAAAACTTGTAAAGTATTTTGAAGAAAATCCAATAGAAGCTAAGATAATTATGAATAAAGCTCTTGGAGCTGCAAGAGGTAGGGAAGCTGCAAAAAAGGCAAGAGATTTAACTCGTAGAAAAGATAGTATGAGTGTTGGAACTCTTCCTGGAAAACTTGCAGATTGTCAAAGTAAAGATGCAACTATTAGTGAGCTTTACTTAGTGGAGGGAGACTCTGCAGGCGGTTCAGCTAAACAGGGTCGCGATAGAGTTTTTCAAGCAATTTTACCACTAAAAGGTAAAATCTTAAATGTTGAAAAATCTCGAATTGATAAGATACTAAAATCTGAAGAGATTAAAAATATGATTACAGCTCTTGGATGTGGAATTGGTGAAGAGTTTAACGAAGAAAAACTAAGATATCATAAGCTTATTGTTATGACGGATGCCGATGTAGATGGTAGTCATATTCAAACTCTTCTTCTAACATTTTTGTTTAGATTTTTAAGACCAGTTGTAGATAATGGTTATGTTTATCTTGCTCAACCACCACTTTATAGATATAAAAAAGGCAAAAAAGAGATATATCTTAAAGATGACGCAGAACTTGGAAGCTATCTAATTGAAAATGGGATAAGTACTTTTGAATTTAAGGGAATTGGTAATGCTGATTTATTAGATTTTTTCAAAATAGTATCGGCTTATAAAAATATTTTAAAAGAGTTGGAAAAAAGATTTTCGGTTATTGCGATTATTCGTCACCTTATAGAAAATCCAGATTTAGTAAGTTTGAGTTCTAAAGATCTTTTTGAAAAATTAAAAATATTTATAGAAGATATTGGCTATAACCTACTAAATTATAATATAACAGATGATTTAGTCCACCTTTATATTCAAACTTCAGATGGACTAGAAGAGCTAAAACTTGATGATAACTTTTTTACGAATCCTTTATATGAAGAGGCTATATTTATAATAGGCAAGATAAGAGAGAGAGATTTAAGCTTTTTAAATGGAAAAGATCCTATTGAAACTCTTATAGAGATAGAAAAAAGTGCTAAAAAAGGTGCCTATATACAGAGATATAAAGGTCTTGGTGAAATGAATCCAGAACAACTTTGGGAAACTACTATGAATCCTGAAAACAGAAGACTTTTACAAGTTAAAATAGATGATTTTGAAGAAGCAAGTGATACTTTTACACTTTTTATGGGAGATGAAGTAGAACCAAGAAGAAACTATATCCAAGCGCATGCAAAAGATGTTAAGCATTTAGACGTATAATATGCTATATTCAGAGTCAAAAGAGAGAGAAAATCGATTTAAAATATCATTAAAAATTGGTTTTCCATTTTTAGTTTTGGCTCTTATTTTTTTCTATATATTTAAAATTTCATCAAATGATATAGAGAGTTTTATTCTTTTTACTGTTTTGGTTCCAATATATATTTATTATATTTTTTACCTTATATATAGAGGGTTTAAATCAACTCTTATTGACCCAATTACAAAAACATTTGCTAGAAAAGAGATACTCGAAGTAATAAAAAAAACTCAAAATAAAAATCATGAATCAACTATTATTTTGATTATAATAGACAATATAGTAGATATTAATGAGAGATATGGAGTTTCTAATGCTGATGAAATACTCAAAATTTTTTGTGAAAAACTAGATATATTTTTTAAAAACTATAATTTTAAAGATATTGCAATTGGAAGATATAGTGGAGGTCACTTTTTAGTTGTTTTAAAAGGGAGAAAAAAGGAGTTAAAACACCTTATTACAATATTTGAAAAAGAGTTAAAAAATGTTGGAATTAATGATATAGAGGTAAAAATTGATTTTTCATTGATTAGCTCAAATTATGATAAAAATATAAATAATATTATTAAAAAATTATTTTCTTTAATTGACTTAGATGAAGAAAAATCTGATATTAAACCAAATGAATTTGAAGATATAGTTTATAATGCGATAGAGCATGAAAAATTTATTTTTAAGTATCAACTTCTACAAAATATAGATAAAAAAGAGAATATATTTGAGGTATTAACTAAAATATATTCTAAAGAAGAGGGAGTACTTTCGCGTGGTCAAATACAAAAAGTTGTAAATCACTTAGGTAGAGAGATGCAGTTTGATAAAAAAGTGATATCAATTCTATTAAAAGAGTTAGAAAGTATAGATTTTAAAGACAAATTAGTATCTCTTAAACTCTCTCCAGTAAGTTTAAGAAATACTGAATTTAGACAATTTATAACAGAAATATTCTATAAAAGTTCTTTAAAACCAGAAAATTTTGTTCTTGTTTTTTCTGAAAATAGGGCATATAAAGAGATAAATAGATTTAAAGAGATACTTAATCAGTATAAAAAATATGGTTTTAAAATAGCAATAGATAATTTTGGAGGCAATAACTGTTCTCTTGAATATATTAAAAAATTGCCAATAGATATTGTAAAATTTGATATAGAATTTACAAAAAATATAGAAGATGAAAAGTATAAAAAAATGGTAAAGTCATATATTGAACTTCTTCATTCTTTACATATAAAAGCAGTTATAAAGTTTATAGATAAAGAAAAAATATATAAACAAGTTAAAAACTTTGGATTTGATTACATTCAAGGTTTTATAATTTCAAAACCAAAAAATTTAAAGGATTTATAACTGACCTTACACATCATCTATACTTTTAGATGGTTTATCTTTGCTTTTAGTGCGAGGCAAAGTCCTGAAATCCTAGCCTTAGCTAAGATGAAAGACTTTAACGAAGCAATAAAGGTAAAGATAAGCCACCCTTTGGGTAAAAGCATAAGATATCAACTGCTTCGTTAAGTTTACTCACCTTAGCTATGGCTAGGCTTTCGTAAACTTGCCTCACATTTGACATCTTCTGCTTTTATCTAAAAATATAGATGGTGCGTAAGGTTAGTTATAAAATGAAATATGGTGAAAAAGAGATAAAAAAGTTTAATGTCGAAAAAGATTTAGAAATTTGGCCAAATAAACATAAAAAAAATTATGTTATAAAATTAACACTTCCAGAGTTCTGCTGCCTTTGCCCTAGAAGTGGTTATCCTGATTTTGCGACCATTTATATTGATTATATTCCAAATGAGTTTGTAGTAGAGTTAAAGGCTATTAAACTGTATATTAATAGTTTCATGAATCAAAATATTTCTCATGAAGATAGTGCTAATGAAATATATGATGTATTAGATTCCAAATTAAAACCAAAATGGCTAAAAGTTGTAGCAGATTTTAATCCAAGAGGTAATGTTCATACTGTAATAGAGTTAGATTCAAAACAGATTAGAAAGGCATAAATTATGTTAAGTGCAGGACTTATTGAACATTTTTTTACCGCAGCATCAATCCAAAGATGGAATGATTATCCTAGAATGGTTGAATTAGTTGAATTAGATAAGCAAGCACATAAGTTTATAATTGCATTTTTTTTAGCAAATATGGAAGAGGATGTAAATCATGTTCATCTAATTGAAGCTGGAATTTTTGAGTTTCTTAGACGAGGGATTGTTACAGATATTAGACCGGATGTTTTTAGACAAGCTCTTCAAAAAAAAGAGAAAGAAATCAATAAATGGGTTTTAACAAAATTGCAAGACCATTTAACAGATATCGAAAATGGAGATTTTTATAAAAGATTTGAAGATTATTTAAATAATCCAAATATGTATAAAAAAGAGCGATTTATATTGAAAGCTGCCTCATATCTTTCAACAAGATGGGAGTTTTCAATTGTTTATCAAACGAGCAATTTTTTAAGTGGAATAGATAAAGTTAAAGAGGCAGTTGAAGAGGAAATTGAGGACTATTATGAGCTTATTGGTGTTAGAAAAATAGCTTTAAATAAAAAGCTTGCAAAAGTTATTGACTTAAGTGGCCGTCTCCGCTTTCAAAAAAGATGGGCTCAAACTCCAAGAATCCCTGAGACATCTGTTCTTGGTCATATGTTAATTGTTGCAATACTTGGTTACTTTTATTCTACACATATAAAAGCATGTGATAAACGAATTGAAAATAATTTTTATTGTGCTTTGTTTCATGATTTGCCTGAGGCACTAACTAGAGATATTATAAGCCCTGTTAAATACTCTGTAAGTGGATTAGATGATATCATAAGTGAGTATGAAATTAAGATGATTGAGGAAGAGATACTTCCATATGTACCATCTCATATTGTGAGTAATTTTAAGTATCTTTTAGGACTTTATGGTGACAATGAAAAAGATGAGTTTTTAAATAAAATTAATGAAAAAAAGATTATGGTAGTTGATACACTTTCTACATATAATGAAAATAAATTTAATGCTATTGATGGAGTTGCACTTAAAAATTGCGATAGATTATCAGCTTTTATAGAGGCTGTTTTATCTATTTCACATGGTGTAAAATCAAAAGAGTTAGTTCAAGGTAAAGAATTTATTAAAAAGACTTTAAAAGAGAAGGGAAAAGTTGATGGTGTTGATTTTTATAAATTAGCACTAGAAATTGAAGACTATATTATGAGTTAGAAGTTTAGAATTATAAGACCCCTCTTCAGATGACTGCGGCACATGAACTCAAAAGAGTGCTCTGCTGTGTTCCCACCCTGAAGCGTTGTTCTTTAAAGACATTGCACAGGTCTAAAGAGGAGCGAGCGGTATTATATCAAAAAATAGATAGTATATCAATACTATACAGACAATTAGTTTGGATTTTGTGTATAAAAACTATACTAATAGTGTTCTATATTAAAAATCTGCTATAATTTAACAAAACAAATTCACAATTAGGTTTTAAATATGTCAATCAAAAGTATAAAAACTTTTTTTCTCTCATTTTTTAGAGAGTTATTTGTATATCATCATAGATCTTTAGAATTTAGAGCTAAACTTTTTGCTTCTATGATAGCATCAAACAAGGTTGATAATACTTGTGAATATGAAACTCTAAAAAAAATAGCAAAAGAGATATATAAGGATGATGAGTATCGTGTTGATATCTTAGTGCATACTACAAAAGAGTATGTAAATAAAATTATACAAAATGATGCACTAGATATTGATCGTCTAATTCTTGATATAGATAGAGAGATTAAAAAACACAAAAGATATATTAATAAAATAAATATGGATCACTTAAGAAGTTTTTATTCGTGTAATGCAGATGAAGAGACTATACTTCTTCAAACAAGAATTTTAGAGTATTATGAAAGTGAAATAAGGTTTAGAAAAGATAGTTAGTTCTACAGTTTTTACTCACACACCTCACCTATTCTCATTTTTTCGAAAGTTTGGGTATTTAATAAGTTCAGTAATAACATAAAAAAGCAGTAAGGATACAGCAGAAACAAGTATAATAGATGCTCCACTTGTTATATCGTAATTATATGAGATAAACAGACCAAAAAGTGTAAATATTATTGAAATTATAGATGAAAAAAACATCATAATATAGAGTGAATTAGACAACTTTTCAGCAATATAAATAGGAATTGTAAGAAGTGCAATAACTAAAATCAGACCTACAATTTTAATAGCAATAACAACACAAAGAGCAGAAAAAACTAAAATTAAAGTATAAAATAGTCTTACATTTACACCTCTTAAAATTGCATATTCACTATCATATGATACTGCCAAAATATCTCTGTACCAAAAAGTAACAAATGAAACAATTAAAATAACTAATATGCTCATATACCATAAGTCTTCATTGGATACAGCTAAAATTGAGCCAAAAAGATAACTCATAAGATCTACATTATAACCAGGAGTCATATCTACAAAAAGAATTCCAATAGCCATTCCTACAGCCCATATTAAACCGATAAATGTATCTGTTCTATCTCTGTTTTTTATAGTTACAAAGGCTATCAAAAGTGCCGCACAAACAGCAAATAGAGATGCCCCTAAAAAAATAGGGATTCCAAAGTAAACGGCAAGTCCAATCCCTCCATAGGATGTATGAGCAATTCCTCCTGCTAAAAAAACCATACGATTTACAACTATAAGAGAACCAATAATTCCAGATGCTATACTTACTAAAATTCCAGCCATGAGAGCATTTTGTATAAATTCATAGTTAAGAGCATCAATCATCTTTATCTCCTATCATTTGAAGAAGTTCAACTTCACAAAAATGTTCATCTTTTGTAAAAAACTTTTTTTTCTGTTTAATATTATGAAAAGCGGCTTGTTTATTTACATGTAAAACCGTAGTAGCATAGTTTAATATCACAGAAAGGTCATGACTTACTACAACAATAGTAATTGATTTATTCAGGTCTTTTAAAAGTTTATAAACCTCTCTTTGACCAACAGTATCAATATTTGATGTAGGCTCATCTAAGAGTAAAATTTTTGGATGAGAACACAAAGCTCTAGCTATCATTACTCTTTGTCTTTGACCCCCTGAGAGTGAGCCAATTTTATAGTTAGCATACTTTTCCATATTGACTTGCTTTAATGAGTGTTTAGCACACTCAATTTCTTCTTTTTTATAACCTATTAAAGGTCTTTTATGACCAACATGACCCATCATAACAACTTCAATAACTTTTATTGGAAAATCGGTGTTTACATTTGTATTTTGTGGAACATAGCCAATACATGTAAGATTTTTAGACGGCTTTTTACCAAATATTTTTATTTTATCTGGTTTGCTTTTTTCAATACCAAGTATGAGTTTTAAAAGAGTACTTTTTCCACCACCATTAGGACCAATGATAGCCAAAAACTCTTTAGGCTCTACATGTAAAGATATGTTTTCTAAAATGGTATCTTTATCGTAGGAAAAAGTTAAATTATTTACATCTATGGCATTCATTTTTTTGTGTACCCCTATGGCAGACAGTGGGGGATTCGAACCCCCGGTACAATAAAGTACATCCGCGTTCCAGGCGAACAGATTAAACCACTCTCTCAACTGTCTTTATGTAGAGTAGAATTCTATCTACTTTCTACTTAGACA
>Ga0256840_1002942_pt1 | contig 14361 bp, 15 predicted proteins | sample 355202metaG_FD_185969 | JGI IMG/M metagenome (GOLD analysis project Ga0256840, IMG submission 185969) | Hydrothermal vent microbial communities from Mid Atlantic Ridge, Atlantic Ocean - 355-202 | ecosystem: Environmental > Aquatic > Marine > Hydrothermal vents | place: Atlantic Ocean: Mid...
ATAATTACGATTACAAAGATCAATTCGATCATTGTAAAACCTTTTCTCATGTTTGTGTTTGTCATGTGTAACTCCTGTTAAAATGTTTTAAGTATCAGTTCAATAACTGACCTAAACGTATTGTAGCATAAAAAATGTCAAAAAATGTCAAAAAATATAACATTATAGTCCATCAAGTGTTTCTATGAGTAATTCGATTTCATCTTCGTAAGATGTGGCTTGTTTAGCTAACTTAAGGTACGCCTTTAGTAGTTTGTCGGGTTTGTTATCTGTATTTAGGTTTACCCCTGCTGCTTGTAAATCGTTGTTAACAAAGTCTGCAAAGTCATCTTCTAGTTTTATCTCATAGCGGTTACCCGATATGGTAAGTGCAACATTTTTCATGAATATCCTTTACTTTAAGCTAAAAGTGATTCTACTTGGGCAATGATTTTTTCTATTTCATTGTCTTTCTCTTCAAGTTCACGTGTTAAAGTGGCTACTTGTTCTTCAAGAGTTGTGCACTGCGTGCTCTTTGCTTCGACTTCTATGACTAAAGACTCATTGGCTTTTTGTGCTTCTGCTACACCTACTAGTTGGCTTTTAAGGTCTGCATTTTGCTTTTTAAGATCTTCATGGTCTTGTCTCCATTGTTCTATTTTTTCTTGTAGTTTTTGTAAGGCTGGCATATTCTTCTCCGTAAAATTTGTTGTGATATAATAGCGAAAATTATTAAAAATTATGGTATTCGTAGGTCGGGGTATCCTCACCCCGACAATTAAAATGCAATAACACAGTTGAAATTTTAATGTAATGCAAATTTATGTCGGGGTGAGGATACCCCGACCTACAAAGGTTTCTTTTGCCCAATTTCACAGTAAAATCAAGTTATAAGCCCGCTGGTGACCAACCCACCGCCATAGATGCTCTCTCATCTTCTATAGAAGCGGGCAATCAATACCAGACGTTACTTGGCGTTACAGGTTCGGGAAAAACCTACACGATGGCAAAAGTCATAGAACGTACAAAAAAGCCTACACTCATCATGACACACAACAAAACACTCGCAGCGCAACTGTACTCAGAGTTTAAAAGCTTTTTTCCTCACAACCATGTAGAGTACTTCATAAGCTACTATGACTACTACCAGCCTGAAGCGTATTTACCACGTCAAGACCTGTTTATAGAAAAAGACTCGTCTGTTAACCAAGAGTTAGAGCGTATGCGTTTGAGTACGACGGCCTCTTTACTTCACCATGAAGATGTTATTGTCATCGCTTCTGTTTCGGCTAACTATGGGTTAGGGAGTCCTGAAGACTATAGAAGCATTGTCCAAAAACTTGTAGTAGGAAAAGAGTACAACCAAAAAGCCTTACTTCTTAGGCTTGTAGACATGGGATACAAAAGAAATGATGAGTTTTTTGACCGTGGGGACTTTAGGGTCAATGGTGAAGTCATAGACATCTATCCTGCTTACGCCGAAGAGTTTGCATGGCGTGTTGAGTTTTTTGGAGACGAGATAGAAGCTGTGTATGAGTTTAACTCACTCACTGGGGAGAAAGAGCAACAGGTGCAAGAAGCGGTCATCTACTCTGCCAATCAGTTCATCGTCTCTAAAGAGAAACTCGCTCTTGCCGTCAAGAGCATAGAAGAAGAGCTAGGCGAACGTCTGGCTTACTACCAAAAAGAAGACCGCATGATAGAGTACAACCGTCTTAAACAAAGAACAGAGTTTGACTTAGAGATGATAGAAGGTACGGGTATGTGTAAAGGCATAGAAAACTACTCTCGTCACCTCACAGGCAAAGCCCCAGGTGAAACACCTTACTCCATGATGGACTACTTTGAAGCGATGCACGATGACTACCTTGTCATAGTTGATGAATCTCATGTTTCTTTACCTCAGTTTAGAGGGATGTACGCAGGAGACAGAAGCCGTAAAGAGGTACTGGTAGACCATGGGTTTAGACTACCCTCTGCTCTTGACAACCGTCCGCTTATGTTTCCAGAGTACATAGACAAAGCACCACACTACCTTTTTGTAAGTGCTACACCCAATGAACTTGAAACGGAACTCTCCTCTGTAGTAGCCCAACAAGTAGTACGTCCTACAGGACTTCTCGACCCACCCATAGAAGTGATAGACTCTACCTACCAAGTAGAAAACCTCCATGACCGCATGAAGCCTGTCATAGCAAAAGGTGAGCGTGTACTCATCACTGTGCTTACTAAAAAAATGGCAGAGGAACTAAGTACTTACTATAATGACTTGGGGTTAAAATGTCGACATATGCACTCAGACATGGACGCTATAGAACGCAACCAAACCATACGCTCTTTGCGTTTAGGCGAGTTTGACATCCTCATAGGCATCAACTTACTTAGAGAAGGGCTTGACTTACCTGAAGTGAGCCTAGTTGCCATACTTGATGCAGACAAAGAAGGTTTTTTACGTTCCAAGACAGCCCTCATACAAACTTCAGGACGTGCCGCACGTAATGCCAATGGTCGTGTGCTTATGTACGCAAAAAGAGTCACAGACTCTATGAAGTTTACTATAGAAACCACACAGAAGCGTCGTGAGACACAAATGGCATACAACAAAGAACATGGCATCACACCTAAAACAACCCTACGTGACCTCGACAAAGACCTAAAAGTAGAGGATGCAGGAGAGCTATATAACAAGGCTTCAAAACTAGACAAAATGCCAAAAGCAGAACGCCAACAACTCGTCAAACAACTCAAAGCCAAGATGCTAGCTGCGGCAAAGACACTGGATTTTGAAGAGGCTGCAAGATGTAGGGATGAGATAGCCAAAGTGAAAAAGCTGTAACCAACTTGTTGTACTTTTTGCTATAATACGCATAATTCAACCTCGTTCCACCTATCCTCAGGTGGAATGCATACAAAACTATAAACGGTAAATAGATTACCTTTACACACACATTTTAGATATGCATTCCCACTCAAAAGAGTGGGAACGAGACTTTAAAGGTACAAAATGGCACATGACCTAGACTCGTCACAACTCTACTTTAACCGTGAACTTTCATGGCTTCAGTTTAATTCTCGTGTTCTCGCACAGGCACTTGATACAACACTTCCACCGCTTGAACGTCTGAAATTTTTAGCTATATATGGTACAAACTTAGATGAGTTTTACATGATACGTGTTGCTGGACTCAAGGCACTTTTTAAAGCGCGTATACAAGAAACAGGTGCAGATAAACTCGCGCCTAAAGAGCAACTCGAACAGATACACACGTACCTACATAAAGAGCACCAAGTCTTGGAAACATGTTATACGTCCATCATCTCCGAGCTGCATGAGAACTCCGTCCATGTGAAAAACTATGATGCCCTTAATGATGATGAGAAGTCTACAGTAAAAGAGATGTTTTTTAATGAGATTTACCCTGTCATCATCCCCATCGCAGTTGATGCAACACATCCTTTCCCCCACTTGAACAACCTTAGTTTTGGTTTGGCTATTACCCTTAAAGATGATTCTAAAAACATTAAGCACGGACTGATTCGTATACCACGTATCTTACCCCGTTTTTTACAGATAGAGCAAACCTTTATCCCTATAGAATCTGTGGTAGAGCACTTTGCTTCAGAACTTTTCCCAGGCTTTAAAAAAATGGCTTCTACTCCTTTCAGAGTTACACGTAATGCCGACATTGAAATAGAGGAAGAGGAAGCAGATGACTTTTTAGAAATCTTACAAGAAGGACTTCGCTCACGTAATAAAGGAAACCTCATCCGTCTTGAGCTTATGGAAGGTTCAGACAAAAAGCTTAGAAAATTTCTTCTTTCTCATCTTGATTTAGATGACAAAGACATTTATACCTACAAATCTTTGTCATTGAACCTTGGTAGTTTGTGGCAAATTGTGGGAGACAAGTCACTCTCACACTTGGTACTACCTACTTTTAACCCAAAAACATTGCCACCACTGGACTCTGAAAATATTTTTGATGCCATAGACAAACAAGATGTTTTACTTTATCATCCTTTTGACTCTTTTGAACCTGTAATCCAATTCATTAAACAAGCTGCAGCAGATGCTGAAACTGTAGCCATACGTATGACACTTTACCGTGCAGGGCAAAAGTCCCCCATAGTAAAAGCGCTCATTGATGCAGTACGTGACGGAAAGCAAGTCATGGTACTCGTAGAACTCAAAGCACGTTTTGACGAGGAAAATAACCTCCGTTGGGCAAAAGCACTAGAAGATGCAGGTGTGCACGTAGTTTACGGTATACCGGGGCTTAAAGTCCATGCCAAAATAGCCCAAGTCATCAAACGCAAAGGTAACAAACTCAAAAGCTATGTGCACCTTGCTACAGGTAACTATAATGCAGGTACTGCAAAAGTCTATACCGATATGTCATACTTTACCTCTAAAGAAATCTTTGGTACAGATGCCACACACTTTTTTCACTTTTTAACAGGTTTCTCGACACACACTAAACTTGACACGCTCTTTATGTCACCTAAGCAAATAAAACCTAGGCTCGTTAAGATGATAGAAAAAGAAGCCAAATATGGCCACGCAGGACACATCATTCTTAAAGCAAACTCCTTGGTGGACAAAGAAGTCATCAAAGCACTCTACCTTGCTTCTCAAGAAGGTTGTAAAATAGATCTCATTATCCGTGGTATTTGCTGTTTAAAGCCACAACTAAAAGGTATCTCTGAAAATATTGTTGTCTCTTCGGTGATTGGTAAATACTTAGAACACGCCCGTGTCTACTACTTTAAACATGAAAAAGTGAAATGCTACATAGCCTCCGCTGACCTCATGCCACGTAACCTTGTGCGTCGTGTGGAGCTTATGACACCTATCTTTGAAGAAAATCTTACACAAAAGATAGAGCAAATTCTCATGCTTCAACTCGCAGACAACTCTCTACGATGGGAACTCCAGAGCGATGGGAACTATACTAAAGTACCTCCACTAGGTAAAAAAGTAAATAACCACTACATACTTGAAGAGTATGTCAGCAAAATACACGACAAAACCAAAAAAGAAACACCCGATTATGTCTCTCGTTTGGCAAACAGAATACTCAAGGATAACTAATGATTTTACCTTTTCAAAAATGGACACCAAAACTCGGAACAAATGCATGGGTCGCAGAAGGAGCTTCTGTGATAGGCCGTACCATTATGGGTGAAGACGCAGCCGTGTGGTTTGGCTGTGTGGTACGTGGCGACGTACACCACATCAGTATAGGTGACAGAACAAACATTCAAGACCTCAGCATGATACATGTCACCCACCATAAAAAACCAGACGAAAGTGATGGCCACCCAACAGTCATAGGCAATGATGTTACCGTAGGTCACAGAGTGATGCTTCACGGATGCACCATAGAAGATGCCTGTCTCATAGGTATGTCTGCTACCATACTAGATGGTGCAGTCATAGGAAAAGAGTCCATCGTAGGGGCATCTTCTTTAGTAACTAAAGGCAAAAAGTTCCCTCCACGAAGTCTCATCATGGGAAGCCCCGCAAAAGTCATACGAGAACTCACAGACGAAGAAGTAGCAGAGTTGTATGCGTCTGCTAAACGTTATGTAGCATTTAAAAATGAATACATGTAGGGTGCAGTCCCCCTGACTACACCGTCAAAAGGAAATCTGTATACTGTCTCAAGTTCCCTTGTGTTGTTATATAGTTTGTTGACAAATCAAATATATCCCAATTTGTCCAGGGTAGCGTAGTCGGTGACTACACCCTACGCATACCAAATTTTATAAAAGGTAATTTTATGACACAAATCATAGGTAAAAGTTTCAAAGACATCTTCTCAAGTACAGTACTACTTTTCGTACTAAAAGTCACCCTCATATCTCTAGCTATTACAGTAGCTCTTCTTTGGGGAGTCAAAGACAGTCTTAATGGCTTCATAGTAAGCTACCTCTCATGGATACCATGGGAATGGCTTCAAACTACCGGTGCTTCTGTAGCATCTATCGCCATATCTTATATGGTTTTTATCATTATGATTTCTATAGTCACTTCATTTATGGTAGAACCTCTACTCATAGACTTAGCAAAAAAACATTATCCAGAAGTTAAAGTAGTAGGTACACCAAACATTAGTACTTCCATTTTACTAAGTCTCAAAGCAGCGATGTTTATGTTTATTATTTTTATGTTTACTTTTCCTATGATGTTCGTACCACTTGTAGGAGCAGTGTATATGTTATGGCTTTGGTCTATACTGCTTAAAAAGCCTACCATATATGATGTCAGTTCTTTATTTATAGCAGATAAAAAAGAGGTGAAAGAGAGAACACAAAAGTCTACCATGCTCGCAATGATTGCTGCAGGTTTTAACTATATTCCCGTACTCAACATCTTTTCAGCTGTTTTTGCACAGATACTTTTTTTACATCAAATCTTAACAAAAGAAGAAAATGCTTAGCCTTCTTCTTTTTTGAGTCGTCTCTCTTTTTTAGACGATTTAGAAAACTGCAACAACTCATCTGCCGTTCCAACATAGTCGGGTACACCTTCTAATGATTTCTCCATTACTTTCAACGCACACACTGCATCACTGTAAGCTCTATGGTGTGTGGCTGTTTCTATGCCCAAAAAGTCTATAAGGTAAGCTAACCCATAACGTTCACTCTCAAAAGTACGCCGTGCCAACTCTATGGTACAAAGTTTAGGATTACCAATATTTCCTAAGCCAAAACGTTCAAAAGATGCATTCAAGAAACCATAATCAAAATCTGCATTGTGTGCCACAAAAATAGCATCTTGCATAAAGTGTCGTAACCCTATAAGTGCCTCTTTTCTTGTAGGTGCACCTATGAGGTCTTCAGGCTCGATACCTGTAATCTTAGAGATATATTCTGGTAAAAATGTACATTCCACAAAAGTCTCATATCGGTCAATCACTTGACCATTTTCTATCATGAGAGCACCTATCTCTATCACCTGAGAAGTCCCTGGTTTTGAGCCATTGGTCTCTATGTCTATGACACAATACCGCTGTTCTTCGTGAGAAGTAAAATAGGTCTCTAATTTATAAATATCCTCATCTTGGGCGATAGGATACCCCGAAGCTTGAAGCAATATAAAGATAGTCTCACTGTCTTCAAGTAAAGTAGTATGCTTGGTGACAATATGTTTATATTGCTCACATGACAACACTCCGTCATGTTTACGAAATGCCTGGGTTAGCTCATTAAAGACTTTTTGCATTGGCTATAAACTGTTGTACTTTCTTAGGATCTTTTTTACCTTTTACGGACTCAACACCTGAACTGACATCTACACCATAAAATCCTAGTTCTCTTACATGTGCTACATTTTGAGCAGTCAAGCCTCCTGCTAAAATCATTTTGGAGCAGTCTATACCATTAAACCATTCAAGATTAAGGCGTTGTCCTGATCCTCCATAACCTTCACTAAAGGTATCAACTAAACGGTATCTATCTTTAAATTTTTGTAAATCTTCAGGACACTTGGCACGTACCACAGGTAAGGTTTGTAGCCCGATGGCATCTAAGGACTCTTCATCTGCATCAAAATGTATCTGAGCACGTGAAATATCACAATATTTACACACCATGTCTATAGTCTCTATGCCTTCATTAACAAAAAGTCCTACACGTTCTACAAAAGGTGGAAGTTTGTCTATTATTTTTTTGGCATTTTTAGGGGCAATATAACGTGGCGACTGCTTATAAAAAACAAAGCCTAAGGCATCTGCACCAGACTCCACCGCTTGAAGGGCATCCCTAAGGTTGGTGATGCCACATATCTTAACACGCATTATTTTAATGCCTCGATAGCAGTTTTTACACCCTCGGGGTGTTTATAAACAAAAGAACCAGCGACAACCACATCTACTCCTGCATCTTTAAGTGCTTGTATATTTTTATCACTTACGCCACCATCTACCTCAATAAGACAATCTAGATTTCTTTTTTCTATCAGTGCTTTAAGACGTGTAGCACGTTCAAGGACAGAAGCAATGAACTTTTGTCCACCAAACCCTGGATTTACTGACATTAGTAAAACCATATCGACGTCTTCAATCAAAAACTCAATGGCTTCTGGAGGTGTATGAGGGTTAAGTGTAATAGCTGGGCGTATACCGTACGAGCGTATTTTTTGTATGAGTCTATGAGGGTGTTTTTCTTCTTCAATATGAAAAGATATATACCCTGGTTTTAATGGAGCAAATAATTCAACAAAAAAACTATTGTTCTGCACCATTAAATGTATGTCTAAGGGCTTACTTGCAGCTTTAGCAACAGCTTCAACCACAACAGGACCTATAGTGAGGTTAGGTACAAAGTGTCCATCCATCACATCTACATGTACAAGGTCACAACCGCCTTCACATATGGACTTTACATCTTGTGCCAAATTTCCAAAATCTGCCGAAAGTATACTTGGTGCTACTAACATTATCATCCTAGTTAAAATATTTTGACAATTATAACATAGCCTAGCATAAGCCATCGTTTGCCTCCATTCATATATTTACCAAAGTAGTTAAGCAACTCCTATGTAACTTTTGTCTATAATCCCACAAAATATTCACCGTATTTAATATGCGGTATCATAATGAAGGAAATATCATGGCAAGAAGATGTGACATTACTGGCAAAGGGCCACTTGTAGGAAACAATGTTTCTCACGCAAATAACAAAACTAAAAGAAGACAACTTCCAAACTTAAGATCAGTGAAAATTACACTTGAAGATGGAACAACAAAAAGAGTAAGGGTTGCTGCATCAACACTTAGAACAATGAAGAAAAAAGCTGCACAAGCTGCAGCTACAGTTTAAGCCTCATTGCTCAAACCTTTAAGATAAGAGAGGATATACTCTCTTATCATGATTTTTATCCAAAAATTTAAAAAGTTTCTCGGTTGGAGAAGCGCACCAAAACCTCATATCACACTAAATGACGAATACTACGGACATTTAGCACCTTTTAGACTTCCCTTTATTCTCACTGTACTCACTATGCTAATTGGCACAATGGGATATATGATTATTGATGATTTTCCTTTAATGGATGCTATCTATCAAACAGGGATAACCTTTACTACTGTAGGTTTTGGAGAACAACGTCCCATTTCAGACCTTGGACGTATCTTTACTATCTCCCTCATCATTTTTGGATTTGTTGTTTTTTCCATTGCCGTGGGGATTATCGCAGAGGTGGTAAAGAAGGGTGAATTTCAAAGAACTCTTAAGGAGCGTAAAATGCTTTACGAAATTGCTAGACTAAAACACCACTTTGTGGTCTGTTACCATAATGAATTTACCATTCAAGTCACCAAACAACTCCGTGCAAACCATATCCCCTTTGTGGTAGTAGATCCTAGAGAAGACATGGAAGAGATAGCAAAAAAATACCACTATCCCTACTTTGTAACTGCTGAACCGCATACTGAAGCAGGTATACTAAAGTCTCATCTTTCTTCTGCAAAAGGGGTCATTACCCTTGCAGATACTGTTGCAGACAACATCGCCACCATCGCGTCAGCAAGGCTCTACGAAAAAGAGATAGGACGTACACGAAAGTACCTTATCATTGCCAATGCTAAAAGCAATGAGGATGACCAAAAACTTCTTAAACTTGGTGCGAACAAAGTGGTTACCGCTACCAAACTCATGGCACAACGTATCAACGCTATGGCAGCACGTCCTGACATGGAAAACTTACTGCAAGAGTTTCTTTATAAAAAAGATACCCCTCTAGACATGGAAGAAGCAAAAGTTTCAAAAACCTCTTGGCTTTCACTTAAGAAGATAAAAGTGGCACGCTTTAGGGATGTTGCCAATGTCACCATCATCGGTATTCGTCAAAAAGATGATAAGTTCATTCCTATGCCAAAGGGAGATACCATCATCATGCCAGAGTCGAAATTACTACTCATTGGGACAGGTGAAGGTATACGTAAAGCTAAAAAAATCATACGTAAAAAAGAAAAGCCTGAGGAGTTGAAGTTTGTTTAATAAAAGTATTTTAAACGTAACTAGTTGCGTGAGCCAACTGCTGAAGTTGACCCAGTGTCAACGCAGCAAGGAAGAGCTTTGCTCTGTATGCGTTCATAATAATAAAAGCCTGAAGAGCTTAAATTGATTTAAGGAAGAAGCGTTTGTTTAACATTATTGAATTAGAAAATGGTCTTGAAAATGTACAAGGCTTTTACTGTGGTGCAACCAATGTTGGTATGCGTCCAAACAAAGAACAAGGGGATGTGGCTTTCATACGTTCAAATGTTCCCTGTGACATCTCTGCTGTTTTTACATCAAACACGTTTCAAGCTGCCCCTATCAAACATTTTGAAAACTACGAAAAAGGTTTTCAAACTGACTTTGTACTCATAAATGCTAAAAATGCCAATGCCATGACAGGACAAAAAGGCATAGAAGACATAGATGTTATTATGGCTTCACTCTCAAAAAAAAGAGCTGTGTTAAACCCGGTGATGTCTTCAACAGGTGTCATAGGCTATCGTTTACCACTAGACAAAATCACTTCTGCTTTTGACAGCTTAGATTTTGATGCCAAAAATTCTCACGCTGCCGCACGTGCCATCATGACCACGGACTCCTTTAAAAAAGAACTTGCCTACAAAGTTGAACTTGAAGATGGTAGCTCTTTTAACATCGCAGCCATCTGTAAAGGGGCAGGTATGATAAACCCTGCTATGGCTACTATGCTTTGTTTTGTTGTGACGGATGCTAATGTACCAAAATCTGATATGGATGCTTTACTAAGTGCTTCAACAGAACAGTCTTTCAACCGTATCTCCGTAGATGGTGATACCTCTACCAATGACACAGTAATGCTCTTAGCAAACAAACAAAGTGGACAGTATGATAAAAAAGCTTTTTCCCAAGCTCTAAACAAAATCATGTTTGAACTTGCCATGATGATTTTACGTGATGGTGAAGGGGCTAACAAACTTGTAGCCTTTGAAGTTAAAGGTGCTAAAAGTCTTGAAGATGCCCAAAAAGCTTCTATGGCTTTAAGTAACTCCCTCTTAGTAAAAACTGCCCTCTTTGGAGAAGATCCAAACTGGGGACGCATAGCTTCAACCATTGGAGCTTCATGCATTGACTGTGATGACGAAACGTTAATCATCCATTATGATGATTTACTCATCTACTCTAGTGAGTTTAGAGAGCTTGACAAAATCCGTGAAGACAAAGCCTATGTCATTATGAAACAAGACTCTTTTAAAGTGACCTGTGACATCGGCTTAGGAGATGCTAGCTACACCTCTTATGGTTGTGATTTAAGCTATGAATATATCAAAATAAATGCTGAGTATCGGACTTAAACTCTGGCATAATTAATCTATGTCAATCTTTTGTTATCTTTTAGGCGTTATACTATACTTAACCCAAATACAAAGGATTTAAATGTTACACGAATATAGAGATGAAATTCATGAACTCAAACAAGAAAATGCGCATTTTGCAAACATCTTTGAAAAACACAATGCCCTCGACAAAAAAATAGAACATGGTGAAAGTGGTGATACACCTATGACCGATATGGCTTTAGAAACCTTAAAAAAAGAGAAGCTTCTTTTAAAAGATGAAGCCTACAAAATGATTATAGATTATAAAAAAACAAAGGTATAAACCTTATCTTAAAATGGAATTAACCCTTCGATTAGCCTTCTTTCCCTATAATAAATAAAATTAATTATAGGGAACACTATGAAATCACTTACAACACTTACTCTAATAACACTTTTACCTTTTACTTTAAATGCTGAACCTACCAAAATAGATATGCATGGTGGTAAAGATACTAAAATGCCTTCTGCAATGCCTGTACAAAAAACACCCGTTTTTTATGGAAAAGTTTTAGAAATAAAACCAGCCATGGGATACAAATATCTCAAAATACAAGAACAAGGTAAAGTGACATGGGTTGCGATTGCCAATGCCCCTGTCAAAATAGGCGATAAAATAGGCTTTGACAAAAGAACCATGATGAAGAACTTTAAAAGTAAAACCCTTGGACAAGACTTTGAAGAAATTTTCTTTGCATCAGATGTCTATTTACCACAAAAATCAACAGGGCCTAAAAGTATGAAAGACATGTTAGGTCTTAGCACAGCAAAAAAAGACCCTCACGCAGGCATGGGTATAGGCATGAGCCCAGAACCTGAAGAGGAAAAACCTGCAAAACCATTTGTAAAAAAAGATGCTTACACTGTAGAAGAGATACATATGTGGAGAAAAGAGCTTAAAGACCAAACCATCACACTTGAAGGTACAGTCTTTAAAATCTCTCATGGCATCATGAAGCGTGACTGGGTGCACCTTGGTGATGGTACAGGTAATGAAAAAAAACTCACAGATGACCTTGTCTTTACTGCTCCGAATACGACGTTAAAGGCTAGCGATAAAGTCAAGGCAACAGGTAAAGTCATCGTAGACAAAGACTTTGGCTATGGGTACTTCTATAAAGTCATTATAGAAGAAAGTCAGTTTGAAGTACTATAGTGGCAAATTTTAATACCATAGAGGACATCCCAACTGCCTTACTTGACACACTCAACACACTTGGCTTCACCAGTATGTCCGAGATACAAGAAAAAGCCATCAACCCCATACTAGAAGGTGCAGATGTACTGGCACAGTCTAAAACAGGCTCAGGAAAAACCCTAGCCTTTGGACTACCCTGTGTGATGCGTACAAACACAGGGAACTACAAACCCCAAACCATCATCATCACCCCAACGCGTGAGCTAGCAGACCAAATAGCTACTGAACTTCGTAAAATTGCATCCTACAAAGCAAACTTAAAAATACTCACACTCTATGGAGGTGTACCCTTGCGTGCTCAAGCTGAGTCGTTAGCAAAAGGGGCTCATATACTCATAGGTACACCTGGACGCATACAAGACCACTTAGCCAAAGAGACTCTGACACTTGAGAGCATCAAAACACTTGTACTAGATGAAGCAGACCGCATGCTAGACATGGGCTTTTATGATGAGATAGTGAAAATAGGTTCCAACATGCCAAGAGGCAAACAAACGCTCCTTTTTTCTGCTACCTTCCCTGCAAACATAGAAAAATTAGCCAAAGCACTACTCAACCAGCCTATTACTATAAAAGTAGACACGGTTATAGAAGAAAACAAGATAGATGAGCTTGTTTACGAGACTACTGACAAGTTTAAAACGCTTAGCACACTCATACAGTCTTACAAACCTGAGTCACTTCTGATTTTTTGCAACACAAAAGTAGAAGTCATGGCACTCACCGACAAGTTACTGAAACTTGGACATGCCACCATAGACATACACGGAGACCTAGACCAACGCGACAGAAACGAATCTGTCATCGCTTTTTCTAATGGAAGTAAACGCATCATGGTCGCTACCGATGTCGCTTCACGTGGGCTAGACATTAAAGACATCGCCCTTGTCATCAACTATGACCTACCCTTTGATGCGGAAGTCTACACCCACCGTATAGGACGTACAGGACGCGCCGATGCCACAGGCACAGCAATCTCTCTCTTTTCTACAAAAGACAGCGAAAAGTGCGCTTACGTGATCCAAAAAGCAAAGAAAAAAGAATCCAAAGACTTACGCGTAGATGCGAAGTTCACAATGACATCTGATTACGATACTCTCTGTCTCAATGGTGGTAAAAAGACCAAACTACGCGCAGGTGATATCATCGGTACTTTTTGTAAAGAGATAGGTATAGATAATAGCAAAATAGGGAAAATTAATATTACCGATACCAAAAGCTATATTGCCCTACATCATACAGTAGTCGATGAAGTTTTTAAGGCTTTGAAAAAAGTGAAGATTAAGAAAAAGAAGTATGTGGCGTGGATATTAGATTAATCTTCTAATATCTCTTTACGTCTTTTATCTTAATATCACAAATCTAGATGTGATACATTTTACATACCACCCTTTTACATAATCTCCCAAATACCGATAGAATATAATGAAACTGCTTCTTTCATAACGAGAAACATGAGTAAAAAGTTTAAAGCTTCTTCTTTAGCGGATATGTCAATGAAAGCAAAACAAATCTTTGATGCAGTAATTTAACAAAGGCAAAATAGTATTTTCCCATTTTCCCTTTGTAATGAACAACTGTTGCTACACGTAAAGTGTCATTATCTATTCGCATAGAAAATCTATATTCCATAAAACCCATGTCATCCCCAAAGACTATCTCGTTGTTATCACGCATATAAATCTTCCAAGCTCCTATATGTTCGTCTGTCGTGAAATGATTGTCTTTCAATGCTTTTTGCATACTTGCTTTAGAAAAAAGATTCATACTTATCATAGCCAACCATCTAGGTTGTGTCTCAAAATAACATTTTACAAAAGT
>Ga0256840_1002943_pt1 | contig 14360 bp, 11 predicted proteins | sample 355202metaG_FD_185969 | JGI IMG/M metagenome (GOLD analysis project Ga0256840, IMG submission 185969) | Hydrothermal vent microbial communities from Mid Atlantic Ridge, Atlantic Ocean - 355-202 | ecosystem: Environmental > Aquatic > Marine > Hydrothermal vents | place: Atlantic Ocean: Mid...
AACAGATACTAGCTAAAAAAGTAACACCAAGCCGTACATTTTACATAGATGAACCCGATGCAAAGCAGATACGAGCGAAGTTTCATTTGACACAAAACGAGTTTGCAAAACTTCTCAATATCTCTGTAGCAACACTTAGAAACTGGGAACAAGGCAGAAGAAGACCAGAAGGTCCTGCAAGAGTGTTGCTAAATGTTGCCAATTCCAACCCTGAGGTTTTGATGGCGTTGTAGTTTATTTTAAAGACACCATGGAACAGTTAATGAAAAAAGTTTAAAGATAAGGGTTGAAATGTCAACACTAAAAGTATTAAAAGAGTATTTGGTAGGTGAAGATGGATACTTGCTGAATGATGACAACAACGGTAAAACTGTGATGCTTTCTGGTGCTTGGGGTTCGGGGAAGACGCATTTTTGGTTGGAAGACATAAAGCTGAAACTTACCGAGAATAACCAAAAAAATATTTATATAAGTTTGTATGGCAAAGAGTCTATAGGTGAATTAAAATTTGAAGTACTTAGAAAAGCTTACAATTTAGAAGTGAAAGAAGATTTTATTAGCAAAACAGCTTCTATGATAAGCAGTATCGCTCCTAGCTTGGGTGAAAAATCTTTAGTAGACGGTTATGATAAATTAAATAAAGCAGCTAAAGAGAAACAGGCAGAAGAGATTTTAAAATCTGGGAGTATTATCTGCTTGGATGATTTTGAAAGAAAGTCGTCAAAGATAGACCTTAATGACTTATTTGGTTATATTTCACAGCTTGCATTAGACTATAACTGCAAAGTAGTCATCATCCTAAACAGTGACGTATTTGAAGGTGAAGAGGCAAATATATTTAAAACTGTGAAAGAGAAGACGGTGAATAAGTTTTTTTATTTTGAACCTACTATTGAGGAACTGTTTACTTCTATTTACAGTAGTGATGAAAAATATAAGAGATTAGATGATTATAAAGATGAAATCTTAAGTGCCATTAAATTGACAGAAGAGTTAAATGCTCGGATATATATTCAGGTTTTGGATAATTGTTTGGAGTGGTGTGATATTAAAAATAATTTAGATAAAAATATAATTAAGGTATTGGTATTGGGGACTTTTAATTTTATTTTGAATCATATCGCTTTTGATTATGTAGTACCTAGAGTTCTACATAAGAATAATGAACTATATGAATATGACTATAAGGAAATAAATTTTACAATAAAGGATATTAACAAATATTTTAAAACTATTGATAATAGTGCTCAGATACAGAATTTAGAGCATCTGTCATATGTACCTAGCCATGTACCTAGATATATTAAAGAAAAAATATTTATAGATTTTTTAATTGTTAAAAATATTAATGGGGAATATGTTGAAAAAAATAAAAAAAAGATTGAAGCTTTATGGAAATATGGCTATAGATTAGCCTATATTGATTTAGTAGATTCCAAAATATACAATGAAATAATAAATTTTATCAGAACAGGAATCCTCCTAAAAAAAGAAGAGGAAGTATAGTGACTTTCACCCCCCACCTAGCCTACTCAGCCTCAGCAGGAAGCGGTAAAACCTTTGCCTTATCTGTGCGGTATATCTCACTCCTTTTTATGGGTGAGTCGCCTTCAAGCATACTTGCAGCCACTTTTACCAACAAAGCAGCAGCAGAGATGCGACAGCGTGTGGTGAATTCGTTGCGTAGTCTGGGGGATAATGAAGCGTTTTTGGGTGCAGTACTTGTAGAAACGGGGCTAACACGTGAGGTGTTGTTTACTAAACAGCCAGAGGTGTTGGCTAGGTTTCTTTCTCATAGTGCTTACATCGTGACGCTTGATAGCTTTTTCTCTAGCGTCTTGCGTTCTGCTTCGTTAGAGATAGGACTGGAGCCTGACTTTGTGACGAAGACTGAGGGTGACGATGAGCTGGAGAAACACTTCTTAGATGAGGTACAGGCAAATGGTCTGCTCTCTAACCTAGTGAAGCTTGCTATGGACATAGAAGACAAACGTTTTGGTAAAATATTTGACCTGATGCAAAATTTTTATAAGGTTGACCCTTTGTTGCCAGAGCAAAAAGAGTCTAGTCTCGTTTTGGCTAAGCAAGAAGAAGTGTGTGAAGTGTTGAGACTGAAGATAATCAAAGCACTCATAGATGCAGGGGCATCGGCACGGTGCATGAAGCAGTTTGAGACGAAGAGTATTAAAGAGTTATTTGCTAAAAAACTTTTTGAGAAAGAGACATTAGGAGAGCATAGCTGGTTTAAAAAAGTGGTGAATGATGCGCTAGAGGGCTTGTATGCCTATCTCAAAATAGAGCTGGCTAAATGGGCAGAAGCTAGAGAGGCTATCGTCTTGCATAACCTCTTTAATATCTATGACTACTATAAAAATGCCAACATCATCAATGCCAAGACCTCAGGGGTGTTGAGCTTTGATGACTTGACGTACTTTACCTATAGACTATTGCATGAGAGCATCAGTAAGGAGTTTTTGTATTTTAAGATAGACTCTAAGTTTAAACACATCTTGCTAGATGAGTTTCAAGACACCTCTACCTTACAGTTTTTACTCCTCAAACCTCTCATAGATGAAATCTTTGCAGGGCAGGGGCAGAGTGAGTTTAAGTCGTTTTTTTATGTGGGGGATACCAAGCAATCGCTGTATCGTTTTCGTGGTGGGGTAGAAGAGCTGTTTGACAAGGTGGCAGAGCGTTATGGCATAGAGGTGCTTCCTATGGACACGAACTATAGAAGTTCTAAATCTGTAGTAGAGCAGGTAAACAAATGGTTTGAGCCTACCATGCAAGGGTATGTACCACAAAAGAGTCGTGAGGGTGCCAGTGAGGGCTATGTGGAAGTGCTAGAGTCTGAAGAAATTATAGCTAAAGCAGTGAAGCAAGCCAAAAAGTTCTTGGAATTTGGAGTGAATGTAAATGACATAGCTTTTCTAGTGAGTACGAACAAAGACGGACAGAGTTTACAAGAAACATGCCAACATGAGGGTATAGATACACTACTAAAAACATCTAGTTCATTAAAAAATATGCCAAAGATAGCTGCCCTTGTAGCCATGACAGAATACCTCTTCTTTGGAGAGAAGATAGACGCTCAGGCGATGCTTCTCAATGTAGGCAAATCTCTTGATGAGGTAGATGTCTCATGGTTCTCTGCATTTCTGTCTCCTCTGCAAGTGGTAGATAGGCTCGTGCGTGAGTTTGGGTACTTTGATGAGGACTTGAATGTATTGAAACTTTTAGAGTTTGCATCTGCTTACAATGACATACCTACTTTTGTAGAGGAGTTTAGTACTTCTAGCATCGCTGTGGCATCAAACACAGTACATGGTGCAAAAATAATGACCATACATGGTTCTAAAGGTTTAGAGTTTGAGTATGTGATACTACTAGACAAACTCACACGTAAAAACTCTGACAAGTCTGCACTGCTTTACCACTACGATGAGAGCCTACATATAGACAAGATACTTTACCGAACAAAAGGTAGGGAGAACTTTGATAAAGAGTATGCACAGATAGTAGAAGAGCGTAAAGTATCCTCTGCCAAAGACAGTATGAATGTACTGTATGTTGCATTGACGAGAGCAGTAGAGGGCTTGATCGTGATACGAAAGCTCAAGGACTCTATATTTGATGCACTCTCAATGACCCCAATGAAATTGGGAACATTGAAAATTAGGAATGAGGAGTTAGGAATTAGGAATGATGGTGGGCAGACGGAGTCTGCCATTTTTATTACAAACTACGGTACACAAGAAACACTAGAACATGAAGAAGAAGATGAAAAAGACTATGAAGCTATACTCTTTGGTACTGCGTTGCACTATGTATTGGAAATGTTAGGGGCATTTGATGAAGCACATCTTGCTGTCGCTATGACTGCTCTACAAAACAGGTATGGACAACAGTTAAATGATGAACAGATAGCCGAGATAGAGAAGCGTGTGAAAAGTCTGATAGAAAATCTAGAGTTTCAAGCACTTTTAGTTGGAGCTACGATTCGTAAAGAACAGTCACTTTCCTATGAGGGAGAACTCAAGCAGATAGATTTGCTTTTGGAGTATGAAGACTATAATTTAGTGATAGACTATAAGAGTTCTAAGAAATATGCTTTGAAGCATCAGAGTCAAGTGGGGTATTATAAAAAAGCGATTGGGAATATTACAGGAAAACGGACGGAAGGGTTAGTGATTTACTTGTTAAATGAGGGAATTGAGCTATTAACCTTAAAATAATCTTAATTTAAATAAATTTTAAGGTTAAATGGGTATTATTCTCCCACTAAAGAGCTTAGGCTTTGATTTAACAAGGAAAATTCATGAAATTAACATCAGTTCTTAAACCTGCTGACGTGACGCGTGACTGGGTTTTGATAGACGCTGAAGGTAAAACTTTTGGTCGTATCTTAACTGAAGTAGCGACACTTCTTAGAGGTAAACATAAACCATCATTTACACCAAATGTAGACTGTGGTGACTACGTAGTTATCATCAACGCTGAAAAAGCAAAATTCTCAGGAAATAAACTAGAGCAAAAAGAGTACTTTACTCACTCTGGTTACTTTGGTTCAACTAAAAGTAAAAAACTTGACGATATGCTAGAAAACAAGACTGAAAAGCTTTTCAGACTTGCAGTACGTGGTATGCTTCCAAAGACAACACTTGGTAGAGCAATGCTTAAAAAACTTAAAGTGTATGCAGGTTCAGAGCATCCTCATACAGCACAAATCAATAAGGAAGCGTAACCATGGCAACTATTTATGCAACAGGAAAAAGAAAAGCGGCTATCGCTAAAGTTTGGATGACTCCAGGTAAAGGCGAAATGCTTATCAACGGTAAAACACTTGACCAATGGTTAGGTGGACATGAAACACTTAAAATGAAAGTAAGACTTCCATTGGAAATCACTAAACAACTTGAAGCTATGGACATTAAAGCAACTACACTTGGTGGTGGTTATGCTGCTCAAGCAGATGCTTTAAAGCATGGTATTACTAAAGCGTTGGTAGAGTTTGAACCAACATTTAGAGTACTTCTTAAACCTGAAGGTCTACTTACACGTGACTCAAGAGTCGTTGAACGTAAGAAACCAGGTAAAAGAAAAGCAAGAAGATCTAGACAATTCTCAAAAAGATAATCTACCTTTTTACTTATATCCAAAACCTTTTTGGTTTTGGAAACTCCTATTTAGCTACCCCCCCCTCAAACAACCTATACCACAATCCACATATTTAATAAATACAATACCCCTAAGTGCATACTTTTTATAAGAGCCATAGCAGCAGTATTTCCAAACTGACAAACGCCACAGTGTTTACCCTCATATAAGGCACGAATAAAATAAATACCAATAAGTCCTACAATACCCCACATAAGCATACCTTCAAAAATCTTGAGTGTTGGTATAAAACTTTCATACAAAACACCTATGAGGGCAATGAGTCCTAAAATGAGTGCATATTTAATGGTTGTGAGAATCTTGTCTGAGAATGGGGCGAGGGTACAGTTACTATTTTGCTTTTCATTGTTTAGATTTTTGAGTTTATTGTCAAATACTTTTTTCTCTTCTGGGCTTAGTCTGGCTACAAATGTAGACCCTAAAAGATAATCTGTCTTTCTTTGTATGCGTATAGCTAGGTCATCATGGGCTGTGAAAAACTGTTGTTTTCCTTCTCTGTCATCATAGGCTACTTTTATGGTCTTGGCACGATTGGTTACTGCTGTAAGGTTAGGGTAGTAGGCTGTGCTTTCTGTGGGTGTGATATGACCCGCTTTACTAAAGATACTGGGGTTCATCATTTCAATGTAGCCATCATCTTTTTTGATGACAATGACATTGAGAGGAGAACCTATTTGAAAGGCTGCTAGACCTGCTAGGGTATTTTCTTCTATGGTATCTTTAAGGTCTGTCAATAGGTTCTCTAATGTTTCATCAAAGTGGCGTACAGTACCGCCGAACCCAAATCCAGTTTGAGTAGGGTACTTCGTAATATCTTTTATCATGGATTAAGATATTTTAGTGACTTTTTCTAACAACAATCAACATCTTAATATTAATTACGATAAATCTAAAAAATTGCCAGATTTTACACGTACGCATTTTACGTGCAAAGCTTCCTGGAATCATGGTTAAATTAAATTGGTCATTGATGGCAAAATTTTCTTCTTCTTTCATGGTGTATCCTTTTATATATAGTTTGTTTAGCTGTGCTTTTATTCAGGAATAAATGTCCAACCTGGCTTGAGTTTCGCTTTCCATATAAACATATGGTGTAAGATATGTTTTATCCAGTGTCCTGCAAGTCCTATTTCTCCAAAAGTATATTTGGTATCTCTCCCAGTTCCTGGATACTTTTCAAAATCTGGTACAACAGGGTAAACAGTCATCGCTGCAGCTGAACCATCTAAGATTCCTTTTCCTGCACTTGCGACACAGGCTGCACCCATTTCTGCCATAGAAGCTCTGTGCAATGTAACGTCTTTACCTTTTTTAATCATATCACACACAGAATGAGCAACCGCTTTACCTATGATACCTGCAGGCATACCAGTTCTTGGTGGTGTAGGGTTGATAGGTGTACCATTTGGAGAAGTCATCGGTTTAGAGATAAGATGAGGAGGTGCAAAAGCGATACCTGCTGCAAAGATGTTATCAAAACTTGGGTTTTGATAAGTACTTGGCCAGTCACTTGCTTTCCAGTTTTCATAGGCTCCTGCATCATATTTAGCATCGACTTTCATAAAGCCATTGGGTGCAAAAAGTAGATCTGTGATATCTGAACCATCTTTGTCGTAGGCTCTAAACCCTACACCTGCAAAAGGAGGAATGAGCATGGCAAAGTCAAATGTCTCTTCATGTTTTGTACCATCAAGAAGTTCGTATTCTATTTTTCCATCTTCTACTTTAGAAGTATGGGCACCTATAATCCACTCTACGTTTCTTTCAGCGTAGAGTGATTCAACAAAGAGTTTTGAGCTTACTGCATAACCTCCCACTTTCATATGAAGTCCACCCATACCAAAGTCACCTAGAAAGGCTTCGTTTGATATCCACTTGATGTCTAGCATATCTCTCACACCTGCTTTTCTAGCTTCATGTTCGATGTTGAAAATATACTCAAAAGCAGCACCTTGACAAGTACACATCCCATGACCAGTACCGACAAGAATCTTTTGCTTTTTATTTGAACCAGATTCTTTTGCTTTTTTAGCTTTTTCAAATATTTGTCGGAGTTCTAAATGGGCATGAACTGCGTGTTCTGCTGTACAAACAGAAACAGTGTTGGTACCCATCTGTCCTTTTCCATTGCCAAGTCCTGGTGTGGCATCAAAGTTAAGTTTAGGACCTGTTGCGTTGACCAAATAGTCATACTCAAGTTCTTCTGTTTGCCCTGATTCACCTTTTTTAGTAGATTCTATAATGATAAAAGGTTTATCTGAACCTTCTTTACCATTTGGATAAATCTCTTTTGCAAGGGCTTGTCTATAGTCAATACCTGCTTTTTCATATACAGGTGCGAGTGGAAAGACAACATCTGTTTTTTTCATCTGTCCTACACCTACCCAAATGTTAGAGGGTATCCAATTCCAGTGTGAATTTGGAGTGACCACCACTACTTCATGCTCATCACCAAGCCATTTTTTTGCGAATGTTGCCGTGGTATGTCCTGAGACACCACCACCCATTATTACTACACGTGCCATGCTATTTCTCCTTGATAAAATTGATAACCATTTAGTTTAATGAAATAACAATTAAATAGTTATTAAATAGTTATTTAACGGAACAATAGGTGTATTTACTCTATGATTTAATCATCAAAGAGAGTATCGTTACTTTTATTTTATGTCAATTTTGGAAACGTAAGAAAAGCCAAAAATAAAACATATTAATCAAATAGGAAAGTAAATATGTTAAAATCTATATTCACATTAAAAATAACGTAGAAAAAAGGCATATTGCAAAAATGACGCGTATTTCATATGTCACTCTTTTTTTACTTTTAAATATCTTTGCATACGCAGGAGTATGGAATAACCCACATAATTCTGAGGATGTCAAATCTAACATACTTTTTACATCTTTTTCCGTACCTCTTAAAAAACTTGACCCCGTACAATCGTATAATGCTATAGAATGGTCCATCATTGGGCAGATATATGAGCCACCTTTGCAATATAATTACCTTAAAAGACCTTATGAACTTGAGCCTTTGACACTTGTGGGTATGCCCAAAATTACGTATTTTGATAAGGATAATAATGAGGTAGATGAGGATTCAACAGATCTTATGTACTCTGAATATCGCTTGGAGCTCAAAGAAAATATAAAGTATCAAAATCATCCGTCTTTTGTCAAAGATGAAAATGGTACATTAAAGTATGGAACATTAACGAAAGATGCCATAGAAGAGATAGATACTATCAACGATTTTCAAGAAACTGACACACGTACATTGTTAGCATCAGATTATGCGTATGCGATAAAAAGAATGGCGGTGAGACAGAACCATTCACCTATTTTAGACACCATGCAAGAGTATATAGTAGGACTCAAAGCATTTTCTGAAAAACTTACAGCCATAGCCAAAGAAAAAAAACAGGGCAGTCAGTGGCTTGACCTTCGAGAGTATGCTATATCTGGAGTAAATGTCTTGAGTGATACGGTGTTGACTATTAGACTCAAAGGAAAATACCCACAGTTTAAGTATTGGCTTAGTATGTACTTTTTTGCACCTATTCCTTGGGAAGCAGAGCTCTTTTACTGGCAAAAAGGATTGGTAGGTAAGAACATAACATTAAATGGGTTTCCTGTGGGGACAGGTGCTTATTATTTGGCAGAAAATAATCCAAATAAACAAATGCGTTTGTTAGCAAATCCAAATTATCGTGATGAAATGTATCCTTTTCTTAGTATGAAAGAGCGTGAGACCTTAAATATACCCCAAGCGTTATATGAAGACTCTGGAAAAAAAATACCTTTTATTAAAGAAGTAATTTATTCCTTAGAAAAAGAGAGTATCCCTTTATGGAATAAGTTTTTACAAGGATATTATGATGCTTCAGGTATCTCTTCTGAAGCTTTTGAGCAGGCAGTACAAATTTCATCGCAAGGTTCTATGAATTTAAGTTCACAAATGAAGCAGAAAGGTATTGCGTTAAGAGGTTCGGTAGACCCTTCTAGTTTTTATCTTGCATTTAATATGACAGATCCAATTGTAGGGGGGTATAGCGATGAGGCAAGAAAACTTAGACAAGCTATTAGTATCGCTCAAAATCAAGAGGAGTATATTTCTATTTTTTTAAATGAACGAGGTATTGCTGCACAAGGTCCCATACCTCCAGGTATTTTTGGTTATGAAGAGGGAGAAAAGGGTACAGATACAGTCATTTATGACTGGATAGATGGGAAACGTGTACGAAAATCTATAGAGGTAGCTAAAAGGTTATTGACAGAAGCGGGATACCCTAATGGTATTTCAAAAAAGACAGGAAAAGTTTTAAAGCTACACTATGATGTGACTGCAACTGGTCCCGATGATAGAGCAATAATGGATTGGCAACGTAAACAATTTGCAAAGCTAGGCATACAACTAGTCATACGTTCAACGGATTATAATCGTTTTCAAGAGAAGGTGAGGAAGGGGAAAGTACAACTTTTTTCATGGGGGTGGAATGCAGATTATCCAGATCCTGAAAATTTTCTTTTCTTGTTATATGGTGGTAACGCTGTTGCAAATACAAATGGAGCAGGGATTAACTCTTCAAATTATCAAAATCCAAAATTTGACAGACTATTTAACGAAATGAAAACGATGGAAAATACACCTGAAAGAAAAAAGATAATAGAAGAAATGTTAAATATAGTAAGAGAAGATACCCCATGGATATGGGGTATTCATCCTAAATCTCTTGCACTCTTTCATCAATGGTATAAAAATGTTTTACCACATGCAATGGCAAACAATACATTAAAATACAAACGTATAGACACAGCGTTAAGAGTGGAGAAACAGCAGGCATGGAATCAGCCAGTCATTGTGCCTTTGGTTATTTTGGTTATTTTGATATTTTTGGCAAGTCTTCTTTTGCGACGCACTTACAAAAATAGACAAAAGTCCATAGTGAAAAGAGAGGAGTCCTAAGTGTTTGCATATATTTTAAAAAGAATTCTTTATGCTATTCCTATATTAATAGGAGTGAATCTAATTACATTTATGCTCTTTTTTATGGTGAACAGTCCTGATGATATGGCAAGGGCACAACTTGGGGCAAAGCAGATAACACCTCAAATGATAGAGGCATGGAAGGAAGAAAGAGGGTATGATAAACCACTTTTTATCAATCACGATGCTTCGGGAGTTTCTATTGTGACAGATACCTTATTTGTTAAAGAGTCAGTAAAACTTTTCACTTTTGATTTTGGCGTGTCTGATTCAAATAGAAATATAGGTGCAGATATACAAGTGCGTATGGGTCCAAGTTTAGGGATTGCGTTACCTACTTTTATGATTGCACTGATTACCAATATCTCACTGGCATTACTTTTGGTTCTTTTTCGTGGCTCTGTGTTGGACACCAGTATGATGATTGTTGCAGTGATGATTATGTCTATTTCTGGGCTTTTCTATATTATAGCGGGGCAGGTACTCTTTTCAAAAATATGGCATTGGGTACCTATCTCTGGTTATGAGAGTAGTTGGGAGGGCATAAAGTTCATTATCTTACCCGTTATGATAGGAGTCTTTGCAGGGATTGGTTCAGGAGTGAGATGGTATCGTAGTATTTTTTTAGAGCAAATAAACCAAGACTATGTCCGTACAGCAAGAGCAAAAGGTCTTTCCGAACTGAGTGTACTTTTTGGGCATGTCTTACGTAATGGGATGTTGCCTATTTTGACAGGTGTTGTGGTTGTCATTCCTACATTGTTTATGGGCTCTTTGATAATGGAGTCATTTTTTGGTATTCCTGGACTGGGTTCTTATACGATAGATGCCATTAATTCACAGGATTTTGCCATAGTTAAGGCGATGGTATTTTTAGGTTCTGTTTTGTATATAGTAGGTCTCATTTTAACAGATATCTCTTATACGATTTTTGACCCGAGGGTAAAATTATGATATTTGTGATGCTGTGGACAGACATATTGGTCTGGGTTTTAGTAGCTACTGTGCTCTTTTTAGGCTGGAGAGTCTCTCGCTCTGAGCAGGTAAAAAAACAGTGGCATGCAGTGTTTAAGTCTAGTATAGCTATGGCATCGGCGATTGTCTTGGCTTTTTATCTCTTTTTTACCTTGCTTGATTCTGTGCATTTACGTTTGTCATTGGAGTCAACAAAAACAAGTACTAAGCAGTTTCAGTATTCTGAAATAGTAAGCCTGCTAGATTTGATTTTAGAACATAATATAGAGAGTACTGAACGTACATATTCTGCACCCTTTGCCCTATCTGAATATACAAAATCCATCGTTGTTGATGCAAAAGGTGAGACACAACAAGTTTACATACCTTTAAAATATGTCTCTACAGATGCTGATATAGTAGCAGAGTCCATTAAGGCTATTGTCCTTGGAATAGGGCTCAGTATTTTACTTATACTGTTACATCTATTTGGGAGAGCAGGGTCAGGTATAAAAGATACATTGGTCTTGGTAATACAAGGAAAAACAGAATTGCCTTGGAGAACAGCGTATCTTACATTTACTGTACTGATCACAACCTTTACATGGTTTTATTTTTTAAGTTTTGACTATCATGTACTAGGTACGGATAAAGTAGGTGGAGATGTCTTGTACCAAAGTTTAAAAAGCATTCGTACAGGGGTACTCATAGGCATTTTAACAACATTAATTATGCTCCCTGTAGCCATTATACTTGGGGTGAGTGCTGGTTTGTTTGGTGGTTGGGTGGATGATGTTATCCAGTATTTATACACGACATTAAGTTCCATTCCTGGGGTACTTCTTATCGCTGCGGGTGTACTTTCTATGCAAGTCATGATGAGCAATAATCCCACTTGGTTTGAAAGCACCATAGAGAGATCTGACCTTCGTCTTTTGTTTCTTATACTTATTTTGGGCATCACCTCTTGGACTGGCTTGTGCAGGTTGCTACGAGCAGAAACATTAAAAATCTCCCAAATTGAGTATGTTACAGCAGCGAAAGCTTTTGGTGTGAGTAAGTTGACTATTATCAGACGACATATTATTCCTAACTTGATGCACATTATTTTGATTTCGGTGGTATTAGACTTTTCTGGTTTAGTGTTGGCAGAGGCCGTGTTGTCCTACGTTGGCGTAGGGGTAGACCCAACGATGCATTCTTGGGGAAATATGATTAACCAAGCCAGGCTTGAAATGGCACGAGAACCTATGGTTTGGTGGTCTCTTTTTTCAGCTTTTATCTTTATGTTTGTTTTGGTATTGGCTGCAAATTTATTGTCTGACCGTGTACAAAAAGTGTTGGACCCTAGGAATAAGTCATGAGTTCGATTTTATCTGTAGAACAGTTAACATTGAGTATTGAGGGTAATGCATTACTCAAGGCTATCAGTTTTGAGATACAAGAAGGAGAAGTGTTTGCCTTGGTAGGTGAGTCTGGGTCTGGAAAATCACTGACTTCTTTAGCCATTATGAGATTACTTCCTGAAGTTATTTCGGTAAGTTCTGGAGATATCAAGCTCAAAAACAAGTCTTTATTCTCCTTACCTGAGTATGATATGCAAAAGATTCGTGGTAAGTCTATTGCCATGATTTTTCAAGAACCTATGTCTGCATTAAACCCTGTTATGACCATAGGGGAACAGGTGGCTGAGGTAATTAGGATTCATCTTGGATTAAAAAAAGAGGCAGTGAAGCAGAAGGTCATTTCTCTCTTTGAAGAGGTTGCTCTTAAAGATCCTGAAGAACGATACACTTGGTACCCACACCAACTCTCTGGAGGGCAGAAGCAAAGGGTGATGATTGCTATTGCTTTAGCATGTGAACCTGACCTTTTGATTGCAGATGAGCCTACAACGGCATTAGATGTGACCATACAAGCACAGGTTTTGACGTTACTTAAAACCATACAAAGCAAGAGGAATCTTTCCATTCTTTTTATTACCCATGATTTGGCAGTTGTTTCACAAATCGCAGACCGTGTTGCAGTGTTACGTGAAGGCATCATAGTGGAAGAAGCTGATTGTAAAGATTTTTTTAATTCCCCCGAGCATTCCTATACACAGAGTCTTTTAAAAGATGCACGTGGCATACAAATAGAGAAAAAAGATGTAGAAGCGAAGAGCCTGCTGGAGGTTAAAAACCTTAAGGTACATTTTCCCATTAAAAAAGGTTTTTTTCAACGTACAGTAGGGTATGTTAATGCAGTTGATGGTGTGAGTTTTTCTATCCCAAAAGGAAAAACATTGGCATTGGTAGGTGAGTCTGGGTCTGGAAAAAGTACCATAGGACAAGCCATACTCTCTTTGGTTCCTCTGACAGAAGGAGAGGTAGTATTTGATGGTACAAATCTTAGTACTTTAAGTACCTCCAGACTAAAGCCTTATAGACAAAAAATACAAGTGATTTTTCAAGACCCTTTTTCTGCATTAAACCCTCGTATGACTATAGGAGAGATTATTAGAGAGGGGATGGTAAGCTTAGGGGTAGGGCCGAAGAAAAAGACTTTACAAGATGATATCATTAGAAAACTACTTTTAAAAGTAGATTTAGATGTAGAGCATGTGCATCGTTACCCTCATGAGTTTTCTGGCGGGCAGCGTCAGCGTATTGGCATTGCACGGGCACTAGCTGTGAATCCTGAATTAATCATTTGTGATGAACCAACTTCTGCACTGGATGTTTCAGTACGTACACAAATACTAAACCTTCTACAAAAGTTACAACAAGAATCGGGTGTTTCGTATTTGTTTATTACCCATGATCTTTCTATTGTCCCTGTCATTGCAGATGAATTGGCTGTAATGAAAGAAGGAAAGATAGTTGAGCAAGGATCAGTAGCATCTGTGATAGAAAACCCGAAGCATGCGTATACGCAACGTTTACTCCAAGCAGCACCTAAGTTACCAAATTAGCAGGAAAGTTAAAAAATAGTATTTTTATAAAGACTATAATAATTAATTGTTATGATAATAATATCCTAAATTAATAACTTAAGCTTTATTAAAATATATTTAACTATAATGACAAAATCAATTCAAATTTAGATAATTAAGGAAAACAAATGAAAAAATTATTACTTATTGCGTTACTAAGTACATTTGCTATGTCAGAAGTAGCACAAACAAGACTGGGTAAATACACTCAAATATGTAAATCTTATATAGATGAAGCCAAAGCATTCCAAGCGACTATGGGAGATG
>Ga0256840_1002944_pt1 | contig 14359 bp, 16 predicted proteins | sample 355202metaG_FD_185969 | JGI IMG/M metagenome (GOLD analysis project Ga0256840, IMG submission 185969) | Hydrothermal vent microbial communities from Mid Atlantic Ridge, Atlantic Ocean - 355-202 | ecosystem: Environmental > Aquatic > Marine > Hydrothermal vents | place: Atlantic Ocean: Mid...
TGTAGGATTATCTTTGTTCATTATGGGATTTCTATTTAAAATAGCTCTTTTTCCGTTTCATTTCTGGGTTCCTGATGCTTATGAAGGTATGTCAAATGAAACAGCTGCATATTTAGCTACAATACCCAAACTGGGTTCCCTTATCGTTTTGATAAGAATTTTTGAAGCTGTTTATCCGTCCCCTCCCATTGCATCCCTCCTTGCCGTATTTGCTGCTCTCGCAATGGTAGCAGGGAACATAACTGCACTGGTTCAAACCGACATAAAAAGGATCCTTGGATACTCGTCCGTTGCCCACGCGGGATATATGACAACTGCTCTCCTTGTTCAAACTAAGGATTCTCTTGCAAACGTGGTTTTCTACGCAATCGGATATATTTTCATGAATCTTTTGGCGTTTTGGATTGTCTCAACCGTTTCAAAGAACGGAGAAAATCTATCTTTTGACAATTTTAAAGGACTTTATAAAAAAGCTCCGGCAATGGCATTCGCAATCACTGTCGCAGCCATGGCACTAACAGGATTGCCCCCGACTGCAGGATTTATAGGAAAATTCTTCTTGCTAACAGGTGCCTGGGATAAGGGATTTAATTGGTTAATAATTTTAGCCGCATTAAATACGGCAATAGCTGCCTACTATTATCTTAAATTTGTCAGATTTTCATACACGGAAGAAAACAACGAAATCGAAGAAAAATCTATTGGGTCATTTTTGGATAATTCTATGGTTTTAATACTATCCGTTATCATTTTTATAATAGGTATATTTCCGTCCCCTGTATATCAATTAGCCATTAAAGCTACAAATATGTTGAAGTAGGGCGTACGCCCTACTTCACTTCCACCTGTAATTTTCAAGAACAGAAAGAGCTTTATAATCCGTAAGATCAAGCTGTATAGGTGTTATTGAAACAAAACCGTTCTTTATGGCCCAATAATCCGTTCCCTTATCAACCTTCCAGTTAGGCTCTTCTCCCCCTATCCAAAAATAACTTCTTCCCCATGGATCTTTTCTCTCTTCTACTTTCTCACTGTAAGCCTTTTTTCCCTGCCTTACAACCTTTATTCCTTCTATCTCATCAAAAGGAAGATTCGGCATATTAACGTTTAAACAACAACCAGCAGGAAGCCCCTCCCTTACAACTATTTCTGTTACCTTTTTAGCCCATTTTGCCGCCACATTCCATCTAAAATTATTGAAAGAAGCAAGAGAAAAAGCCAAAGACGGAATTCCAAGAAGTGCTCCCTCCATCGCAATCGAAACAGTACCCGAATAGGTTATGTCCTCTCCAATATTCGGACCTCTATTTATTCCACCGATTATCATATCCGGCCTTTTTCCGTTCATAACCGCATGAACACCTATATAGACACAGCTTGTGGGAGTTCCATCAACAGCATACCAGTCCCGAGCAATTTTTTCACACCTAATAGGACGGTGTAACGTTAAAGCCCTTCCGACAGCACTTCTTTCTCTATCGGGAGCAACAACAACAACGTTACCTATCTCGGAAAGGACGCTATAAAGAGCCCTTAAACCCTCGGAACGTATTCCATCATCATTTGATAGTAAAATATTCATTAAAACTCCCCAGAAAAATTTTTTAAATAGTACAACAGAAATATATGCACTATTTTACATAAAGATTATTTTTGAGATAATAGCAATTGTCAATTAAAAATGGAGGTTATATTGGAAGCTTTAATAGTAGATGACGTCTTATTTACTCGCCTTATAGTCGAAGAAGCTCTTCATGTCGCAGAATTAAGGAAAAACATAAAGTTTTTCTCGATAGAGCACGCAGATAGTTTAAAAACCGCAATGGAAAAAATTAAACAAAGAAAATTTAAACTTGTAATAACAGATATTAAACTAAAAGACGGCCTTGGAATAGAGCTGGCAAAACATATAAAATCCATAAATCCTGAAACTATTGTAATAGCTCTTACTATGTATCCTGTAGAATTTGAAAAAAATAGAGAAACTTTCGATGAATTCATAAAAAAACCGATATCACCAAAAGAGCTGGAATTAAAATTGGAAAAATTTCTATAAAGGGGATTGGTTAACATGTTAGTACTTGAAAAAGTTTTATTCCTGGCACTTAAAGCCGTTCATCCATGGGAAATATTAATTGAATTTCCTGAAGGTAAAGGGGCTATTTACGTAGAAAACAGAATGATTGTGGGTGCGGAATATAAAGATAAAGAAAAAGAATTGAAAAATTCCGAAGCGTTTAAAATAATAACCAAGAAAAAAAACGCTATAGAAAAAATGGACATCATACCTTCAAGCAAGCCGAGAATAAAAACAATGTCCTGTGGAGTTCACTGCATAATGAAAATCCTTGAAGAAATAGAAATTTCAGAAAATTTTAGACAATCGTGGATAGATGAATTTCTTCTTAATCTTCTCTCCCTTGATACAAACTGGATAATTTCCTTAACAGGTCCCATATTCGAGGGTAAACTTCATCTCTTTAACAGAAACTATGTAGATGCCTACTTCTTCGATAAAACAACCCAAAAAGCCGTAACAGGTAAAGAAGCCTTTTCTAAAATCATTCAAAATAGAGAAAAAATAAAATCGACGGAACTTATTCCAATAAAAGATACTCCCCCCGTTAAATTCAAAATTGATTTTATGTACCTATTAAACAGTCTGAATGAGAAATAATTCATTATAAACCGATTTGCCTATAAATAACTTAATAAATTATAATACCGTCAGGAATTTCACCTGGAGGACATAGATGAACATAATAAATTCCGCATTAGTTCCTGCGATGAGATATAAACTCTCAAAAACCCTTGTTTTCAGAAAAGCTGTTGGTGAACCTCCGGCTAAAGATATGAACAGCAAAGGGAAAAAACTTTTATATATCCATGTTCCATATTGTGAGGAAGTTTGCCCCTTCTGCTGCTTTAACAGTTATGACCTTTGCAAATATAAACATACCATTAAGGAATATTTTCAGGCTGTTAAGCAAGAAATAAAAATGTACAAAGAGCTCGGATACGATTTCAATTCCGCATATGTAGGAGGAGGGACTCCTACAACCGTGCCAGATGAACTTGCAGAAATCCTCCAATATATAAGACATGAATTCAACATCACAGAAATATCCATAGAAGCAAACCCTAAAATTTCCGATGAAACCGTAAAAATCTTTCAGGAAGCGGGATTAGACAGATTATCAGTGGGAATACAGAGCTTTAACGACACACTGCTAAAAGAGATAGGAAGATATGCAAAATACGGAAGTGGCGATGAAATAAAAGAAAGAGTTAAAGAGCTTATAGGAAAATTTCGAATTGTAAATCTTGACTTTATATTTAACCTCCCCACCCAAACAACAGAAATATTGAAATCCGACCTTGAAACTGCAATTGAACTCGGAGCGGACCAGATAACCTGTTATCCTCTTATGGTTGCAGAACAAAACATTCATAACATTAAAGCGATGGGATACGTTGATTACAATAAAGAAAGAGAAATGTACTTCAAAACAATAATACCCACCATGGAAGAAAAGTACATTCCCGCCTCATCTTGGTGTTTTTCAAGAAAATTGGAAAACAAAAAGATAGACATGATAGACGAATATATAGTTGATTATCAGGATTACATAGGTGTTGGTTGCGGCTCCTTCTCCTTTGCTAACGGATATGTAAACATGAACGCCTACACAATTCCTTTATACATCTCCCTTATAAAAGAAGGAAAATTCCCGACCATAATGCGTTCCTATAAGCTTGCTCGAAAAGACCATATGAGATACTACATGATGATGAGTCTTTTCGGAAGAAGATTAAACAAAGAAAAATTCGAAGAAAGATTTGATACAGCTTATGAGAAAGGACTATGGTGGGAATCAAAATTTGTTAAATTGATGGGAATGGCAACTGAAGAAAGGGGTAATGTTTACACAACAGAGAAAGGAATGTACGCATTTTTGATAATGCTCAGACAATTTTTTGTTTACGCCAATAGACTCAGATTTATAGGAAAAAAAGGGTCTGTTGAAATAGAATCGGAATTAAACACTCTTATAGAAAAAACAAACAGGGCTTATGCAATAGATGAAAATTAAACGGGGATGGAAACTTTATCCCCTCAATAGCTTCAAAACAATATCCGAGAAAAGCACTATAATAAAAGTTATATTGGTATCAAACATCAACTTAAAACCTTTCCTGTTTAAAGCCTTTAATGCCTCATAATCCTCATAGAAATCAAACCGCTGTTTCAATATACCTATTATTTTATAAGCAGATATAAACAGATACGCAACAGGAACTGCTGAAACTACATAAAGACCTCTATTCATAAGATAAACAACTGCAAAAATTAATGTAAAAACGTAAAGGTATAAAGAATAAAAATAGAAAGGTGCCATTGTTCTTTTCCCAAACCTGACAACAAGATTTTTTTTGCCTGCTTCCTTATCCGGCTTATAATCGGGAAATTCCCTTAACACTTTCTGAGCAAAAACAGAAACCATATAAGGCAGAGAAAGGACAACTGGCAACCATGAAAAATGCCTCGTCTGAAACATATAAGCTATAAGGGTAGGAGCAACGGCATTTGTAAAAGAAAGAACAATTTCTCCAAGCCCCCTATAGGCAAATTTAAACGGCCAGCCGGTATAGCCGTACGCCAACACAAAAAGAACAAAACACAAAAGATAAAAACTCCAAGAAAAGTGATACTTGAAAACAAAAACAAGCCCTAACAAAACTGCAAGAACACCGGAGAGATAAGCTATAAAAAGAGCCTCTTTAGGCTTCATAAGTCCTTCCACAAGAACTTTCGAACCGCCGGTAAACACAGAAGGGTTTTCACTATCGGTTTTCAGATCGGCAACATCATTCTGCACATAAACACACTCCACAGCAAGGATAAGAATTCCAAAACTTATAAGGAACAACCCGACGTCAAGCCTCCTTATATCCCATATAGCAATCACAGTCCCGAGAAGGAAAGGATAAATCATAGTCAAAAATTTAAACGGTTTAGACAACCTTAGAAATGCAGAGAACTTTTCATAAACTGTCATCATTTTCTCCGGAAACTAAAAATTTAACCTAAATTATAAGTGTTTCCCCAACAAAATATAAGACAAAATAATTCTTCGGAGGATGTATGGAAGGAATCTACACCGTTGAAGAGCTACAGCAAACTATCCCTCCCTATAAAAAAGTAGATGGCGTAACCTGTGCAACATTTGCCGTTATCTCCACAGCTTCTCTCGTATATGAATTCAGATTTGCCGAAAGTGGCAAATACAGGAAGGCACTAAAAGTTAAAATAAACGGAGAGGAAACAAGTGTCGGGCCTGCACCAAACGAAACTCTGGGCCTTGTTGACGGAATAGCAAGCAGACCCGAATTCATAGAAAATCTCATAGCCGGGGAAAAAATAAAAGCGGAAATTACAGCTGAAAAGATGAACGGAAAAAGAGAAACAGTAGAAAAAGAACTCACCTTAAAAAATTTTGATTATGCAAAACTACTATTCACAAGAGTCTGCGTAAAAAATTATATGGCATTCACATCAAAAAAACCCGTAAAAACAATATTTGCAGCTGACAAATTAAACCCGGGAGATGTAACATTCTCGGGATGCGGAACTCTTAATCCGCACGTTCACTTTAAAATTGAGCCGGGAGAGAAAATATTCATAGCGGGAACAACCGGTATCGTAATAGGAGAAGGTACAAGAAGCAACACAAACAAACCGAACATAGCAGTCATATGCGACCTTAAAAAGGTAAAAAAAAGATACTTTGGTATATTTAAAACAGGTGGAGGAACAGAATATTACCTAGGCCTTGGAATAAAAAGGAAAATATCCCATCAACAGTATAAAAATATAATTTCAAAAACTAACGGCAAAATAACTCTTCCGATAGCAGATGTTGTCGGGAGAAAGGTTATATGTAATAAAACTTACAGTGATGTATGGAAATTTGATGAAAGTTTTATCTATTCCGTAAGCAGTTGCAAAAATTGCTCTCCATGTTTAGTAGAAGAACACTGTCCTGCAAAAGCTTTTCTCAAATCTGAAGGGTTCCTTCCATTCTGTATGTACTGTGGAGTTTGTGTAAAGGTTTGCCCCCATAATGCTATAAAAGGCAACTTGGGGAAAATAGAAGTTAACGGAAAAATATTTAAAATAACCTTTCGTCAATCATCGATAAAACGGGCAAGAGAAATCGCCGAAAACGTTAAAACATTTGATAGAATAAATGCGGTTTAAAACTTTATAGGGGGGCTATAATGAAAGTGCTTTTTCCGACAACATTTGAAAAGTTCTCATTTGGAATATTAAAGGAGATAATCAAACTAAAAGAAACTGGCCTTGAGGAAGTTATTTTTCTGTACGTCGTGGAACTTGAAAAAGTCATAGTACCTAAAACCGGAGAACTACTCGAAAGTGAACTTGAGAAGGAGAAAAAAAGGGCGGAAGAAGGTTTTAGAAAGTGGCAGTTACTTCTTGAAGAATACGGAGTAAAAGCAAAATATTATGTTAAACTTGGGAAAGCGGTTGAAAAAATCCTTGAAACGGCTATTAAAGAAGATGTAGAGCTTGTAATATTAGGACATAAAAAAAGAAAAAGTTTTCTCGGAATCCTTTTCAGCGGCCTTGGCTCAACAGCTCTTACTTTTTTAAAAGTAACGGCTTTCCCCGTTCTCGTATTCCCATCAACCTTTAAAGAACATGAAAAAATTTCTATTTTTGAGAAAATAGAAGTTGCAACAGACCTATCGAAAAACTCTTTCAGAACATTGGAATACATACTTAAATTCAAACCGTTAATAGAAAAAATCGTAGTAAGTCACGTGCTTAAAGATAAAGATAAAAAAGTGGAAGTGGAAGAAAAACTTCAGAAAATCGTAGAACAACTTAAAACAGCCGGCATCAAAGAAGCCACCTATAAACTGATTGAACACCAGGAACCGGCCGATGCCATACTTGAAGCCGCCCAAGAAGAAAATGCAAACCTATTAGCCATGGGCATCATAGGAACACATGAAGAGGAAAGAATGAAATACAACCTCTTCTGGTTCGGAAGTGTAGCACAAAAAGTAACAGATGATGCCGATATTCCTGTTCTCCTTGTCCCTCCGGAAAGAGAAACGGAAAAAATTAAAGAGATGCTAAAAAACGGAGAGTAAATGGAATTACTGGCAAAAAGCGGATTTATAGGCTATATCCTATTACTACTCTCGGTAGTTACTTTTGGGGTTTTTCTGGAAAGGGCCATTATACTAAATAAGTTTTACAGAAAAGTGAAAAAGAAGGGATTCAAGCAAGAACTTTTGAAAGCTGCCTTAAAGATAGAAAACAGAAATCCCGAAATTATAGAAAATCTCTTTAGCATAAAAGGAGCAAAAATTATCTCAGAGTGTGAACGAAGAGTGGGTTTTATAAAACTCGCTTCTTCAATTGCCCCTCTTCTTGGTCTTCTTGGAACAGTAATAGGAATGATAAAAGCTTTCCATAACGTAGCCGGAAGCAGTTACAGTGTTAATCCGGCACAACTGGCTGACGGTATCTGGACAGCTCTTTTAACAACAGCAGAAGGGTTGTGTGTTGCTATTCCGGCTTATTTTGGCTACTTTTACCTATCCGGAATCATCGACAAAATAGAACTTGCCCTTAAAGAAGATATGGAAGAGGTGCTTATAGAGGTTTACGGTGATAGAGTTCAGAAAAAAGAGAAATGATGAATCAATACTTGATATAGCACCTCTTGTTGATATGGTGTTCCTGCTTCTCATCTTTTTTCTTCTAACAAACACCTATCAGAAACATCAAATTGACGTTTCCTTGCCTGTAACAGAAACGGGAAAAGAAAGAAAAACGGATAGAAAAGCCTTCCTCCTAGAGATAAAGCCAGACGGAACAATAGTTCTAAACCGTAAAGAAACAACATTAACCCAACTTTCAAAACTCCCTAAAACAGCCGAAGTGGACATAGCAGGCGACAAAAAAGTAGATTATGAATTATTCATGAAAGTTCTTGACAAACTGAAAGAGGCAGGCATCGATAATGTCAATCTTCTTACCATCAAAAAATAGAATCTTAATTTTTACATTACTACTCTCTTTCGTGATTCATTTCCTGATTTTGAAGTTTATAGATACCAACAGGAACCTGTCAGGTAATCCTATTTCTCTAAAAGGGGGACAAAGCAAAATAGGTATAAAAATAAAACAGAGAGCTGGCAGTATAAAAAAACAAGCCACCAGGAAACAAAAAAGAGAAAATAAATCCGAAACTAAACCTCTAAAAAGAAGAGAAAAGAACAGCGATAAAGTAAAAAATAAAAAAAGAACAGCCCATACAAAAAACAAAAACGAAAATCAACAAAAAACTCAGGATTTAACTACAAAAAAACAGACAAAAGCAAAAAATACCGATAAAAAATCAGAATATATAGAGAAAAAAGAACAAAAGACAGAAAGTATAAATAAAAGGAATAGCATTTCACATTCCGAGCTAAAAAAGGAAGAAAATAAAGAATCTACCGGAAGCGGTTCCATTTTCTCCTTTTTAAACTGGAAAAGCATGTATATAAAAAAGGTAATCAGCTCACTTGATAAAAACAAACAATACCCGGAATTGGCAAAAGAGATGGGCATTCAGGGAACCGTTAAACTTCTCCTTACAATAAACAGAAACGGAAACGTTGAAAAGATAAAAATAGCGGAATCTTCAGGATTTCCCATACTTGACAAAAACGCCATTGAAACTGCGAAAAAAAGCAAATTTCCACCCTTTCCCGAAGAAATAAAGAAAGATGATATAAAAATAACTATTTTCATATCTTACAAATTGAATAAGGTAGAATAGCAATAGCTCCATTAAAAATAATAGGTTAGTTCCAAAATATAACTTTTTTCTGATTTTTCCATATAACCCTTATAACTCAGATTAAAGCCAATACTAATATTCTCATCAGAAAACAAAACTTGCTTTAATGATAGTATTTTAAAATTATTCAGATAATTTACATTATATATTACTTGTTTATAGGCAAAAAGTGTTTTCATATTAAAAAGCTCATACAACATAACTCCTACCTCAGGAGAAATATAAAAATATAAGTTATCATTCCCATACGCGATACAAGAATTTAAGAAAAAATACGGAATAACATCTTTACTAATCTCAGAAGAAACACCTATAGCTCCTGAAAAAAATAAAGCATTATATCTTTCAAATTCTTTATTAAAATGTTTTTCTATTCCCAGTCTAACTTTATAGGAAAATTTTTTAGAAAAAGAAGATATTGGTTTTATGCTTTCTATATTATAAAAATCCAACCATAGTAATTTAACATGGAAAGGATATTTATAATCCATACTTAAAGCAAATTCCCCGATTTTCAAAGAAGTTTTTGATAAAGAATAAAGTACATTATCTAACAAAGTATGAGATATTGGCATAAACCTAAAATAGAAATAAGGTTTTTCCCCCTCAAAAACAAATCCGACTGAAGCTTGAGAACTTCCTTTGTAAGAAAAACTTATTGCCCTTTCTGGTAAATCAAGCGAATAAATTTGAGCATTTTTTTCTTTCTCCTTAATTAAACCAACTATCGTTTTGTAAAATTCTTCAGAAATACTATTTTCTATATAGTACAGAAAACTTACATAGGATCTCAGAAACTCCAAAATCAAAAATCCTCTATCATTATTTTGGATTTTACCAATCAACAAAAAATTACCAGATATTATGTCCTTAACCAGCCTTTTCTCATTACTTTCCAAAGAATATTCCATCATTCTAAATTGCCATTCCAAGCTTGGATAAAATATTTCTTTTTTAATCAAAGAATGTTCTTTTGCAAATCTTATAACCGATTTCGGAGTTATGAATAGATATTTCCCCTTGAACTCTTCAGGTTTAGCTAATGCAATCAGATAGTAAATAACAGTAGCGCAGTTATAATTAGTATAATAGTATGTTTGCTTTACATCTTTAAGCTCCCATACATGGTAATAAACGAGTTTCCTGGAAAACTCATTTAAATTTAATTTAAATTCCCATACACTCCTATTTTCAACATATATATAATTATCAAGCTGCTTTTTGAAAGGCTCCAAAGAAAATAAACCGGGCATTCCAGTAAATAAACTTTCTTCCAATAATTTAAAAGGGTTCGAAGTATCTATAACAGTATAAAAAGACACGGCATGCTCTACGGTTCTCCCTAAATAATTTTTTCCTTTGAACTTTAATGATAAGTGACCTAACATAGTTGTAGGATTACCAATATCTTCCGAAGAGAAAATTAATGATATTTCGTCAGCCGGAGCTTTTTCAAAATACTCCTCCAAACTTTTACACTTAACATAAGGAAAATCTTTATCACTAAGGTTAAGTTTCCTTTTTATCCATAAAAACCTCGCAGGAAACTTACATATGGAAGAATCTTCATCATTTGTCATTTTATAAAAGGATTCTATTGTTTTTAAGAGTTCATTTTTTAAACTGAAATTTCCATAGCTTAAAAGAAATTTAGGATCATCTATAAAGCTTTTTCCGGAAGATGATACATGTAATAAAGCCTTCCATATATCATCTTCATATAAACGCTCTTTTAAAGCTATTTCCTTTAAAGTTTTGCAAGTGTCATTGCATACTGCAGCAAATGATGTTTGCGATAAAATAACAAATAAAATATTTAAAAGTAAAAAGAGATATACTTTTTTAAGCATTTTCATTTCTATATTTTCCCATCAATTTTTTTTAAATTGGTTGTATCAATAATTTTGTGTAAACCATCAGAAGTACCTCATGGAAAACATCTCCTGAATATCCTCCCGGGCTTCTAAAAACCTATTTACTATCCTATCATTTAACATTACTACCCTGAGATAAACAAACTTAACGGCAGCATCTAAAGACGGTAAAGCTCCTATAACCTTAACTATCCTCCTAATCTCCTTTACCGTCATCTCTATCAAATTCGTCGTGTATATCACCCTCTTTATAGATTCAGGATATTTAAAAAATGTAAGGAGCTTTATAAGCTCCTGTTCCCAGGACTTTACTACCTTCGGATACTCTCCTCTCCATTTTTCCTTAAAATTTCCAAAACCCATTAGCGCATCCTCTTCCGTAGAGACTTGATATATCCTTTTCAGGTCTTTCGCCGCTTTCTTCCTGTCCTTAGCTCGAACTTTGCTCAAAGTATTCCTAACCTTGTAAATAACACACGATTGAAAATCAGCTTTCGAAAAGTACTCCTTTATCCTATCTTCAAGTCCAACAGTTCCATCTGCTACAATAAGGAGAATTTCTCTTACTCCATGGTCACAAAGTCCTTTTATCATCTCTAACCAGCTCTGCGCTCCCTATGATGGATTGATTTCAAATCAAGTATCCCCTATATCATTCCTCATCTATAACAAGAACAAACAGGACAACTTCCTTTTCAACAGTATCCCTTCTAACAGATAGCCCCATATCATCGAGCATTATAACGGAATATCTTCTCTCGAGTTTCCGAGGATACTCTATTTTCTGTTTACGCGATATTGTACATTATCAAAAAAAATGATATACTTTTATTGAAATACTTTAATAGAACTAGGGAGGGAGAAATGAAAAGAAAACTCTGCTTATGTATCATTGGCCTAATTCCTTTAGTGTCCGGATGTGCTACTATAATGTCAGGAGAAACTCAAAAAATCAATGTAACTTCATCAGGAAAACCTAATGTCAAGTTTGAGGTAGATGGACAAACAGCAGAAACACCAGCTGTTATCTCAGTAAAGAGGGAAAAGAAGGATAAAGTTATTATTGTTAAAGATGAAACATGCAATCAGAAAAAAGTAGTATTACCTAAAAAGCTAAACAATATGTTTTTAGGTAACCTTTTGTCAGGCGGAGTATGGGGCTCTACAACAGATTATATTACAGGAGCAATGTGGGAATACGATAGTAGTGTAAATATATATTGTGAGTAATACGTTTTTATAAATTTCATAATGGAACAATAACAAAAATTGCTTTTTAACCTCAAAAGAGTTTGGGTTTAATCACCCAAACTCTTTTTTTTATAGTAAACTTTTATTTGTAGATGAAAATTCATAACTTTCAAACTCATAATTAAAATTTGGAGAAGTTTATGGATTTTTTAAACCCATCTTTCTGGCAGGAGTTTGCCTTAAAATACGGTGCCGCAGGACTTGCATTTAACAGCTTTATAGAAGCAATATTTTTTCCTATACCTCCTGATGTTCTTCTCATAACCTTATGTGCAACAAATCCAGAAAAAGCGTTTTTCTACGCAGCAATTACAACTGTTTTTTCAATGCTCGGAGGTGTTGTCGGATACTTTATAGGTTACAAAGGTGGAAAACCCCTTGCAGTAAAGTTCTTTGGAAAAGAAAAGGTCAATAAAGTTCACCGGCTATTTAAAGCTTATGAAAGCATGATTATACTAACCGCCGGGTTTACTCCGCTTCCTTATAAAGTATTCACAATAACTTCTGGAGTTTTATACGCAAGTCTTTCAAAACTTATCATCTTTTCAATAATAGGTAGAGGTTTAAGATTTTTTGCGGAAGCTGCTCTATTTTATTTCTACGGAAAAGAGATTACCGATTTTGTGCAGCACAATTTAAATCTTATATTTACAGTATCAGGAGCTTTACTTGTAGGCGGATTTATAATTTACAGAAGAGTGAAAAGAGGAACACTTCCATGACCGACAGAAGACGTTTTTTTAAAGATATTTTTTCATCCATTACAAAAGCGGCTGCAGAATTCGCATACGAAATCTCAAAAACAACCGATAATGTTGTATTTCCCCCGGGAAGCGACAACGAAGATAGATTTACCGCTCTATGTGAAAAATGTGGGAAATGTGTTGATAAATGCAAATCAGGAGTTTTAGAAAAACACAAAAAACTAAATCCTATACTTCTTGACATACCTGTAATGAACTTTGACAACAACTACTGTGAACAGTGTTATAGCTGTATAGAAGCGTGCCCCTCCAATGCATTAGAAAAAGAAAATCTGGAAAAATTCAAACTTGTGGCAAAACTCCTGAAAGACAAATGTGTAGCATTCAAAGATATGTTTTGTCTTTCCTGTTACTGGAGCTGCCCAAACATTGATAAAGCCATAACTTTAAGAGATAGAAACTACCCTGAATTTAATCCGATAGAGTGTAAGGGTTGCGGAAGATGTATAAATTCCTGTCCCACAGAACCAAAATCTATCATCATGGTAAAAATAAAAAATGACTAAACTATCCGGCGCAGAATTTATAAAAAACTTTAAAAGCGGAAAAATAAAAAGCAGTAAGCTTTTTTTGTACGGAGAAGAAGTCTATTTAACAGGACAAATTATCAAAGCTTTTAAGGAGAAATTTGATGTTAATATTACAGACATTAACGATGAAAACTTTTTGAAAAACCTTGAAATCGGAGTGTCACACGGATTATTTTCAAAGAAAGAGCCCTTTATAATAGTAAGGAACCTAAACCTTATAAACAGTAAATTGAGAAAAAAAGCCGACAAAGAACGTTTCGTGAAATTTTTAAAAGAAAAAGAGAAATATCTACTTATCTCAGAAACAAAACTGGACTGGAAAGTTTTAAAGACCGAACTGTTTAAAAAAATACAGGAAAATGCAGATTTAATCATAGAAGTTACAAAATTTTCAAAAAATAAAGTACTGCAAATTATCAAAAAGAAATTCAAATCCGCCGGAAAAGAGATAGATAACGAAACGATAATATTCATCATAGATACGGTGGGAACCGACCTTCAAATTTTAAAAGTTGAAACGGATAAACTTATCTGCTTTCCCGGAAAACTAACGAAAGAAACCGTATCGGAACTTCTGTTCGCATCAAAAACAACCGATATATTTTCACTAATAAAATTTATACTGAAAAATGAGAAAAAGAGATACCTTGAAAATTTGGAGATTTTGTTTACAGAAGGAATCGAACCTTTAAGTTTTTTAGCTTTACTTCAAACACAAGTAAGGCAAATAACAGATATTAAAAGAGGAAAAAAAATCAGACTACCGCAAAACGTAATAAAGGAATACATTAATCTTACGCAAAACATCCCGATAAAAAAATTGTATATCACACTTAAAAAACTCCATGAAACGGAATTTAACATTAAAGCCGGCATAAAAAAACCGGAAGAAGCTCTAAAAGAGATAGTATTTAGATAAAGGAGGAAAGTAAATGATAACAATAGTGGCTTTCATAATAGCCATTGGAATTTTAATAACGATTCATGAAGCAGGACACTTCTTGGCCGCTAAATTTTTCAACGTAAAAGTAGAAACATTTTCAATAGGCTTTGGG